>SESB01002488.1_pt1 | contig 10672 bp, 3 predicted proteins | sample 3171441 | NCBI WGS metagenome assembly SESB01 (sample SAMN06051867, study PRJNA518727) | freshwater metagenome | biome: subpolar coniferous forest; feature: holomictic lake; material: water; isolation source: holomictic Lake 227, 6 m depth | place: Canada: near Kenora, Ontario | collected 2014-07-08...
GCGGGTCAGTGATTTCTGGGTTGTCCCAGGCTTACCACAAACTAATACGGCCAAATACGTTTTGGGATTGCTCATGGGTCTATACCGGTTCCCCGCATGGATGCGCAAATACGGTCGACCGGATCTTTTTTCCGGGTGCCGATACAGTCTTGGAAGGTGTAACCTATAAAGTTGCCTACTCCTTCCCGATGCAGGCTGATCCCCCGAATAGTTTTAATTGCCCTCCGTATTCCGTTAGCAATTCTGCGGCGAACTACCATCAATATATACGGGAAGATACGGTCGCACGGAAAGTCTATATCTATTATCAACTATGGGGATACCCCTCAGACCAGGTTCTTTATGATTTTGCGTTGCAACCAGGCGACACCCTTAAATCCACCTTCCAGGGCAACCTGGTGGTAACGGCCGTTGATTCGGTGATGATTGCTACAGGAGACTACAGGAAACGGATAAACGTATTTCTCCAGTTTTATGGAAATGGTTATTATATCGAAGGGATTGGCGGGCAGCAGGGATTATTCACACCCATCTTCACTTTTGAACAAGCCGGTTCGATGCTTTGCGTGAAGGAGAATAATGTCAGCCTCTGGGGAAACTATTGTAATTCATGGTTTGTCGATGCCGCGGAGCACCAGATGATCGTACCGGAAATTTACCCCAACCCCGCTACAAATAAATGCACTGTTTCCTGGGAAGGTCCTTCCAATGAAGAGACCGTGATAAGTTTGACTGACATGAATGGAATGCAGGTCCTGAATAAAAATATTCATGGACAGAGCCCCGTGGAGATGGATGTGAGCACGCTAACAAAGGGGATCTACCTTGTGAAAATAGCAACATCTGCCGGTGTTGAAATAAAGAAGCTTGTGATACGGTAACATCCATCCATGGCTGAAATGGGCTATATCTAGAAAGAAAAGTACCGTGGAGACAGGTAAATTTATCAAACTTTAAACACCTTTTGTATTTTGACAATGAACCTTACTAACCCTTCAATACCAAGCATATGAAAACTATCTTCGCAGTCATTGTAATTGGAATAATGCCTTTGTTCCTTTTCAGTCAGTCTTCAACAACAGATTTGACTTTTTCGCCTGATTCAGTCTTCTTCATCCCTGGCAATCCGGGAGTGGCCACAGTTGTGGTTTCAAATAACACCAATCAGCCAATTAACTTATTGCAGGTACAAAGTGAAAACACTCCTGGATACAGACCCTGGGGATGGAAGGTATTTTCGATGTCGGTTTCAACGCCACATTACATTTATCCCGGCCAGAGCATTGATTTCACGATCCATTACTGGACAGTTATTCTTGACAAGCCCCAGACAACTCTTTTGCAAGACTCGATGTACGTCGTGAGTTCTGTCGGGACGCAATATGTACATATTTTCCTGGACCCTTCACTGATATCGTCCGTTCAGGATCATTCAAAATCTGGCTTCTCGGTTTTTCCGAACCCCGCGATGGATCGAATTACGATTGATCTGCCGGTTGAAGAACAGGGCAAGCAACTCGAGGTTGTTGATCTAACTGGAAAGGTAACCATAACCCATGCGCTGACCGAATACAAAACCCACCTCGACATCAGTACCCTCCCCGCCGGAATCTATTTCGTACGGGTGGCGGGCGATAATACGGTGCAGGTGGTGAAGTTTGTGAAGCAATAATTGTCAAAAATACCTACATATGAAAAAACTAACCCTGACTATTTGTTTATCTCTTTTTTCAGCGCTTGTTTTCTGTCAATGGACATGGCAAAACCCGAAACCGCAGGGTAATGATTTGAAATCGGTGAAGTTCGCTACTCCTGACGTCGGTTACACGGTCGGTACAATCGGCACCATTCTGAAAACAACCGACGGCGGCGTGACCTGGACCCACCTGGTTTCAGGGATCAACACCGATCTCACCACCATCTGCTGTTTGGATGCGGACAGGCTCTATGCAGCCGGACGTTCCGGGACCATCATCAGGAGCACCGACGGCGGATCTTCATGGTCTACGCTGAATTCAGGAACGTCAAAGAACCTTCAATCTCTCTTCTTCGTCAATGCCGACACGGGCTATGTCAGCGGCGCCGGGGGGACGATATTGCGGACCGCTGATGGAGGGGTATCCTGGTTCGCACTAAATCCGGGCACCAGCGATTGCCTGAATGCCATCTTCTTCCTGGATCATTTCACAGGCTATATGGTTTCCGAACACGGCCGCATCCTGGAGACAACCGATGGCATTAACTGGACCCTGCTGGCGCAGCTGGGATATTGGGACATTATCAATTCGATCGTATTTACGGATCCCAACACCTGTTATATCGGGGGTATTGATGGCATATCGAACAGACCGTTGATTGCAAAAACAACGGATGGCGGGATAACCTGGAATGGGCTAAACTGCCCTATCTGGCCGGGAGGGGTCAATTCGGTAGCTTTTACCGATTCACTTCACGGGTGCGTTTTTGGAGATGGAGGGTTTATGCTTCAGACAAACGACGGGGGATTGCATTGGAATGGTAAATTCCTGGATAACAGTTTATCCCTGAACTCGGGGTGCCTCGACGCTGCCGGGAACGGGTACACGGTAGGTGGGTGGGGAACCCTGGGGAAAACAACGGACGGAGGAGTAACCTGGACCCAGATCTCACACGGAACCCAGAACATGCTGTACGGGGCTCATTTCCCCAATGCCTCCACGGGCTATGCCGTGGGAGACTGGGGTACGATCCTTAAGACCTCGGATGGAGGCATGAACTGGATAAAACAGATCAGCGGAACAACCGGCACACTTAAATCCGTGTTCTTTACCGATGCCGATCATGGAATTGCTGTTGGTTACGGTAGTAGCAGCAATATCCTCAGAACCACGGACGGGGGGAATACATGGACCGATTTGGGTAATTCTTCCGTCCCCTCTCTCCTTTCCGTTTATTTTACAAGTCCTGACACCGGATTTATCTTCGGAAGCGACCAGTTTTACGGGACCATTCTGAAAACCACCAATGGAGGCTCTGCCTGGACGACCTGCTTTTCACATGTCGGCGATCGGTTTAAATCGGGTTTTTTCCCCACCTCCCGGGTCGGGTATGTGGTGGGAGATCATGGCAGGGGTTATAGGACTGTTGATGCCGGGGGCAACTGGTCGGAAATGGAGGTCAGTGATAACGATCTTACCTCCGTTTTCTTTTGTGATTCCCTGAACGGGTATGCTACGGATGTCAAGGGTACCCTCCACAAAACCGTGAATGGGAAGGATTGGTCCAATATCATCCTTGGGGGGCCAAATCTGCAGCTTAACTCTGTTTGGTTTACCGATAAATACACCGGGTACGTTGTTGCCGATTCAGGTTTTATCTTCACCACATTTGATGGCGGGGCGAACTGGACACGGCAGCCACTCATGACGGATAAGGGGCTGAATGTGGTCAGATTCAGCAGCATGACCGACGGTTATGTTCTTGGATGGTGCGGGGTGATCCTCAAAACAACCAGCGGCGGCGGTGTGGGCATTGCTGATCCGAAACCTGCTGACCGGAAAGGCCGTCTGACCATTTTCCCAAACCCCTCGCGTGACCGGATCACCATTGGAATCCCTGAATTCAATGGGAAAGGAAGTGTAGCAGTATTGGCTCCGGAAGGCAGGGAACTCCTGCGACAGTCTGCCAATGCGCCATTTGTGACGATCGATATCAGCAACCTACCCGGCGGGGTCTATTTTGTGCGGCTTTCAGGTGAAAAGAGGGTACAGGTGGGGAAATTTATAAAACAATAGAACTAGATAAAGAGGAATCATAAATGATCAATATCTCACAAAATTGAAACAGTAAAATTGAGAATACCCCCTTTTGATATTTTCATCACAAATTTTCGCATTATAATTTAACCTGAACACAAATAGCACCAACATGAAAACAAACCCGGAATGGAACAGTATCAGAATTCTACCGGTTAACATCCTCAAAGGAATCACCATCCTGGTGATAATATTGTTGACAACCTATCAGTCAAAGGCACAGATAACCTATGTTGATATTGTTCCGGATACGACGATTTCGGCCGATAGCGGCTTCTACAACCTGGACCTGAACAACGACGGAATTGTTGATTTCGGGATCGTGCGAAAAGCCTGGTCACCGCCCTTTTCAAAAGTCACAATCAGTTCACTCCAGGACAGCAGCTTTGTGGCATTTTACCCGGTTGAATCATGTTACAATGCCTGGCCTTTTGCATTGAATGACAGTATAAATCAATACACCCCCTGGATAAATGGTGCAGGCGGTAAAGTTCTGGCACAAACAGGAGCTACCTATTGTATGCATTCGGGAAGTTTTATCGGAAAAACAAATCTGTACCTGGGACTTAAAGTCATCAGGAACGGGCATCGTTATTACGGATGGCTCCGGGTCGATGTAGCGGCCGATGCAACCTGGTTCAGACTTAAGGATTACGCATTTTCCGGTTCCCCTTTGCTGGCAGGACAGATGCTGAATAATATTGATCAATACCAGGAGATTAAATCGATGGTCAATGTCTCTGAGAATGAGACCAGTATTGTGATCAAATCCATTCACGAAGGTTTGAAATTCATCAGTGCTGCCATTTTTAATATGGTTTCACAGCAAACTGCACTTCGAATTGAAAACAACCAGATCGTTATTTTAAAAACATCCTGCAAGCCAGGATTGTATTTAATGTCATTAAAAACCAACGATGGCAGTTATACTCTTAAACTTATTATCAGGTAAGATCATGGTTATCCTTAATAAAAACAAACCATTTAAAGACGAATGAAATGAACAATTTCATTCCTGCAAATAGCTTATCACTGCTTTCATAATTTGCTTACCCGCCATGACCATGGCTGAAAGGATATCCTTGACCGCTATTAAATCGGGTAGGAAGGTGATTGAACGGGTAAAACTTGTCAAACATCATTAACCGGGCAACCATTTTGTATTATATTGTATCTTTACTTTGTAAATATCTTCTCCCCAGGTGTTCCGATATGGGATTATTTTCATTCTTTTATATGCTGCCCTTGCCTGCCAGGCATCCGGTAAGGAATCTTTGTCCAAATCCTGGAGTGGTTTTATCGAAAACAAAGGGCAGATCATCGATCAGAATAACAAGCCTAACCCAAAAGTCCTTTATCTGCTGAATACCCCGGGGATGGATGTGCAATTGCATCATGGCGGGTTTAGTTATGATGTTTATTCCGTTGATTATTCAACACTCAACGATCAGAGTTCAAGGCCACAACCAATAACTCAAAACCTGAGCACTACTTTGCTTTACCCGTTAGATCGGGATTCTATCCTCAAGTCTCAAGTTCCCATTTTCCATTTTCATCGTATCGACATCGACTTTGTCGGCTACGATAGGAATTGTATGATCACTGCTGAGGAACCCTCGTCCAATTACACGAACTATTATACCACGGGGACATCCGTCGCAGGTGTGACTCACGTGAGATCATTCGGGAAAGTCACCTATACAGGAATCTATCCCGGTATTGATGTCGAATTCCTCATCGACAGTACCAGGGGGTTCAAGTACAACATCATCGTGCATCCCGGGGGTGACCTGGCATTCATAAGGATGAATATCCGGGGAGCGGAATCGGGGGTAACTCCTGCAGACATCCTGGAGATGAGAACTTCACAGGGAACCATCGAAGAAACAATTCCGGCAAGCCATTTTATCGGAACAGTAAGTAATGACAAGGCATCGGTCGGGTTTGTATCGCTCGGCAAAGATCTGTTTGGATTTGCACTCCTCAATTCATTGCCGTCAGGTGCCACGCTTGTGATCGACCCGGTTCCCGGCAGGGTATGGGCCACCTATTACGGCGGATTGGATTGGGATAACTTTGAGTATGGAAGCTGTTGCATTGATAACCAGGGCAATGTGATTTCATCGGGAAATACCATGTCTACCAGTAATGTAGCCACAGCGGGCGCTTGCCAGACAACTTACGGCGGAAACTATGATGCATTTCTCGTTAAATTCAATAGTAGTGGTCAGCCGCTCTGGGCAACCTATTACGGGGGTACCGGGCAGGAGGAGGGATCGAATTGTGCCACGGATCCTTCGGGAAATGTTTTTCTTTGTGGTGGAACACAATCCTTAACCAATATTTCGACGCCAGGATCACATCAGCCCGTCTATGGAGGATGGGAAGACGGATACCTGGTTAAGTTTGACCCTAACGGTCTCCGGCTCTGGGGTACCTATTACGGAGGGATAGAGGATGATAAATGTTCCAGCGTTGCCACTGATGGTTCCGGTAATGTATTCATCTGCGGATCGGCACATTCGTCAACCGGTATCAGTACGCCTGGTTCGCACCAGCCAAATATAGGTTCGACGATGGGAACGAATGCATTCCTCGCCAGGTTTGACCCACAGGGAGTAAGGATTTGGGGTACTTATTACGGGGGAAATCTTATTGAAGGCGGGTATTCATGTAAAGCAGACGCGAATAGCCATGTCATTATGTGCGGAATGTCCCGTTCCCCAAACAATATTTCAACACCTGGTGCTCAGCAGGAACTCCCCGGGGGGGTAAATGACGGATTCCTGGTTTTATTCAATTCCGACGGACAGCGGCAGTGGGGCACCTATTACGGAGGAAGTGCACAGGATGAACTCTGGTATTGTACTTTCTCAAATGACGCCAGCATTTACGTTTCAGGTGAATCCGCATCAACGAATAATATTTCAACGCCCGGATGTCATCAGCCTGCCCTAATCGGAAACCCTGATGCTATTGTGGCCAAGTTCAATTTGTCCGGCGTCAGGCAATGGGGAACTTATTACGGTGGACCAGGCTTTAGCATCAGTTGGGGTTGTGCTGCGGACGACAGCGCCAATGTTTTTATCTGCGGTCAGACCAGCGCTGAGACTATGATCTCCACCCCCGGCTCCTTTCAGCCTGTATACGGCGGTCCAAATCTGGATGCCTTCCTTGTAAAATTCAATCCCGGCGGGGTTCGCCAGTGGGGTACCTATTATGGAGGAACAATTACCGACTGCGGATCAGCCTGCGTCACCATCGGCGACACAATCTACCTGACCGGGCGGGCGGGCCCCGGGCTTGCGACACCTGGGAGTTACCAGCCAAACTCCGCCGGCGTATGCGACGGGATCCTGGTAAAATTCGTCGATTGCAACACCCCCGGCCAACCAGGCCCAATTACCGGGAATACGGGAATATGCGCTCCGGCAACTGGCGTGCTTTACAGCATTGCACCGGTACCGATTGCCTCCGGATACACCTGGACTGTGCCGGCTGGTGCCACCATCATAAGCGGGCAAAACACCACCTCCATTACAGTCGATTACGGCCAAACAGCAGTTTCGGGATATATCACTGTCCTGGCGAGCAATGCCTGCGGGCAGGGCGAACCTGATTCACTAATTGTGACCGTTTCTCCTGCAGCTACACTTGCAGGTAACAACATTGTAAAGCCGGGATACCCCTATACCTATTACACCGAATCCGGGATGAACAATTACCAGTGGAATGCTGTTGGCGGGATCATCACTTGGGGTGGAAGTACTTCCAGCAGTAGCGCCGTGATTCAGTGGGGAGCGGCAGGAACCGGCATGGTCAGTGTTACCTATACCACGCCGGGCGGATGCACCACCTCATCCACACTGAACATCCAGATCATTCCCGACCCGACGATAAATTTTTCGTTACCGGATACCGTATGTGTTGGATCCATGATCAATGTCACTAATCAATCGCAGAATACGTTTACCAGTTACTGGAATTTCTGTGCTTCCGACCCGGGTGCTGTTCCAACCGGGCTGAACATAGGAAATCCCGGCGGACTCATGAGCAACCCTGCTTATATCACCCTGGAAAAAGACGGGAATGACTGTTTTTCCTTTGTCACCGTCAAAGGTGTCGGTGTGATCCGATATTACCATGGTACGAGTTTTTCCCATGATCCAATCAGCTGGACCAACCTTGGCAACTTCGGGATGCTCGACAACGACGTGGAAGGCATCCAGGTGAAGAATGACAATGGGAATTGGTACGGGTTTGTGAACGACAATACCACAATGATCAGACTGAACTTCGGAAATTCCCTCTGGAATACTCCATCGGCCGTCAATATCGGACCATTTCCTTTGTTCAACATGGCCCATGGCCTATTGTTTGTAAAAGAGGGAACCGCCTGGGTCGCCTTTGTTACCTGCTCAACCGGGCAAAAACTGATCAAGCTTCTTTTCAGGTCCAACCTCACCAACACCCCAACAGTATTCAGTTACGGCACCTTTGGCGGAAATCTCGTAAATCCTACGGCCATGAGCCTTGTAACGGAAGATTTTTACCGATTCATTTACATCCTGTCCGGCAACAATACCATTTGCAAGTTTAACTGCGGTCCTACACTGATAAACGACGGCGGGTCACTGGTCAACTTTGGCAGCCCATTGGGATTCAATTCGCCCGGCGGCCTGGCCATGCTGAACAACTGCGGCGCTACGGTCGGATACTGGGCCAACCAGTCCGGTGGAAGCGAGGTCGGCCAGTTGACCCCGCTCACGCCCTGGCTTATCGGGACTTTGCTCGGCAATATCGGCGGACTCGTCCAGCCGCATTGTTTTTCCGAACCGGTCAGGCAGAACGACACCTTATTTTCCTATGTCACCAATCCCGGAAACTCAACACTTTCTAGGCTGGCATTCCCTGCATGCACCAGTGCTTCTGTTCCTTCGTCGACTCAGTTCAATCCTCCTCCGTTTTCGTACAATGTTCCGGGAACATACAGGGTAAGCCTCACTGTGAACGAAGGGATGTATTCCATGACATCCCTGTGCAAGAACATTGTTGTGACCGCTTCACCAACGTTCACCCTGGGCAGTGATTTGTCGATCTGTCCGGGCGATCATCCTATTCTCGATGCCGGGTCCGGTTACAACAGTTACCTGTGGTCCACCGGCGCCACAACCCAGGCCATTACTGTCCTCTCAGTCGGGACCTATTCAGTTACGGTCACAAAATGGGGCTGTGAAGTTTCCGATGCCGTGAACGTAACATGGCTACCAGCCCCGGCCGTAAACCTGGGTCCAGACCAAACCATCTGCACCCCGCAAACGGCTACTTTTGACGCAGGAGCATGCACCGGATGCACTTACCAGTGGGACAATCTGACCACCATGACGATGAACATTGGTGCCGGTCAAACATATACTACGGGCACTCCTGGTCTTTATCGTGTGAACGTGACCGGCCAGAACGGATGCGCAGGAAAGGATACGATACAGCTGTTTGCAGGAACACCGGCTGTCGTTACCTCCATCATCACGACCGGCAACACCACCGTTTGTGCAGGAACGCCGGTAACCTTTATTGCATCCGGGAACCCAACCGGCACTTCGCCATCCTGGCAATGGAAGGTAAATGGTGTCAATACCGGAACTGGCGGACAGGTATTCACCTACACGCCGTCCAACGGTGACTGCATCACCTGTGTTCTAACCTCCAACGCTCTTTGTGTGACCAGCAACCCGGCTACCTCTAATCAGATATGCATGACAGTAAACCAACTTCATCCTGTCAGTCTGACCATTTCTTCAACGTCAACCCATACATGTGCAGGTGTGCCTGTCACTTTCAATGCTTTTCCTACCAATCCAGGCAATAATCCGGTCTATCTCTGGAAGGTCAACGGAGTAACTGCAGGAACCAATAACCAGGTATTTACTTATACGCCCGCCAATGGGGATTGCATAACCTGTCTGCTGACCTCAGATATCAGTTGCCCGACCGGCAACCCAGCCATGTCAAACTCCATATGTATGACGGTTGATCAGCCGCTGCCAGTCAATGTAACGGTTACCACTCCGCAAACAACGGTCTGTGCGGGAATATCGGTCTCCTTTACCGCCAATCCTACCCACGGAGGATCTCTGCCCGGTTATCAATGGAAAGTGAACACTGTCAATGTCAGCAGTGCAACCAGTTCAACCTATACCTATGTGCCGTTGAATGGAGATGTTGTGACCTGCCAGCTAACCTCTTCCGACAACTGTGTTACCGGAAATCCGGCTATGAGTCCTCAGGTAACCATGACGGTCAACCAGAACTTTGAAGTGACCGTTTCGATCTCGGCGTCATCAAATCCTTTTTGTGCTGGCAGCCAGGTGACATTTACGGCTATTCCTGACCATGGCGGCCTTTTCCCTGGTTATCAGTGGAAGGTCAACGGTGGCAATGCAGGGACAAACAGCCCATCGTTCTCCTACTCACCGGCCAGCGGCGACCAGGTATCCTGCCTCCTGACTTCCTCGGCCTCCTGTATAACCGGCAACCCGGCCATATCAAACATCATCACCATGACCGTCAACACCAACCTGCCGGCCGGGGTGTCCATTTCAACACTGACCAACCCGTACTGCCCGGGTACATCAGTCACCATCACGGCAACGCCTACAAACGGCGGACTCACTCCGGTCTATCAATGGAAACTTAACGGTGCAAATGCAGGAACAAACTTATACACTTTCACCTTTAACCCTGCTGCCGGCGACAGTGTGTGCTGTATAATGACCTCGAACCTGAACTGCGTCACCGGCAACCCGGCCAGTTCAGCAAAGATCATCATGACCGAACGGGTAGCCCCGAATGTTACGTTCACCAGTTGTTTCGACACG
>SESB01002490.1_pt1 | contig 10669 bp, 11 predicted proteins | sample 3171441 | NCBI WGS metagenome assembly SESB01 (sample SAMN06051867, study PRJNA518727) | freshwater metagenome | biome: subpolar coniferous forest; feature: holomictic lake; material: water; isolation source: holomictic Lake 227, 6 m depth | place: Canada: near Kenora, Ontario | collected...
AAAGGGAATATTCGGATTGACCAGAAAGAAGTAACCGCCTATGCCGCATCTGATCTGGACATACAAAAGGAGGTTTGTGACCTCTGCCCGACCAAGTGCATGGAATGGGACGGAAAAGTTTTGAAAATTCAAGATGCGGATTGCAATCGTTGCATGCATTGTATTAACCTTATGTCTAAGGCGCTACGTCCGGGCAAAGAGAAAGGCGCCACAATTCTTGTCGGTGGCAAAGCTCCTATTGTGCAAGGTGCGCTTCTTTCCTGGGTCATCGTTCCTTTTATCAAGCTGGAACCACCCTACACGGAACTGAAGAATCTTATTGAACGCGTTCAGGACTGGTGGGATGAACACGGAAAATCCCGTGAACGGCTGGGCGAACTGATCAATCGGCTGGGTATGCGGGTGTTTCTGAGGGCAGTAGGCCTGCCTGCCGTTCCCCAGATGGTTAAAGCGCCAAGAACCAATCCTTACGTGTTCTTCTGGCCTGAAGAAATTACAAAGGAGGTGAAGTAAGATGGCAAAAACCGATATCGGTCCCCCTGATTATAAAACTATGCTGCCACCCGTTATTACAAGGAATTACGGGAAATGGCTCTATCATGAAATTCTCAAACCGGGCGTGCTCATGCACATCGGAGAATCGGGAGAGGCGCTCTACACAGTGCGTGCCGCATCACCGAGACTTATTTCAACGGATCACATCCGTGAAATCTGTGACATAGCGGATAAGTACTGCGATGGCTATCTGCGTTTCACCAGCCGTCACAACATCGAATTCCTTTTGGACGATAAGGATAAAGTCGAGCCCCTGATTGCCGAACTTGGCACCCGCAACTATCCGGTTGGCGGCACTGGGCATTCCATTTCTAATATTGTCCATACTCAAGGCTGGGTTCACTGCCACACGCCAGCAACCGATGCCTCCGGGCCCGTCAAAGCCCTCATGGATGAGATCTATGAGTATTTTGTCACCTCGACCTTGCCGGCCCATGTGCGGATTGCCCTGGCCTGCTGCCTCAATATGTGTGGCGCGGTTCATTGTTCGGATATCGCCATCTTGGGTATTCACCGGACAGTTCCTAAGACTGACAACAGCCGCGTGCCAAATCTTTGTGAAATTCCTTCCACGGTTGCTTCCTGCCCCACAGGCGCCATCCGCGGTGACATGAAAAACAAGACCGTGACCGTCAATGATGAGAAGTGCATGTATTGCGGCAACTGCTACACTGTTTGCCCGGCCATGCCTATTGCCGATCCGGAAAATGACGGGATCTCTATCTGGGTAGGAGGCAAAGTCTCCAACGCCCGCAGCGCTCCCATGTTTTCTAAACTGGCCATTCCTTTTCTTCCCAACAACCCGCCGCGTTGGCCGGAAGTTGTGGATGCTGTGAAAAACATCATTGAAGTTTACGCAAGTCATGCCCGAAAGCATGAACGAGTGGGCGAGTGGATTGAGCGCGTCGGCTGGGAAAGATTTTTCACCCTGACGAAAATTCCTTTTACGGATAAGCATATCGACGATTTTGATATGGCATCGGAAACATTCCGGACATCAACACAGTTTAAATGGGGGTGATCATGAGTGAAGATTTAAAGGCCCGGGTTGCCGGATTATTTCACGAAAAGTCAAAGGGTGACAAGAAGATGTTTTATATTCGGGATGTTGTTAAGTGGCTTCCTGACGATGATCGTCATGATGTCCAGAAAGCCGTGCAGGCCCTTTTGGATGAAGAGACTCTGCAATACTGGTCTAGCGGCAGTTCAACCTATGTAATGCTGAAGGAATTTTTTCCCAAGGAATAGTAGCGATGATCAAGATCAGGAAGACATCATGAATCAGCCTTGTCCTCGTCTGATCATCGCCGCCCTCAGGGGCGGGGCTGGTAAAACAATAATATCCGTCGCTCTGGCCAGTGCCTTAAAGAGGCGGGGAATTGTCGTTACCCCTTTTAAAAAGGGGCCGGATTACATTGACGCTGCCTGGCTAAGTCAAGCAGCGTCTCGTTCCTGCCATAATCTGGATACTTTTTTAATGGGCACTAAGCAGGTTGTTCGTTCTTTTTTCCGCCATGCGCCGGCAGGCCAAATAGCTCTGATTGAAGGAAACCGGGGCCTCTACGATGGTGTCAACGCAGCAGGAGAGTTTAGTACGGCGGAACTAGCCAAGCTGCTCCACGCGCCGGTGATTCTGGTTGTTGATTGTGATAAGATCACGCGGACAGTGGCGGCTCTGGTTCTTGGGTGCTGTCACCTTGATTCCGCTGTGGATATTAAGGGCGTGATTCTCAACAAGGTAGGTAGCAAACGTCACGCACGGGTAGTTCAACAATCCATTGAGGATTATTGCCACCTTCCCGTTTTAGGGACAGTACCAAGGCTAAAAGAGCTTAAATTTACGGAACGGCAATTGGGGTTGATCCCACCACAGGAGCACGAAGGTCTTGATATGGCACTTTGCCGGGCCGCAACGATTGCAGAAGAATGTCTGGATATCGATGGGCTTATCCGGGTGGCGGAAGGCGCGAAGCCCTGGCCGATGGAGAGTTTTTCAAGTGTTGTCCATCCGAACAATGCGGTTTTGGAACCTGTGACAATAGGTGTGATAAGGGATGTCGCCTTTCAATTTTATTATGAAGAAAATATCGAAGCCCTGATCGATGGCGGCGCAAAAGTTGTACAGATAAGCGCTCTGAATGAAAAAATCCTGCCGCTTGTGGATGCCTTATACATTGGCGGTGGCTTTCCCGAAACGCAGGCAAAGCAGCTCGCTGATAATGAAGAGTTTCGATCTTCGTTACGCAAGGTTGCCGAGGAAGGTCTGCCGATCTATGCCGAATGTGGCGGCTTTATGTATTTGGGTGAATCTCTGACCGTTGGTGGTCAGCACTACCCGATGGTCGGCGCGTTACCGGTTGACTTTGAAATGGAAAAGCGGCCGCAGGGTCATGGATATACGACTTTGGTTGTAGACAGGGAAAATTCTTTTTTCCCCGTCGGCACCAGTCTAAACGGTCATGAATTTCATTACGGCAGGATCCTTTCCCGGAAAAACGAAGAGGAATTTTATACCGCCTGTCATGTTCTGCGGGGAACGGGAATGGGGAAGGAAAGAGACGGCATGGTCAGGAAAAATATACTCGCCGGATTCACCCACCTTCATGCTTTGGGAACACCAGAGTGGGCGAATGCTCTCATCGCAGCGGGCAGGAGGTATCGAAGTGAGAGGCAGTTTGTCCCCCGTTGAAAAAGGGGGGAACAAAGGAAAACAAAACATAAAATAATTAAATAAATATGAATTATAGAAGGAGGTTTATTAGAAATGTCACAAATTGAATTAGCCGGAAAAACGTATGAAGTGGATGAAGACGGGTTTCTGGAAGAACTAGACAAATGGAACGAAGAGTTCGCTCAGGCTTATGCCCACACTGAAGACATCGAAGGCCCTTTGACGGAAGATCATTGGAAGGTGATTAACTATCTGCGGAATTATTTTCAGCAGTTCGGCATTGCGCCCATGATCCGAAAGATTTGTAAAGACCTGGGAATTGATATGACGAAGCTCTATGAACTATTTCCCACAGGACCGGCAAAGGGAGCCTGCAAGCTGGCGGGCCTTTCAAAACCGACTGGTTGCGTCTGAGAAGAAGAGGAATTATCCTAATGGGATTTTATGTTTTATCTTATTTGTGTATCGCGGTGTTCATCATTGCGACCGGTTGCCTGATTTACAGGCAACTAAGCTTTCCCCTGCATGTCCGCTGGGAAATATATCCTGTCCGGCATGAAACGATTGCCAGGGTGGCCTATGGCGGCTCTTACATGGAAGAGCTGAACTGGTGGGAAAAGAAATATAAAAGCTCGCTTATCAATGAACTCAAATATATGGTGCCAGAAATTTTATTTCTCAGAGGCTTGTGGAAGGAAAACAGAAACCTCTGGTGGCTCTCCTTCCCCTTTCATTTCGGAATGTATCTGATGATTGCGACCTTCGCACTTCTGCTGCTTCATGCCTTCTTTACGCTGTGGGGATTGCCTGTTTTTGCCGCAGGCGGCTCCGTAAGCATCCTGCTTTCCGGCCTGATCGTCGTCACAGGATGGAGCGGCCTGATTCTGGGGAATATCGGCAGCATTGGTGTACTCTACAAACGCATGACAGAAGCGGAGCTGAGAAATTATTCATCTTTCGTCGATTATTTTAATATCCTTTTCATCTTTCTATTTTTTCTTTCCGCCTTCATTACCTGTCTCTTTTTTGACCCCTTTCTTGCAGGCGCAAAGGCCTACACGCTCGGCCTGTTGACAGGCGGGCATTCTCTGAATTCTTACATACCCGGTCAAAGTGTCTCCGGTAGCCTGGCCATTGTGTCGGCATCGCTTCTGGTTGCCTACATCCCGCTTACGCACATGTCTCACATGTATATGAAGTATTTCTTGTATCACGATGTGAAATGGGACGATGCCCCGAACTTGCCCGGCGGTAAGATCGAAGCGGCCATTAAAAATAATCTTAAATTCAAACCAACCTGGAAGGCAAAACATATTGAAGCGGACGGTCAGAAATCATGGAAAGACATCGCGGCTGCAGCACCCAAGGAGATGAAATGAATACATCCCTGAAACCATCCGACATCTCCAAGCCGTCTGACTGCTTATGTCACATTGAGCCGGGTGAGCTCTCCTTGTTGCCTCCTCCCTATGAGGATTTCAATCAGACAGCAATACCGCCGCTGAAACCGGAAAAGATCAAAAACATTGAAGCGTCTCTGGACGACACAGTGGCTATCGGCATTCCCAAGCCCGCAAGCGCTGAAGAAGAATAGGAGCTGGTGCATCAGTTTCTCGGCGGTCTGAAAAAACTCTTTGAGAAAGAAAATAACTGGACCTTTTTGCAGCCGCTGCTGCTTTCTCTGGAAAACTGCGCCAAATGCCAAAGCTGTTCTAATGCCTGCCCCGTTTATGAAATGAGTGCCAGGAAGGAAATCCATCGTCCTATTTTCCGTGCCGAAGTTCTGCGGCGGATTTACAAGAAATACCTTAAGCCGGGCGGGAAAATCACCGCCAAGTTAACCGGCGATATTGATTTGAACTGGACGACTATCGCGCGTCTTGCCGAATTGTCCTATCGCTGCACTCTTTGCCGACGTTGTGCCACGGTTTGCCCCATCGGCGTGGACAACGGGCTCATTAATCACGAAATCCGCAAGCTTTTTTCTCAAGAGATGGGCATTGCCCCCAAAGAGCTCCACGAGAAGGGCACCGTTCAGCATCTTCGTGTAGGTTCGACCACCGGCATGAATCCTCTGGCGGCAAAGGATAGCGCCGAGTTTATCCAGGAAGAAATGGAAGAGATTGCAGGCTACAAAGTCGAAATCCCCTGGGACGTGGAAGGGGCCGACATCCTGCTTCTCCACAATGCCGGCGAAATGCTGGCCTGGCCGGAAAATGTCGGGGCCTTTGCCATTATTTTTCAGGCGGCAGGTATTTCGTGGACACTGTCTTCTGAAGCGGCCGGTTATGATGCTGTCAACTACGGCCTATGGTACGATGATGTTCAGTTCTCCCGTGTCGCGGTTAAGCATGCTGATATCGCACGAAGGCTGAAAGTAAAAAAAATTGTCATGGGCGAATGCGGGCATGCTCACAAAGCCCTTACGGTCATTGCCGACCGCTTGTTGACAGGAGATCTCAATATTCCGCGTGAATCCGCCATGGTCACTCTGGAAAATATTGTCCTGAACGGAAAATTACAATTTGATCCCCTTAAAAATAACTTCCCTGTCACGCTGCATGATCCCTGCAACATGGTAAGGTCTATGGGTATTGTGGAGCCTCAGCGGCGAATCCTGAGAAAGATCGCACCGCGATTTCGGGAAATGACGCCCCATGGCGTGGAGAACTATTGCTGTGGCGGCGGTTCCGGTTTCGCTATTATGTCGGGGTATAATTTTGCAGAGTGGAGAAATCTGGTCAGCTCTCGCAAGAAGTTCCTGCAGATTCTGAATGCCTTTGAGGATGAACCGCAGGATGTCCCAAAATATGTCTGCGCGCCCTGTTCGAACTGCAAAGGCACCATTAGGGATGTGATTAACTACTACCATGCAGAAAAACGCAGCGGTCTGCATTACGGCGGCCTGGTGGAATTGATCGTCAACGCGCTGGCAGGCATGAAAAAACCGATTATACGCTTCGGTGAAAAACCATCGTGGGAATTATGATAAGCAAATGAGGCAGATGTCATTATGAACCTATTAATATCGATTATCGCCATTTTGAGTTTGACCCTGCTGGCCGTAGGAATTGCTCTGAACCAAAGTCTGGTTTATCTCCTGATCGTCATTATCCCTTATGCCGCCTTTGTGATTTTTCTTGCCGGTTTTATTTACCGCGTCGTAAAATGGTGGATAACCCCCGTTCCCTTCCGCATTCCCACAACTTGCGGCCAACAGAAGTCTCTTCCCTGGATCAAGAACAACCCGGTGGAAAGTTCCGCGGGAATTACCGGTGTGATCATGCGCATGGCTCAGGAAGTTTTTCTGTTCAGGTCACTTTTTCGAAATACAGAAGTGGAGATTATCGACGGCAGGCCAGTTTATGGCAGCGCCAAATGGCTGTGGTTTTTCGGCCTTCTATTTCACTGGTCGCTTTTGATCATTGGATTAAGGCACTTGCGCTTTTTTGTCGAGCCGATCGCGCCTTGGATCAGTACTTTTTCTTCACTCGACGGATTCTTTGAAATCGGCATCCCGACATTATATCTGAGCGATGCCGCCATACTCGCAGGTCTTACGTTCCTGTTCCTGCGCCGGGTTGTATTACCGCGGGTACGTTACATCTCGTTGTTCACCGATTATTTTTCACTGCTGTTGATTGTGGCAGTGGTGAGCACAGGTCTTCTTATGAGGCACTTTTTCCCCACCGATTTAAATGAAGTAAAAAACATTGCTCTGGGGTGGATAACACTAACGCCTGTTGTCCCTCAAGGGGTTAGCGTTGTTTTTTACATGCATCTGTGTTTCGTCTGCGCGCTTCTGGCCTGGTTTCCGGCAAGCAAGCTCCTGCACGCAGGCGGCATCTTTATGAGCCCGACCCGCAATCTGGCCAATAGCAGCCGGATGAAGAGGCATATTAATCTCTGGAACGCCCCAGTCAAGGTTCATACCTATGAGGAATACGAAGACGAGTTTAGAGACAAAATGAAGGCCGCAGGGTTGCCTGTGGATAAGGAGTAACCGTGTCATTTGCCAAGATACCTAAATCAGATCAGTTGATTTCAATCAACTACGCGCCGCCGAAGAGTGCATGGATGGAGACGCCTGTCGATTTTAGGCCGGGAACATGGAGTTACAGCGGTGTTGCCAAAAACCTGACCTATCTGGATCTGGCCAACCCGCGCGCATGGCAACCGGCAGATGTTGATTGGAAGCTGCCGGAAAATTGGCAGGCCATTATTCTGGAAGGCATGAAAGAGCGCCTGGAAAAATATCGTTCCTTCAGATTGTTCATGGATGTCTGCGTTCGTTGCGGCGCCTGCGCGGACAAGTGCCATTTCTATATCGGTTCAGGCGATCCGAAGAATATGCCTGTCCTGCGTGCCGAACTGCTGCGCTCCGTCTATCGCCGCTACTTTACAACGACTGGCAGACTTTTTGGCAAACTTGCCGGTGCCCGTGATCTCACCGTTGATGTTCTCAAAGAATGGTTCTATTATTTCCATCAGTGTACAGAGTGTCGCCGCTGTTCCGCTTTCTGCCCCTTCGGCATCGACCAGGCGGAGATCACTATGATTGGCCGTGAACTTTTAAATCTTGTCGGATGCAATATCAACTGGGTCATCGAACCTGCGGCCAACTGCTTTCGGACGGGAAACCACCTCGGCATTCAGCCCGGCGGCGTTAAAGACATGCTTGAATTTCTGGCCGACGATATCGAAGACCGGACGGGGGTTCGTGTGGAAGTTCCGATCAACAAAAAAGGCGCTGATATTCTTTTCGTCACACCCTCGGGCGATTACTTTGCCGATCCGGGAACCTACACCTGCATGGGTTACCTGATGCTCTTCCACGAAATCGGTCTTAATTATACCTTCAGCACTTACGCATCTGAAGGGGGCAACTTCGGCCTCTTTACCTCTCACGAAATGGTCAAGCGCCTCAACGCTAAGATTTATGCTGAAGCCAAACGCCTCGGCGTTAAGTGGATTCTTGGTGGCGAATGTGGTCACATGTGGCGGGTCATCCACCAGTATATGGACACGATGAACGGCCCTGCGGAATTTCTTTCAGAACCTGTCTCTCCAATTACGGGCACACGTTTTGAAAACGCCAAATCCACGAAGATGGTCCACATTGCGGAGTTCACCGCCGATCTGATCCAGAAAGGGAAATTAAAACTTGATCCAAAGCGTAATGATCATTTGAAGCTTACCTATCACGATTCCTGCAATCCCGCCCGGGCCATGGGGCTTTTGGAAGAGCCACGCTATATCATCCAAAATGCCTGCAACCACTTTTTTGAAATGGCCGAAGACACCATCCGCGAAAAAACACTTTGCTGCGGCGCAGGTGCCGGTTTGGGAAACGATGAAAATATGGAGACGCGTATGCGGGGAGGGATGCCCCGTGCGATGGCTGTCAAACAGGTAAAGGAAAAACATGATGTGAACCGTCTGGCCTGCATCTGTGCAATCGACCGGGCGACTCTGACATCTCTTATGGATTACTGGGTGCCGGGGGTGAAAGTCATGGGGGTACATGAGCTTCTGGCCAACGCCCTGATTATGAAGGGTGAGAAAGAACGCACAACGGATCTTCGCGGAGAACCATTAATAAGATGAAATTATCTAGTTTAGCAAAAATAATAGCCGGAATTGTGTTCTTTGTTTTACTGATCACTTTTCCCTTCTGGTATGGGCAAGGAAAGGTGGCTCTGCAGCCTGCGCTAAGCCTGGATACTCCTGCCATTGCTCAATTGAAAGATAAGCGCTGTGTGGAAGACACGGCGTTTATGCGCGCAAACCACATGAAGCTTCTTGCTACCTGGCGCGAGGCAGCGGTGCGCAATGGGAAACGTCTCTACAGCGCAACGGACGGTCGTATTTTTGAGGCGAGGCTTTCCGGTACCTGCCTTAAATGCCACAGCAACAAGCAGCAGTTTTGTGACCGTTGCCACAACTACGTGGGAGCAAAACCAAATTGCTTCAGTTGCCATATTGTTCCCGCAGAGGTGAGAAAATGACGCAGAGTCGTAGAGAATTTCTAAAAATTGCCGGTATATCAACGCTTTCTCTGGTTGCTCCCACGATTCTCAGCCCGGTTTGGGCAAAAGAGAAATTAACTATTCCCGGAGGCGTTTCCCTTACGGCCAAGCGCTGGGGCATGGCCATCGACGCCTCAAAATGTCCCGTTGGCTGCGTGGATTGCATCACCGCCTGCCATGGGGAGCACAACGTTCCCGACATCGGCAACCCCAAGGATGAGGTCAAATGGATCTGGCAGGAAAAGTTTTCTGCTGTCTTTCCTCATGAGAGTCACCCTTATCTTCGGGATTCCCAAAAGCAGCTGAAGCTGCCGGTTTTGTGCAACCAGTGCGCGAACCCTCCTTGCGTCCGTGTATGCCCTACTCAATCTACGTTTCAGCGGCAAGACGGCATCGTGATGATGGACTATCACCGCTGCATCGGTTGCCGGTTGTGTATGGCCGCCTGCCCCTACGGCGCCAGGAGCATGAATTTTCGGAATCCTCAGCCGCTGATCCGAAAAACTAACCCGGATTTTCCGACACGAACCAAAGGTGTCGTGGAGAAATGTAACTTTTGTGAGGAAAGACTGGTCCGGGGGCTAAAGCCCGCCTGTGTCGCGGCCTGCACCAAGAACGCTCTGGTCTTTGGAGATATGGAAAATCCCCGATCGGAAATCAGGCTGCTTATCGAAAAACGTTTTAACCTGCGGCGAAGAGCAAATTTAGGCACCCAACCGCAGATTTATTATATTGTATGAGGAAATTATGCTGGAAAAAGCACTGAAAGGCAGCCGGAGATACTGGATCTGGATTATTTTTTTACTGACCGTTGTTATGATCGGGTTTTTCTTCTATCTTCGCCAATTGGATTATGGCCTGGGTATTACGGGAATGAGCCGCGATGTCTCGTGGGGCCTGTACATCGCCCAGTTCACGTTTCTTGTCGGAATTGCGGCATCGGCTGTCATGCTCGTTTTGCCATATTATTTGCATGATTTCAAGGCCTTCGGCAAGATCACGATCTTAGGTGAATTCCTGGCCGTTTCCGCCGTCATCATGTGCGTGCTCTTCATTTTTGTTGATCTTGGCCAACCTTCACGGGTTCTGAATGTCCTGCTGTATCCCTCGCCTACTTCCATCCTTTTCTGGGATATGATCGTCCTTTCCGGCTATCTTCTGATCAATATCTTTACCGGCTGGGTAGTTCTATCCTGCGATCGTAAGGAGATACCGCCGCCTGGCTGGGTAAAACCGCTGATATACCTATCTATCCCGTGGGCGATAAGTATCCATACCGTTACAGCCTTCATCTATGCCGGTCTTCCGGGCAGGAGTTTCTGGTTGACGGCGATTATGGCTCCCCGCTTTCTTGCTTCCGCCTTCGCTTCAGGCCCCGCGTTACTGATCATCTTGTGCCTGATCTTGAAGCGTT
>SESB01002492.1_pt1 | contig 10660 bp, 11 predicted proteins | sample 3171441 | NCBI WGS metagenome assembly SESB01 (sample SAMN06051867, study PRJNA518727) | freshwater metagenome | biome: subpolar coniferous forest; feature: holomictic lake; material: water; isolation source: holomictic Lake 227, 6 m depth | place: Canada: near Kenora, Ontario | collected...
GCTTTGCAGTCATACACTGCACAACTTGCTGATGCTCGCGGTGAAGCAACAAAGATTCGTGAAGAAGCGCGCGTTCAAGGCGCTGCAATCATCGAAGATCTTCGTTCACGTGCTCAAGAAGAAGCTGCTCGCATTACAGCACAAGCTCACGCTTCAATCGAAGCTGAGCGCCAAGCAGCGATTACCTCACTTCGTCTCGAAGTTGGTTCGCTTGCAACTGATCTTGCATCCAAGATCGTTGGGGAAGCTCTAGAAGACCAGGCTCGTCAATCTCGTGTTGTCGATCGCTTCCTTGAGGATCTTGCTTCAGAAAAGGGGCGCAACTAAACATGTTGAACCTTGGTGGAAACTCTCGTCAGTCGCTTTCGGCGATTCGTATTGTGCTCGATGGAAAACTCAAAGGCGTTTCATCAGCTGAGTGCACGGCGGTTTCTACAGAATTGTTCAACGTGCTTCTTGCTCTTCAGTCCTCGGGCGCATTGCGTCGTGCGGTGACTGATCCAGCACGCGACCATGAAGCAAAAACTGCGCTTGTTACTGATCTCTTTGCTGCGTCAACCTCTAAGTCAACACTGGACTTAATCGTTCAGCTTGTAGCACTTCGTTGGTCACGTACCTCAGACATCATGCACGCAATTGAGCAGTTGGCTGTAGAAGCAGAAGCAACTGCGGCTAACACAGAGGATCAGCTAGACCAGGTTGAAGAGGAGCTCTTTGCTTTCTCAAAAGTCTTGGTTGCTAGCAACGAACTTCGTCAGGCTTTGAATAGTTCCTTGGATTCAGGGGACCACAAGGCCGAACTTATTAAGTCAATATTTGGCGGTAAGTACGCAGCTTCATCAGTTCGACTCTTGGAACAACTCGTTCGTGTTCTACAGCGTCGAAGCATTGAGCTCGCACTTCTTGCTTTTATTCACGGAGTCACCGCTCGTCACAACCGCCTACGTGCTGTTGTTCGCAGTCGAATTGACCTTTCCCCAGCGCAACGCGAGAAGTTGGTTTCAACTCTCACAAAGCAAATGGGTCAGCCAGTTCATGTCTCTGTTGAGATTGATGCCAGCGTTATCGGTGGTGTCGAAGTCCGCTTTGATGATGAAGTCATTGACGGAACCATTAGTAATCGTTTGGCAGAAGCGGGCAGATCGCTCGCAGTTTAAGAGCTCTTTACTAACACCCAGTAAAGAGAAGTAATAAGAGGATCGAGGGAGTAGAAATGTCGGAGACAACAATCCGTCCTGAAGATATTCGTGATGCGCTTGCAAAGCATGTTGCGTCATACAACCCAGGCGCTGCAGCTCGCGATGAAATCGGTGTAGTAACCGAGGCAGGCGATGGTATTGCGCGCGTTGAAGGTCTTCCTTCAACAATGACAAATGAACTTTTGAAATTTGAAAACGGAACTCTTGGTTTGGCTCTCAACCTAGACGTCCGTGAAATCGGTGTCGTTATTTTGGGTGAATTCACCGGCATCGAAGAAGGCACAACCGTTCGACGCACTGGCGAAATTCTCTCGGTCCCAGTCGGAGACGGATTCCTTGGTCGCGTTGTAGATCCACTTGGCCGTCCAATTGATGGCAAGGGTGAAATTGTTGCTGAAGCAACTCGTGCACTTGAACTTCAGGCTCCTTCAGTTGTTCAGCGCCAACCAGTTAAAGAGCCAATGCAAACAGGTATTAAGGCTATCGACGCGATGACAGCTATTGGTCGCGGACAGCGCCAGCTCATTATCGGTGACCGTCAAACTGGAAAGACTGCGATTGCAATCGACACCATCATCAACCAGAAGGAAAACTGGAAGAGTGGGGATCCAAAGAAGCAAGTTAAATGTATTTATGTTGCTATTGGTCAAAAGGGTTCAACAATCGCTTCTGTTAAGGGTGCGCTTGAAGAAGCCGGTGCAATGGAATACACAACAATCGTTGCTTCTCCTGCATCAGATCCTGCTGGTTTCAAATACCTAGCTCCATACACAGGTTCAGCTATTGGTCAGCACTGGATGTACGCCGGTCAGCATGTATTAATTATTTTTGATGATCTCTCAAAGCAAGCTGAGGCCTATCGCTCAGTATCACTACTCCTTCGCCGTCCACCAGGTCGCGAAGCGTATCCAGGAGACGTCTTCTACTTACACTCACGTCTACTTGAGCGTTGTGCAAAGCTTTCAGATGAACTCGGTGGAGGATCAATGACTGGCTTGCCAATCATTGAAACAAAGGGAAATGACGTTTCTGCCTTCATTCCTACAAACGTTATCTCTATTACCGATGGTCAGTGCTTCCTTGAAACTGATCTATTCAACGCTGGCGTACGTCCGGCTATTAACGTAGGTATCTCAGTTTCTCGTGTTGGTGGTTCAGCCCAGACAAAGGCGATTAAGAAGATTGCTGGACGTTTGCGCCTTGACCTCGCTCAGTATCGCGAACTCGAAGCATTCGCTGCTTTCGGTTCAGATCTTGATGCAGCTTCAAAGGCACAACTTGAGCGCGGAGCTCGCATGGTTGAACTCTTGAAGCAGGGCCAATACAGTCCTTATTCAGTCGAGCGCATGGCTGTTTCAATCTGGGCCGGTACAACTGGCAAGATGGATTCGATTCCTGTTGCAGACATTCGCCGCTTCGAAGCTGAATTCCTTGATTTCGTAGCACGCGAGCGTTCATCCATCATGGATGTAATCTCAAATACCCGTGAACTTACTGACGATACCGTTGCAGCACTTGACGAAGCAGTTACTGCTTTCAAAGCGCAATTCAAGGCGACAGAGGTAAAGGCCTAACTCATGGGTGCTCAACTACGGATTTATCGCCGACGGATGCGCTCCGTTAAGGCGACTAAGAAAATTACGAAAGCGATGGAGTTAATCTCTGCCTCTCGTATCGTCAAGGCGCAACAACGCGTGGCTGCCTCGTCTCCGTATGCGAATGAAATTACAAATGCAGTAGCAGCGATTGCAACCTACTCGAACACAGATCACCCTCTTACTGCACAGCACGTTAATGCTGGAAGAGCGTCCGTGTTGGTCATTACCGCAGACCGCGGTATGGCTGGTGCTTACTCAAATGCCGCTATTAAAGAAGGCGATTTACTGATTGCTTCTCTAAAAGAGCGTGGCCTTGATGTTCGCGCTTACTTGGTTGGACGCAAGGCTGTGAATTTCTATAAGTTCCGTAATCGCGAGATTGCTGGATCTTGGACGGGCTTCTCGGATAACCCAACATTTGAAAATGCAAAAGAAGTTGCTTACGCACTTGCTCAAGAATTTCTTGGCGACTCAGATGAAATCCATATTGTTTACACAACTTTTAAATCAATGATTACTCAGCAACCAGTGGCTGCTCGCATGTTGCCAATGGTGCTCGATGGCGTTGTAAAGCCTGAAGGCTTGCTTCCAGAGTATGAGTTCGAACCAAACGCGACTGAGGTGCTCAATTCGTTGCTACCTCGTTACGTTGAAGCTCGAGTATTCAATGCAATGTTGCAATCTGCTGCCTCAGAGCATGCAGCTCGCCGACGTGCGATGAAGTCAGCAACAGATAATGCCGATGAACTAATTAAATCTTTGACTCGACTAGCTAACGCAGCTCGTCAGGCAGAAATTACACAAGAGATCAGTGAAATTGTTGGCGGCGCAGATGCGCTTGCCTCAGCTAGCGCAGGGAGCGAATAATGACTCAAGTTAGTGGAGCGACTAAATACGGACGCGTTGCTCGCGTAATTGGACCAGTTGTGGATATTGAATTCCCAGCTGATGCAATGCCAGCAATTTTCAACGCCCTCCATGTGGATGTCTTGCTCTCAGGGCAGACCCGATTGCTGACACTTGAAGTGGCACAGCACATCGGTGACAACCTCGTGCGCGCGATTTCGATGCAACCTACAGACGGCATGGTCCGTGGTTCTGAAGTTCGCGACACCGGTGCGCCTATCTCTGTACCAGTTGGAGATGTCACTAAAGGACATGTATTCAACACACTCGGAGAGTCACTCGACGTTCCAACAGCCTCCCTCGATATTAAAGAGCGTTGGCCTATCCACCGCACAGCCCCTGCCTTCGATCAACTTGAGTCAAAGACCGAGATGTTTGAGACAGGTATCAAAGTTATCGATCTTCTAACGCCTTATGTTCGCGGTGGAAAGATTGGTCTTTTCGGTGGTGCAGGTGTTGGTAAGACAGTTTTGATTCAGGAAATGATTTACCGCGTAGCTGAAAACTTCGGTGGTGTATCTGTATTCGCCGGCGTTGGAGAGCGTACTCGTGAAGGAAACGACCTTTTCCTTGAAATGACAGAAACTGGCGTTATCAACAAAACAGCGCTGGTCTTCGGTCAAATGGATGAGCCACCTGGAACGCGTCTTCGCGTAGCACTTTCAGCGCTAACAATGGCTGAATATTTCCGCGATGTTCAAAAGCAAGATGTGCTTCTTTTCATCGACAATATCTTCCGCTTCACTCAAGCTGGATCTGAAGTTTCAACACTTCTAGGTCGCATGCCTTCAGCCGTGGGATATCAGCCAACACTTGCTGATGAAATGGGTCAACTACAGGAGCGCATCACATCAACTCGCGGTCACTCAATCACATCTATGCAGGCAATTTATGTTCCTGCCGATGACATCACCGACCCAGCTCCTCACACAACATTCGCCCACTTGGATGCGACAACGGTGTTGTCTCGTCCAATCTCCGAGCTTGGTATTTACCCAGCTGTGGATCCACTTGACTCGACTTCACGCATTTTGGATCCTCGCTACATCGGTGAGCATCACTTCCGTGTTGCAAACCGCGTGAAGCAGATTCTCCAGCGCTACAAGGATCTCCAAGACATTATTGCAATCTTGGGTATCGATGAATTGTCTGAAGAAGATCGTATTTTGGTTGGTCGCGCTCGTCGTATCCAGCGTTTCCTTTCGCAGAACACATTCGTTGCAAAGGTATTCACAGGCATCGACGGTTCATTCGTTCCGCTTTCAGAGACAATCGAAGCATTCGAAGCGCTTGCTGATGGAAAGTACGACCACGTTCCAGAACAAGCATTCTTTATGTGCGGCGGTCTAGACGATGTAGAGCGTAGAGCTGCTGAATTGGCCAAGGCATAATTTAAATGGCCACATCAAACCTGATTGTTGAAGTTGTATCCCCAGACAAGCGCGTCTGGTCTGGGGAAGCAACGATGGTTTCAGCGCGAACACTCGAAGGCGATATCGGTATTTTGCCTGACCACGCACCTCTACTTGGTGTATTGGTCGACGGAAAAGTTGAAATCAAAACAGTTGGCGGGGAGAAAGTTGAGTTCACGATTAATGGTGGATTTCTTTCAGTTTCGCAAAACCACGTATCAGTGTTGGGTCAAGCAGCAGAATAAAAAAGCTTTAATTTGAAATTCTAGAAACCTCCGCGCCTAAGGCACGGAGGTTTTCTGCAAAGTGGGTATAGCCACGATCTACGTGATAGCCATCTTCAACAACGGTTATTCCTTCACTCACCAACCCTGCCAGCACCAAGCCGGCTCCGGCTCTTATATCTGTTGCAACTACAGGAGCTCCTGAAAGCAAGGGCAAGCCGTTAATTGCTGCGTGGTGGCCATCGACTGTGATGTTGGCACCTAAGCGTTTTAATTCGTTAACAAACATAAAGCGACCCTCAAAAACATTTTCGGTGACCATTGAATGGCCTTCAGCAATTGCATTCATGCAGATTGCCATTGGCTGCAAGTCTGTTGGAAAGCCGGGGTAGGGAAGGGTGACGATATCGATTGCGCGTGGGCGGCGATCCATTCGAACTCGGAAGCCATCTTGAGTAGTCGTAACGACTGCGCCGGCCTGAACTAATTTATCAAGGGGAATAGCTAAGTGGTCTTCGCGCCCGCCAATTATTGTTATATCTCCTTGAGTCATTGCAGCTGCAAATGCCCATGTGCCAGCAACAATTCGATCTGGCAGAGTTGAGTGTGTGGTTGGGTAGAGTTTTTCAACCCCTGAAATCGTTATAACGTTGGAGCCCAGTCCAGAAATATTTGCACCCATCGAAATTAAGAATTCTCCAAGGTCAACAACGTCGGGTTCGCGCGCGGCATTATCAATTGTTGTGACACCTTTTGCCATGACCGCAGCTGTCATAATATTTTCGGTTGCACCAACGCTAGGAAAACTCAAAGAGATTTCCGCTCCCTTTAGTCCATCAGGCGCGGTTGCAATTACATAGCCATGTTCTGAATGAGCTTCGGCTCCCAGGTCGGCTAGTCCCTTAATATGGAAGTCCAGACCTCGCGAGCCAATTGCATCCCCTCCCGGAAGAGCAACCTCAGCTTTTCCAAGACGAGCAATTAACGGACCAAGAACATTGATTGAGGCTCGGAGTTTTCGAACAAGATTGTATTCGGCGCGATGTCCAGGAATTTCAGGAACATCAATGATTAGCCTCTGGAGGGCGTTGTCGTAATCAACGGTGCATCCCAAACTTCTAAGTAGATCTGACATGATTTCAACGTCTGCAATACCAGGAACGTTGTGAAGAGTCGTCTTGCCAGTAGCTAGAAGCGCCGCTGCCATCAGCTTTAGAGCCGAGTTCTTGGCTCCACTTAGGGTGACTGAACCCTCAAGGCGGGCCGGGCCATGAACTTCAAAGGAAAGTGAATTTTCCATATCCAGGCACCAAACCTTTCTGATTTAAGTAGTTTCAAGTGGTCACATCTTAACGGCTCGATTAGGCTCCACCCCATGGTTAACCTCACGCGTATTTACACAAAAACTGGTGACGACGGCACAACTTCCTTGGGAGATATGAGCCGTACTTCAAAGAACGATCCTCGTCTTGAGGCTTATGCAACGGTCGATGAAGCTAATTCATCTCTCGGAGTTGCGCTAGCTCTCGGTCAGATAACTGACCAAGAGATTAAAAGCCTTTTGATTCGGATACAAAATGATTTGTTCGATGTTGGCGCCGATTTGTGCACGCCCGTTGTGGATGATCCAAAGGTGGAACCGCTGCGTGTTTTAGAGTCACAGGTCATTTACTTGGAAGAGCAGATTGATAAATTCAATTCAAATCTGGCCGAACTTCGCTCTTTCGTTCTTCCTTCAGGTACGCCTGCTGCCGCGCTTCTTCATACGTCAAGAACAGTTGTTCGTCGGGCAGAGCGAGCAACATGGAGCGCCATTCATTCATTTGGTGGAGGAGTAAATCCTCTCACCGCAAAATACCTTAATCGCCTCTCGGATTTACTATTCGTAATTGCAAGAACAGCAAACAAAGATGAAGGCGATGTACTTTGGATTCCAGGGGCTAATCGCTAGCGATTTAGAATCGGTGTGTAAATTGTGCTGGGAACTGTTTCGGTTGCCGCGCTCATCCAGCACTTCACATTGATTGCGCCCACGTTCAAGTTGTATGAGGTGAGTTCATTGGAAACTCGAGCTGGCAGTTCGCTAAGTTCGGCTTGAGATTGAATATCGGTTATTGCATTTGCTGCTAATCGCGAAGCTATATCTTTTTGTTCAGCAGCTGTAATTGCGCTGACGAGCGCGTTTATTTTCGCACCTGCAATTTGTCGCAGGCTTTGTCCAGAAGCAACATAACCGTAGAACTTATCCTTCTTCATCCCGAGAGTTTGCAAAATTAGATCTTGATTTGGAATCAGTGGCTCTGTGCTCACAAGAAAGACCGGAGTCACAGTATGAGCTTTTGTGCCAGATAAGAGCATCCTTAACGTTCCGTATGGAACGTAAGATGTTATGTCGGCAAAGCTTGGCCCGAAGATGCTGGCATTGACTTCCCACCATGCGCAGTCGGTGGCCGATGCGATGTATACGGCACCGCATGCACTTGCTTCACAAGCAGCCAGGGTCTTGGCCAGGGTCGTCTTGGAGGAAAGCAGGCCAACTAATTCAGTTCCGCTTGGAACTCGAGCGTAGACGCCGTCGTTTTCCTTGAAACCTTTTGGTGGCCAGACAGGCTTTGGAGTTGGCTTGACCGACTTTCGTGCATAAACCTTTCGTTTCACGACAGGCTTCTTTGTAACAGTTTTCTTTGCAGTCGTCTTCTTTGGAAGAGCCTTTTTAGTGGGCGCAGCCTTTGATGTTGCTTTTGGCGTCGGTTTTGCCGTCGCAGCAAAGGAACTTGGCGCTGTGATTGTCAGAATCAATAGCGCTGCTAAGAATTTCTTCACGTATTTGCCCACTTAAATTTCTTAATTGAGAATCCAATTCCAATCGCTGTCCAGACCACCAACACGATTGCAGTTCTGCCCACTTCCCACGATTTTGCGACTTCCTGTTGGACGAAGCTATCTGGAAGAAAAACCGATCTCATCCCTTGCGTTAACCATTTGAGTGGGAAAATCGCTGCAAAATCCTGCATCCATTTAGGCAGCTGGGTGAAAACAAAGAAAACACCGCTGAAGAATTGAAGAATAATGACGATGGGTGAGACGACAGCAGATGCGCCTCGTCCACTTTTGGGCACTGTTGAAAATGCAATCCCTAGGGCTGTTGTACAAGCGCTACCTACAATTATTAGCCAAGCGAATCGAATCCACTTAGAAACCGATGTTGGCATATCAAGACCGAACATGGCGGCGCCAAAACCCATCAAGAGTGCAATCTGTACAACAGTGGAAACGGTAACCAGAATTGCTTTCCCAATAAAGTACGAGGCTGGTGACATAGGAGTACCGCGCAAACGCTTTAAGGTTCCAAAATCGCGCTCCATTGGAATGGTTATTGCTAGTTGCTGGAATCCAGAATTCACCAAACCTGTTGCAATCATTCCTGCGACGAAGTACTGACTGAAAGTTACACCAGGAGCAATTGTGTCTTTGAAAACTGAACCAAAGATAAAGAGCAACATAACTGGGAAGAAAATAGTGAATACAACCGATTCTCTCTGTCGCAAGAATTGCTTAATTTCGAGCCGACCGCGAAGTAGGCCTAGGCGCATCACATTCATTCTGTTGTTCCGATCATCTGGAGGTAAATATCTTCAAGACTTGGCCTAATTACTTGTAGCTCTGGAACTTCGCCACCCATTCGGGTTGAAATTGTTGCAACATCAGAAGTGGGAGTGGAGGTAAATCGTTCGTGCTGCTTTCCACCTTCAACCCATGTGATTCGAGCCTGCGCAAGATGCCTACCGCCAAGTGTCTCTGGTGGTGAAATCTCAATTATCTTTCCGTCTGCAATTACTGCGACACGATCAGCTAAGGCTTCGGCTTCATCGAGGTAATGCGTTGTCAAAAGGATAGTTGTACCTTCGTCGCGAAGGGTGCGGATTAATTCCCAAAAAGCGCGCCTTGCCTCGGGATCGAAGCCTGTGGTTGGTTCATCGAGAAAAAGTAGTTCGGGGGAGCCAATAATTCCGAGAGCGACATCGAGGCGACGTCTTTGTCCTCCTGATAGGTTGCGAATTTTGTCATCAGCTTTTTCTGATAGACCAGTGAGCGCTATGACGCTATCTGGATCCTTCGCTCGAGAATAGTATTTAGCGAAATGGTGAACCGTTTCGCGGACGGAAAGGTCTCCGGCATCGGCTGAGCTTTGTAAGACTATTCCGATTCGCTCACGCCATGAATAGGTTTTGTCGCCTAGTGCTTGAGGATCCTCGCCTAAAACCGTTACCTCGCCGCTGTCTCGGAATCTGTAGCCTTCCAGAATCTCAACGGTTGTGGTCTTGCCTGCCCCGTTTGGTCCCAGGATGGCGAAAATTTCTCCATAAGCGACCTCAAGGTCAATTCCAGCGACGGCATATTTGTCGTCATACTTCTTTGTAAGCCCTTTGATTGATATCGCCGAAGTACTCATGGGGTAAATCTTGCCGTAAAGAGTGGTGATGGGCTAATCACTGCGAGAACAAATGTAGGAATAGATGGAAGAATATGAGCGTGAGCCCTCGCAGAAATCATCCAAAACGCGCGAAAGGGAGCGAGCCACAACGCGAATTGGGGCAGTCCTTTGAGGCAGTTGAGGAACATGACGAAGGAATTTATCGCGTTCGGAGAATTACAGGGTCAAGTTCATCAAAGCCATACCGATGCCCAGGATGCGATCAACTTATCCCTACGGCAACACCTCATATTGTCGCGTGGATACACGAAGACCTGGAGACTCGGCGACATTGGCACACTCCTTGTTGGGAGCGAAAGGATCGCAGGCAACCTCGTGTTCAGCGCTCCCGAAATGCTCCACGCTATTAAATATTAGCGTCCGTATAGAGTTTTAATAATTCCTTTTATGATCTTGTCTGCAAATTTACTTCGCTTGAAAGTTGTGAAAGCCAACGGAATTGCAAATCGAGTGGCAACAACAGTTCTTGGATAAGTAAATTCCAAGAGCCCTTCATTTCCGTGAATTCGTCCGTATCCACTGTCTTTCACGCCACCAAATGGAACTGAAGCAACGGCTGCAAAAGAGAAGACGGAGTTGATTGAAACCATCCCGCAGTTTAGTTGTGAAGCAATTGCGTTTCCTTGACGCTTTGAAAAAACAGCTGCTGCTAATCCATACGCCGATGCATTTGAAAGTCGGATTGCTTCAGCGATGCTACTTACTCGATTAATTGCAAGAGTAGGGCCAAATGTTTCTTCAGTCATAGCGGTGGAATCTTCTGGAACTTCTAACATAATTGTTGGAGCGACCATTCCATCGTGAACAGAATTTACGCCACCAACTG
>SESB01002493.1_pt1 | contig 10658 bp, 9 predicted proteins | sample 3171441 | NCBI WGS metagenome assembly SESB01 (sample SAMN06051867, study PRJNA518727) | freshwater metagenome | biome: subpolar coniferous forest; feature: holomictic lake; material: water; isolation source: holomictic Lake 227, 6 m depth | place: Canada: near Kenora, Ontario | collected 2014-07-08...
GAGCGGGTGTCGCGCGCCTACGCCACGCTGGTCGAGGGCAAAGGCGAGCGTGCCGCCGCCGATCCGGTGGCGGCGGTGTCCCAGAGCTACGCCGAAGGCGTCAACGACGAGTTCATCCTGCCCACCGTGATCGGCGACTATGCCGGCATGGGCGACGGCGATGGCCTGATCATGGCCAACTTCCGCACCGACCGGGCGCGGGAAATCCTTTCCGCCCTGCTCGACCCGGCGTTCGACGGTTTCGGGCGGGCGCGGGTGGTGCGCTTCGCCGCCGCCGCGGGGATGGTGGAATATTCGGCCGATCTCAACCGTTTCCTCAGCCTGGTCTTCCCGCCCAAGCAGTTGACGCGGGTGCTGGGCGAGGTGGTGTCGGAGGCCGGCCTCACCCAGCTCCGCATCGCCGAAACCGAGAAATATCCCCACGTCACCTTCTTCTTCAACGGCGGCGAGGAGAAGGTCTATGCCGGTGAAAAGCGCATTCTGGTGCCTTCGCCCAAGGTCGCGACCTACGATCTTCAGCCCGAGATGTCGGCGGCCGAGGTCACCGACCGGTTGGTGGCGGCGATCGACAGCGACTCCTTCGATCTGGTGGTGGTCAACTACGCCAACCCGGACATGGTCGGCCATACCGGCGACCTCGGGGCGGCGATCAAGGCGGTGCAGGCGGTGGATGCCAGCGTCGGCCGCCTCGAGCTGGCGGTACGGGCGCGGGGCGGCGTGCTGCTGGTCACCGCCGATCACGGCAATTGCGAGCTGATGCGCGATCCCGAAACCGGAGGTCCCCACACCGCCCATACCCTGGATCTGGTGCCGGCGGTGCTTGTCAACGCCCCCGCCGAGTTCACCGCCTTGCGCGATGGCCGCCTCGCCGACGTCGCACCGACTCTGCTGGCGTTGCTCGGCCTACCGCAGCCGGTGGAGATGACCGGAGCCAGCCTGATCGGGCCGGCCTCGCTTCCCCAGGCCGCCGACTGAGACCGGCCCGGCAGCCACCCTTGAAGGGCGATATCATGGCTTGGCGAACGCGGGCGGCGATGATCGGGCTGGCGGCGGCGCTGCTGGCGCCGCTGCCGTCCACCGCTGCCGACCAGCCACCGCCCGCCGAAGCCCTGCGCAAGCTGGAAAAAGACCTCAACGCCGGCCGCGAAAGGCAAAACCGGCTTGAGCGCCAGTCCGAGGCGATCAAGGCCGATCTCGCCGCCCACCGGGCCAAACTGGTTACGGCCACCGACGAGGCGGCGCGCAAACAGGCCGACGTCGCCGCCATCGAGGCCGCTCTTGCCCGTAGCGAGGGCGAAGAAAAACAGGAAGCCGCCTCGCTTTCCGCCCACCGCCGCGAAATCTCCGAACTGGTGGGGGCGCTCTACCGCCTCAGCCTGACGCCGCCGGAGGCTCTGATCGTCAGGCCCGACGCCCCCATCGATGCCCTCCGCACCGCTCTTTTGCTCCGCACGGCGCTGCCCGCCCTGCGCGAGCGCTCCGAGGCGCTGGCGAGTTCGTTGGAGCGCCTGCAGAATACCCGGCGCCGGCTCAAGACCCAGCGCGACGAGGCGGTGGCCGCCCGCATCGCCTATGCCGTGCGGCTGCAGGAAGTCACCGATCTTGTCGCCGAGCGCGAAGCCCTGGCCCGCGATACCGACGCCGAGCGCCAACAAAACACCCAGCGCATGGCCGCGCTGGCCGGTCAGGCCACAGATCTCCGCCAGTTGCTGGAGCGGGTGGAAGGGGAGCACCGCAAGGCGGCGCTGGAGCCGCCGCCCAAGCCGGCGGAGCCCGCCCCCGCCGTTCCGGCCTCCCCCGGCGAAGCGCCCCCGCCGCCACGTGCCGGTCATCAGTCGCCACGGCTGCCAGTGGCGGGCGCCATCGTTACCGGCTATGGTGAAAGCGACCGCTTCGGCATCACCAGCCGGGGCCTGCACATCGCCGCCGAGGCCGGGACTCCGGTGGTGGCGCCCATGGACGGCACGATTAAGTTCGCGGGAAAGTTCAGAACCTACGGGCAGATCTTGATCGTTGAACACCGCAATGGATATCATAGCCTTATCGCCGGGCTGGGACGGATCGACACCAGCGTCGGCCGGCCGGTTTCGGCGGGGGAACCGATCGGCACCGTGGCCGAGCCGGCCGATGCCGCACCCGACCTCTATTTCGAACTCAGGCGCTTCGGTCAGCCGATCAATCCACGCAACGGAATTCCCGCTCTCGACGGAAAGGGACAAGGGTAGATGATCAAGGTCTTGCGTGCCGCCGTACTGGCCGGGCTGACGCTCCTCCTGGCCCCCGCCGGAGCCGTCGCCGAGTCGAACACCTCGGAAACCTATCGGCAGCTCAACCTCTTCGGCGACGTCTTCGAGCGCGTGCGCTCCGAGTATGTCGAGAAGGTCACCGACGAGCAACTCATCGAGTCCGCCATCAACGGCATGCTGACCTCGCTGGACCCCCACTCCAGCTACCTCAATAAAAAGAATTTCCAGGACATGCAGGTGCAGACCCGCGGTGAATTCGGCGGGCTCGGCATCGAGGTGACGATGGAAAACGGGCTGGTCAAGGTGGTGTCGCCCATCGACGACACCCCCGCTGCCAAGGCCGGGCTTCAGGCCGGCGACCTCATCACCCACCTCAACGCCGAACCGGTGCTCGGCATGAGCCTCAATGACGCCGTCGAGAAGATGCGGGGCGCCGTCGGCACCGACATCAAGCTCACGGTGCGCCGCGGTGAAACCGCCGAGCCGTTCGAAGCCACCATCACCCGGGCGGTGATCAAGATCCAGTCGGTGCGCTCGCGGGTCGAGGGCAAGGTCGGCTACCTGCGCATTACCACCTTCAACGAACAGACCCAGTCGGGCCTCGAAAAGGCCATCGCCAAGATCAAGGCCGACCTTGGCCCCAAGCTGGCCGGCTATGTCCTGGATTTGCGCAACAATCCCGGCGGTTTGCTCGATCAGGCGATTTCGGTCTCTGACACCTTCCTCGACCATGGCGAGATCGTCTCCACCCGTGGCCGGAAAGCCGAGGACACCCAGCGCGTCAACGCCAAGCCGGGCGATCTCGCCGACGGGTTGCCGATCGTTGTGCTGATCAATGGCGGTTCGGCCTCGGCCTCGGAAATCGTCGCCGGCGCGCTGCAGGATCATCACCGGGCGGTGATCATGGGCACCCAGTCCTTCGGCAAGGGCTCGGTGCAAACCATCATTCCGCTTCAGGGCCACGGCGCGATCCGACTCACCACCTCGCGCTATTACACCCCCTCGGGCCGCTCGATCCAACAGCTCGGCATCACTCCCGACATCGAGGTCCGTCAGGCCCGGATCGAGGAGGTCGAGCCGACCGCCGGACGCCGCCGCGAGGCCGACCTCAAGGGGGCGCTACGCAACGACAACGCCACCGGCGGCGCTCCCGTGGCGACGACGCCGGCCAAGCCGGCGGCGCCTCCCGCCGCAGCGCCGGCGCCGGCCACCCCCGCCGCTCCGCCGCCGGCCAATGGCGCGCCCGCTCCGGCGACTCCGCCGGCGCCGGCAGCCCCTCCGGCCGACGAAGGCGGGGAAAGCCCGGCCAAGGGCGCCACGCCCGCCGCCGCCGATTATCAGTTGGAACGGGCGCTCGATCTCTTGCGTGGCGTCGCCCTGTTCCGTTCCCGTACCGTCGACTGATCCCCAGACCCGCAGGTGAACATCCCGAAGCTCCCTCTGCCGAAACTGCCAGACCTCGGCGCGCTGCTGCGGTGGCGCGGCGGCGGGCTGCGGCTACCGCCGCCCGTCGCAGCACTGGTGGGGCGACTCAAGGCGCTTCCCCTGCCCTCGGCCTTTCCGGCGGCGGTGTTGCTGGCGGTCGGTGTCACCATCGGCGCGGTGCTTTGGCTATGGTTGAACGGGGATGACACCCTCAAGCTGCGGGCCGCCGCTGTCCAGCACCTCACCGTGCCGGTCGCCGGGGGTGCCGCTCCCGTCGAACATAAGCCGGCGGCGGGCAAGAGTGAACACGGCGAAGCCGCCGCCGCCGGAAAGCCGGCGCCCGAAGGGGCGGCGGCTCCGGTCAGCGAGGCGGCCCTCGGTCCCGGCCCCGACGACGCCTTTCCCCTTGCCAAGGCGCCCGCCCAAGGCATGACCGAGGACAGCCGCAACGGCCAGTTGCCCGCCATTGCCGCCGATGGCAGCCAGTCCTGGCAGGTTTACGGCCGCCCCTTCTCCAAGGCCGACAAGCGCGGCAAGATCGCCATCATCATTGGTCAGATGGGGCTTGCGGGTGCCTCAACCGGCCTCGCCATGCAGCGTCTGCCGCCGGGCGTCACCCTGTCCTTCGTTCCCGCCGCCGACCGTCTCGAGGGCTGGGTCGACGCGGCCCGCAACCAGGGGCACGAGGTGCTGATGAGCGTGCCGATGGAACCGCTTAACTACCCCCACGACGATCCCGGCCCCAACACCCTGCTGCTGGCCCTCGACGCCGCCCATAATGTCGACCGTTTGGAATGGGCTCTTGGCCGCTTCGCCGGCTATGTCGGCGTTATTAGCCCCACCGGCTCCCACTTCACCGCCGAACCCAACGCGCTGCGCCCGATCCTCGAAACGATAAAAAAGCGCGGCCTAGCCTGGGTCGACGCCCGCACCACCCCCTACACCGTCGGCGATCTGTTGGCGGCGGATATCGGCATGGCCCACGCCCATGTCGACCGCATTATCGACCAGGACCCGTCGCGCGGTGGTATCGACGCTGCTCTCGCCGCGCTCGAAGCCATCGCCACCGAGGAAGGGTCGGCGGTCGGCTATGGCGAGCCCTACCCCACCACCTTGGAGCGGATCGCCAAATGGGTTCCGCTGCTGCCCGACAAGAAGCTGATCCTGGCCCCGCTGTCGGCGGTGATCAATCTGCAAAAGCCGCCGCCGCCCCCGCCGCACCCGCCGGAAGCGAAACACTAAGTCATGAGTTCATCAAAAAAAGCGCTGCCCTACCGCCCCTGTGTCGGCATTCTGCTGTTCAATACCAGCGGCTTGGTCTTTGTCGGTGAACGGGGCGATGCTCCCGGCGCCTGGCAGATGCCCCAAGGCGGCATCGATCCGGGCGAGACGCCCGCCCAAGCGGCGCTGCGGGAGCTTAAGGAGGAAATCGGCACCAACCACGCCGAGTTGGTGGCGGAAACCCTGGGGTGGGTTCGCTACGACCTCCCCGACGACCTCATCGGTGCCGTCTGGCATGGGCGCTGGCGCGGCCAGGAACAGAAATGGTTCGCGGCTCGCTTCCTTGGCCGCGACGAGGAGATTGATGTCGCCACCGACCACCCGGAATTCATCGCCTGGCGCTGGGTGCGGCCGGACGAGTTGGCTTCGCTGGTCGTGCCGTTCAAGCGCGAGGTCTATCGCGCCGTGGTCGCCGAACTGACCCCGGCGATCAGTTCTCGATAACGACAAAAAAAGGCGGCGCATCGCTGCGCCGCCTTTTGATCGTACCGAGCCCCGCCCAACACTTAGTGGGAGGCGGCGGCATCCTGTATCGCCACAAGCTGAGCCTGAGCGACCGCGAGATTACGCTCTGCCTTGATCCGCTCGTCGTCGGACTTGGCGTCTTCGACATCTTCGCCGAAGTTCTTGATATCCTGCTCGACCTTGCTCTTATCGAGGCTGGAGACCTTCATGGCACCTTCGACCAGCACGGTGACGCGCTCGTCGGTGACTTCGGCGAACCCCCCGCTGACGAAAATCCGGTCGGTGATCCGGTTATCCTCATAGGTGGTGATGGCGCCGGGACGAACCGTGGTGATCATCGGCACGTGCCCGGCGAGAACGCCGTAATAGCCCTCCCCACCCGGAACGACCACCATATCCACCGGCTGGGAGATCAGCAGTTCCTCGGGCGAGACCAGCTCGAATTCGACCTTTTCCGCCATTGTCCTAATCCTCAACCCTCTCCCGGAGCCGGGAGAGGGATTATCGGGCTTTCATACCGTCTCAACCGCCTGAAGCATGGGCTCAGGCGACTTCGGCGGCCATCTTCTTGGCCTTGGCAACCGCCTCTTCGATGGTGCCAACCATGTAGAACGCCGATTCCGGCAGATGATCGTAATCGCCTTCGCAGATGCCTTTGAAGCCCTTGATGGTGTCTTCAAGGCTGACGAGCACGCCGGGGGTGCCGGTGAACACTTCAGCGACGTGGAAGGGCTGCGAAAGGAAGCGCTGGATCTTACGGGCGCGTGCGACCACCAGTTTGTCTTCTTCGGACAGTTCGTCCATGCCGAGAATGGCGATGATGTCCTGCAGCGACTTGTAGGTCTGGAGGACCTTCTGCACGTTACGAGCGGCCTTGTAGTGCTCTTCTCCAACCACGCGCGGATCGAGAATGCGGCTGGTCGAGTCCAGCGGGTCCACGGCGGGATAGATGCCCAACTCGGCGATCTGACGGCTCAACACCGTGGTGGCATCCAAGTGAGCGAAGGAGGTGGCGGGCGCCGGGTCGGTCAAGTCGTCGGCAGGCACGTAAATGGCCTGCACCGAGGTGATCGAGCCCTTCTTGGTGGTGGTGATGCGTTCCTGCAGCGCACCCATGTCGGTGGCCAGAGTCGGCTGATAACCCACCGCCGAGGGGATGCGGCCGAGGAGCGCCGACACTTCCGAACCCGCCTGGGTGAAACGGAAAATGTTGTCGATGAAGAACAGCACGTCCTGGCCTTCCTGGTCACGGAAGTATTCCGCGAGGGTCAGGCCGGTCAAGGCGACGCGCATACGTGCGCCGGGTGGCTCGTTCATCTGACCGTACACCAGCGCCGCCTTGGAGGGGCTGCCGTCGGTCTTGATGACGCCCGACTCGATCATTTCGTGATAGAGATCGTTACCTTCGCGGGTACGCTCGCCAACACCGGCGAACACCGAGAAACCACCGTGGGCCTTGGCGACGTTGTTGATCAGTTCCATGATCAACACCGTCTTGCCGACGCCAGCGCCGCCGAACAGGCCGATCTTACCACCGCGAGCGTAGGGAGCCAGCAAGTCTACCACCTTAATGCCGGTGACCAGCACCTGGGCTTCGGTGGACTGCTCGGCGAATTCCGGCGCCGAGCGATGGATTGGCAGGGTCTGCTTGTGGCCGACCGGGCCGCGCTCGTCGATGGGCTCGCCGATGACGTTGATGATGCGGCCGAGGGTCTCGGGGCCGACCGGAACGGAGATCGGAGCGCCGGTATCGACGACTTCGGCGCCACGGACCAAACCGTCGGTGCTGTCCATGGCGATGGTGCGAACCACACCCTCGCCGAGATGCTGCGCCACTTCCAGCACCAGGGTCTTGCCCTCGTTCTGGGCGAGAAGCGCATTGAGAATCGGCGGCAAGTCACTCGCGAACTGAACGTCGATAACAGCGCCCAGCACCTGCGTGATTTTGCCGACGGCGGCGGTCGCCTTGGTTTTCTTAGCCATGGAGTAAAGCTCCCTCGGATCCCGAACTGTCCAGTTGATCCCGTTATTGCCGATCTCAGAGCGCTTCGGCGCCCGAAATGATTTCGATCAGTTCCTTGGTGATGACGGCCTGACGGGTACGATTATAGTTGAGCGTGAGTTTCTGAATCATCTCGCCCGCGTTGCGGGTAGCATTGTCCATCGCAGCCATCCGGGCTCCCTGCTCGCTCGCGGCGCTTTCAAGGAGAGACCGAAAAATCTGGAAGGTCAGATTCCGCGGCAGCAACTCCGCGAGAATGATCTGCTCTTCCGGCTCGAATTCGATCGAGGGCTTCAGCGGATTGTGGCCGATGATGTCGTCCCTGGGCTTGGGCGGCGCCAGCGGAACCAATTGCTGGATGGTGACGATCTGGGCGATCACCGACTTGAACTTGTTGTACACCACATGGGCGACATCGAATTCACCGGCATCGAACAGCTCGAGCAACTTTCCGGCAATCACCTTAGCATCGGCGAACGACAAGCGCGGCTTGCCGATATCTTCGAAGCTGTGGATGATCCGGCTGCCGTAATCCCGCCGCAACTGATCGCGCCCCTTGCGGCCGACACAGACCAGTTTGGTGGTCTTGCCTTCGGCGTCGTTGGCACGAATGATCCGGCGGGCTTCGCGGACGATTGTCGAGTTGAAACCGCCGCAAAGGCCGCGATCCGACGACACAACCAGCAGCAACTGCACCTTGTCGGAGCCGGTGCCGGTGATCAGCTTGGGCAGACCGTCGGCATCGGCTCCTTTGTCGAGGATGTCCGATGCCAGGGACTCCAGCATCCGATCCATGCGTTCGGCATAGGGACGGCTCGACTCCGCCTGCTCCTGCGCACGCCGGAGCTTGGAAGCCGCCACCATCTTCATCGCCGATGTGATCTTCCGCGTCGATTGGACGCTGGCGATCCGGTTCTTGAGGTCCTTAAGGCTAGGCATATAAGGCCTTCATCTCACGGGGTGGGCACGTAGCACGAGGTCGCGATGCCCGCTTTTACACGAACACCTTGGCGAACTCGCCGACGAACGCCTTCAGCTTCTCTTCGGTAGCCGGAGACAGCGCCTTTTCGTTACGGATGGCGGTGAGAATGTCGGCACCCTTCAGCTTGATCTCTTCCAGGAGCTGCTTCTCGAAGCGGTTGACGTCTTCGACCTTGATGCGGTCGAGGAAGCCGCGCACGCCCGCGAAGATCGACACCACCTGCTCTTCCACCGGCAGCGGCGAGAACTGGCCCTGCTTGAGGAGTTCGGTCAGGCGCACGCCGCGCGCCAGCAGGCGCTGGGTTGCCGGGTCGAGGTCGGAGGCGAACTGGGCGAAGGCCGCCATTTCGCGATACTGGGCCAGTTCGAGCTTAATCGAGCCCGCGACCTGCTTCATCGCCTTGATCTGCGCCGACGAACCGACGCGGCTCACCGAGAGACCGACGTTGATGGCGGGGCGGATGCCGCGATAGAACAGGGTGGTTTCCAGGAAGATCTGACCGTCGGTGATCGAGATCACGTTGGTCGGAATGTAGGCGGACACGTCACCGGCCTGGGTTTCGATGACCGGCAGCGCGGTCAGCGAGCCGTTACCGGCGGCGTCGCCCATCTTGGCGGCGCGTTCGAGCAGACGTGAGTGGAGATAGAACACGTCGCCGGGGTAAGCTTCGCGGCCCGGCGGGCGGCGCAGCAGCAGCGACATCTGGCGGTAGGCAACGGCCTGCTTGGACAAATCGTCATACACAATCACGGCGTGCATGCCGTTGTCGCGGAAGAACTCGCCCATGGTGCAACCGGTATAGGGCGCCAGGAACTGCAGCGGCGCAGGCTCGGAGGCGGTGGCGGCGACGATGATGCTGTACTTGAGGCAGCCGGCGTCTTCCAGGGTCTTGACGATCTGGGCGACGGTCGAGCGCTTCTGGCCGACGGCGACATAGATGCAGTAGAGCTTCTTGCTCTCGTCGTCGCCTTCGTTGATGCCCTTCTGATTGATGAAGGTATCGAGGGCGACGGCGGTCTTGCCGGTCTGACGGTCGCCGATGATCAGCTCGCGCTGACCGCGGCCGATCGGCACCAGGGCGTCGATGGCCTTGAGGCCGGTCTGCATCGGCTCGTGCACGGACTTGCGCGGGATGATGCCGGGCGCCTTGACGTCCACGCGCTTGCGCACGACGTCAACCAACGGCCCCTTGCCGTCGATGGGATTGCCGAGCGCGTCGACCACGCGACCGAGCAGACCGCGACCGACCGGGACTTCGACGATGGCGCCGGTCCGCTTGACGGTGTCGCCTTCCTTAATGCCGCGGTCGTCGCCGAAGATAACGACGCCGACATTGTCGGTTTCCAGGTTGAGCGCCATCCCCTTGATGCCGCCGGGGAACTCGACCATCTCACCGGCCTGAACCTTGTCGAGGCCGTAGACGCGCGCGACGCCGTCGCCAACGGCCAGCACCTGGCCAACCTCGGCGACGTCCGCCTCGGTCCCGAAATTCGCGATCTGTTGCTTAAGGATCGCGGAGATTTCCGCGGCGCTGATATCCATTAGAGCTGCCCCCCTGGAGCTTTCATAGCGAGTTGCAATTTGTCGATCTTGGACTTGAGGGAGTTGTCGATCAGGCGCGAGCCGACCTTGACAACCATTCCGCCAAGCAGGCTGGAATCGACGCTTACCGAAATGGCCACCTTGTCACCGTAAGCCTTCTTCACCGTGGCGTTCATCGCCTCGGCTTGGGACTCGGTCAAAGGCTGCGCCACCGTGATCTCCGCGCTGACCTTGCCTTGACGGCGATCGAGGTCAGACAGATAAGCCTCGATCATTCCGCCCAAGGCGAACAGCCGCCGGTTTCTGGCGACCAAGGCGACGAACTGCTGCGTCAGCTCGGAAACCCCGGCTTTCTGCAACAGCGATCCAAGCGCTTGGTTCTGCTGTTCCCGGGTCAAAACCGGGCTGCGGAGGAAACGGCGCAAATCTGGTGATTGAGCGAGCAAGTCCTTGAGTTGGGCCAGGTCACTCGCTACTTGATCCAGACTGTTGCGCTCGGCCGCGAGATCGAACAGTGCGGTAGCATATCGTACCGCAAGTCCGGATGCTGCTGTTCCGTCGGATGCCACTTGGTTCCTCGACTGGGTCCGTAGACGCTGGTTATTTGTTTGGGTCGAACTGCAAATAGCCTGCCCGGCACCGGGCTACCTCTGCGTTCGCCGAGCGGTCAGATATCACAGACCTGTTGGGCGTGCAACCCAGTCTGGACATCTTT
>SESB01002494.1_pt1 | contig 10656 bp, 4 predicted proteins | sample 3171441 | NCBI WGS metagenome assembly SESB01 (sample SAMN06051867, study PRJNA518727) | freshwater metagenome | biome: subpolar coniferous forest; feature: holomictic lake; material: water; isolation source: holomictic Lake 227, 6 m depth | place: Canada: near Kenora, Ontario | collected 2014-07-08...
CTGCTCTTAATGCGGGTTACACCCAGGAGCAATTGACAGAAGCCGGACTGTTAGGTCAGTCTGCCAAAGGATACTATGATTACTTCATAGACCGGTTGGTTTTTCCTTACTTCGATCTGATGGGTCGTGTGATAGGGTTCACAGGGCGAAACCTGCTGGAAGATTCTCAATTCCCAAAGTACTTTAATTCCCCTGAAACGCCTTTATTCAAGAAGGGTAAAGTGCTTTTTGGTATTCATCAGGCTAAAAATGCCATTGTTCACGAAGATGAATGCATCCTTGTGGAAGGCCAGATTGATGTTATCTCCCTTCACCAGTCAGGCATTCAAAACGTGGTTTGTTCCAGCGGAACCGCCCTGAGCGCCGACCAGGTTAAACTGATCCGACGTTTTACTTCCAATGTCACGATCCTATTTGATGGTGATAAGGCTGGTCAGGCAGCTACTTTGAAATCTATTGACATCATCCTGGGCGAAGGCTTAAATGCCTGGATTATTGCACTGCCCGAGGGTGAAGATCCTGATACTTTTTGTAAAGGCAAGTCCCCTGAAGACCTTAAAGCTTTCATTGAAGATAACCGTAAGGATTGGGTTGATTATCGGTACAATACCGGAAATATTATTGAGGCCGAACCCACAGAAAAGATTGCACTCATCAAAGAACTGGCTTCATCCTGCGCTCTGATCGAAGATGAAATTTCCCGGGCAGGATTTATGAAGAAAGTCTCCCAGGTGTTTAACTTTCCCTATGAAGCCCTGGAGAAATCCATCCTTAAAAAATTGCCAGAAATTGCTCAAAAGGAAGATTATCCCGGTTTCTTTGCCTTCGACAACGCCAAAGAATCCATTCTTGTCCAGGATGAAGTAGTACTTTACCCCAACAACCGTAAAGTGGTGGAACAGCACCTGGAAGAGTGTACAAATACCATTGGTTTTCCGGTGAATCCCCTGTCGAAAGTCCAAATTTCTGAACTGGCGGATTGTACCAATAATGTCCGGATTGATATTCCTCTTGAAGGATCTTTGATCCAGGAGAAAGACAATCCGGTAATTGCCGTGGCATTGGAACTGGTGAAAAACCATTTCAATGTTTTGGTGAGCCCGGACCCTTCCCTGTGTTTTAGCACCTCCATGGTGAGTTTTGTGGACTATTACATCGTGGCGTTAGTGCACAATCTTCACGCTGATCACCTCTACCATGACGACAAGGCCAAGAAGAAGGCTGTTGAGAAGACAGCCGAGCTGATTTCCCAGCTTGACAACACCTCTATTACCTTAAAGATACCCTGGGCGGCCAAGCGTTTTGAGATGACAACGGCTTCCTTTAACAAGATTATCAAGCCGTTCATTGACCGAAAACGCAATGTCTCCTCTCAAAATGCAGAGGATATTGTGATCGATGAGAAGCGCTATTTCTTTGACATCGAAAACCTTCCCCAATATGTTGACAAGAAGTTCTTTTACCGTTTTGGGTTCTTTCCGGCTGAAAATGAGTCAGGTAAGAAGATATTTTATGTCTTCCGAACTTCAGAAAATACCCTTGTCAAGGTTGGAAATTTCTACCTTGATCCCCTGTTTCAGGTCTTTGACCTTGATCCAAACCGCAACAAACGGGTGGTTCAGCTCAACCATGCCGAGCTGGGCCGATCTGAGTTTGTTGAAATGCCATCAGGAGGAATGATGGACTTTGCTTCCTTTAAGAAGTTTTTGTGGAACCAGGGAGGTTATGTCTTCAGTAAGGGGAAGAACTACCATCATGAGATTATCCTGGAAAGCATTGCCCTGCAGTTTCCCAAATGCTATGAATTCAGCACCTTTGGCTGGCAGCCTGAGGGCTTCTTTGCCTTTGCCAACGGGATCTATGCTGAAGGAGTCTTTATGCCTGTAGATGAGCTTGGTCTGGTGGCTTACATGAAGGAAACCTACTACTCCCCTGCTTTCTCCAAGATCTTTGCCGAACAGCGGCAAGATTCTGACAAATACATCAACGACCGCTTCCTGATCCATAAGCCCAAGCAGGACACCAGCTGGGAGAAGTGGTGTTATCTGATGGATGAAGTATACAAATACCATCATAATGGCAGGTGGGCCGTGATTTTTACAATCTTGGCTGCCCACCGGTCGGCCATCTTTCCCATAGACAGGTTTTTCACCTCATTGTTTTTCATCGGGCCAACCGATAGCGGGAAAAGTCGGATTGCCGAGAGCATCCGTGCACCGTTTATGTATGGTGCATCGCTGTTTAACCTGAACTCCGGTACCGATGCCGCCTTTTTTACCGTAATGGAACGATACCGGGATGTCCCGGTGATCTTTGAAGAGTATAACGATGCTCAGATCTCTGACACCAAGTTCCAGGGTTTAAAGGCAGCCGTCTATGATAATGAGGGTAAAACAAAACGTAAGGAAGCCGGGACAAAGGAACTGGATATCTCCCAGATCAATGGTGCTCCCCTACTCCTTGGACAGGATGTTCCGGAGAGAGACGATGGCTCCCTGGCCAACCGTTGTATCATTTGTCATATTCCCAAGAAAGACGACTGGACGGATGAAGAGGTTAACTTGTATATTGATCTGAAAGAGAGGGAGAAGAAAGGCCTTACCAACATCTGTCTTTCAATCCTGAGCAAGCGCCAGGAGATCAAAAACAGTTGGCCCAAAGTTCGCCGGGAGGTTCACACTGCCATGAAATTAAGCCTTGGCAATGAGGGAGCCGCAATCCAGACAAGGATACTGAATACCGTCTCGATGATGCTCACCATGGCCAAGGTATGGGAAGCGGTGGCCCCGGAATACAAACTACCATTCACTTACCAGGAGTTTTTTGACTTGTGCCGCAAGAAAATCATCTCTCAGAGTGAGTCAATTCGCCAGACCAACAAGCTTTCGGTGTTCTTTGATACCCTGGTTCAATTACTCAACCGGGAACACGGTATCCTGGAAGGTCGCGAGTTTAAGATCGAAGTATTAAAGGAGGTCCTGATTAACAGGTCCAAGACCGAGACGGAGAAGAAAGAATTCCCGGTGCCAACTAAGGTGATATTTCTGCGACTGACCATCCTACACCAGATGTACAAGGATATACACAAGGCAGAAGCCATCAAGCCCAATTCCTTGTTAATGTACCTCAAGGATCATCCTGCCTACATTGGGCCGGTCCGGTCCACCCGCTTTGAGTGGAAGGAACAGGTTGACCTGGGCGGTTCAGGCGGTTTTGTGGAACACCACATGAACACAGCCTCCAGCAATACCAGCGCCATGATGATGAATTATGAGATGTTGGGGATTGATTTGGAGAAGTTTAAGGGGGAGGATGATGAAATGCTCCTCATTCAACCTCATGCCAGTAATAAATATACGGACACTCAGAAACGGCTTCCTTTTAATAAATAATAGAATGCCACATTAAATAAATATTAAATGCTCAGAGTCGGGATAATTTTAATCACTCAATACAAAAACAATTGTATATTTGGACAATTACTGACAAGTCGAAATTGAGTCCATTGAATACAGTAGGTCAAATACTTAGAGAATACCGTGAATCTAAAGGTCTTTTGCTCCGGCAAGTTGCAGCAGCTTTGGAAATGGATACTGCTCTTTTGAGCAAGTTTGAACGGGACGACAGAAAACCCAACAAAGCTCAATTGCTGATGTTTGCAAAGTATTACAATACAAATTCTGACGAATTATTAGTAGCCTGGTTGAGCGATAAAATAGCCAACGACGTACAAAATGAGGACTTGGCCACCCAGGCATTAAAAGAAGCCGGCAAGAAGGTCGAGTTACACAAAAGGAAAAACAAACAATGAACGGAGAATCTTTAAACATACCACAAGACAATTTGGATAAACTCCAATTGCTTTTCCCAGACATTTTTTCGGAAGGTAAAATAGACATGGAAAAGTTTAAAGCAACTTTCTCTGATGATATAAATTTCCAAAACGAAAGATATGTTTTGAATTGGGCTGGGAAAGCCGATGCCTTTAAGGTATTGCAGATAAGAACAACAGCCACACTAAAACCACAACCGGAACAATCCATAAATTTTGACACCACTCAAAATGTCTTTATTGAAGGGGAAAATTTGGAAGTTCTAAAAGTATTACAGAAGGCTTACTATGGTAAAATCAAAGTAATTGAAATTGACCCACCCTACAATACCGGCAACGACAGTTTTATTTACCCTGATAGCTTTAAAGAAAACAAAACTGATTACGAAAAACGGATCGGTGACAAAGATGAAGAAGGATACCTGATGAAAGAAGGAATGTTCCGTAAAAACAGCAAAGACAGCGGACATTATCACAGTAACTGGCTAAGCATGATGTATCCCCGTTTATTTTTAGCAAAAAATTTATTGAGAGATGATGGGGTTATTTTCGTTCACATTGATGATAACGAGGTTCACAACCTTCGGTTGTTGATGAATGAAATTTTCGGTGAAGAAAATTTTATATCATCATTTATATGGAAAAGCCGACAAATTGTAGATAGTAGAACTCAAAATGGTGTATCTAATGACCATGAATATATTTTAGTTTTTGGGAAAAACAATGGTGGGCTTAGAGGCAGAAAAAGCAGTATTGATAAATATAAAAACCCTGACAATGACGAAAGGGGAGCTTGGATGAGTAATAGTATTTTAGGATTAGCAACAGCGGGTCAAAGACCAAACCTGCATTATGATATAACAGATCCCGAAACAGGTAATAGTTATTCTCCACCACCAGATTCAGGTTGGCGTTACTCCAAAGATACAATGGCCAATAAGATTAAGGAGAAAAGAATTGTATTTCCATCCAAGAAAGAAGGGAGACCAAGAGAGAAAAAATTCATTTTAGAATTAGAAAGTGAATACACAGGATTTTCATCCTTAATTTCAACCGAGGTAGGTTATACATTAAATGGAACACGAGAACTTAGAGATAATTTGGAAGGGAATTTCTTTCCTTTCCCTAAGCCTGTATCAATAATTAAAAAACTTATTGAACAAGGGGTGTCTTATGAACCTAATGACCAGAATATCATTCTTGATTTCTTTGGCGGTTCAGGCACAACAGCTCAAGCCGTTTTAGAACAGAACAAAGAAGATGGAGGCAATAGAAATTTTATTTTAGTGCAATTGCCAGAATTAACTGATGAAAACAGCGAAGCATTCAAAGCAAATTACAAAACTATTGCAGACATTTCAAAAGAAAGAATAAGGAGAGTGATAAAGAAAATTGAAAAAGAAATTAAGGAAAATAAAAATCTTCTGAATGGAGACGAAAACAAAAATATTGATTTAGGTTTCAAAGTTTTTAAACTTTCGCCTTCCAATTTCAAAATTTGGAGAGGAAGCGAAATTACAGAAGAGAATTTAGTTACTCAGTTGGATGCATTTACAGATCCAGTTAAGGAAGAAAGCAAAACAGAAAATATGCTTTTTGAATTGATGCTAAAGGCCGGATATCTCCTTACTGACAAGGTTGAAGCCAAGGGTAAGTATTATTCAGTGAAGGATGGAGAGCTGATTGTTGCACTGGAAAAAATCAATCTGGAGATAATTGAGAACATTATTTCTGCTCAACCCAAAAAGGTAATTACTCTTGATAGTCTGTTTTCCGGCAACGACCAGCTTAAAACGAATACCATGTTGCAAATGAAGGATGCTGATATAGATTTTAAAACGATTTAGCCATGGCAGAAAAAAGAACATTGAAAGTGTTTGAGAACGGAGCTACATGGCTTCGGGCAGATTTTCATTTGCATACCAAAGCCGACAGTGCTTTCTCCTACACTGACGACCCCAACTTTTTTGCAACAAAATTTATTGAGCAATTAAAGAGTGAGGAAATACAAGTTGCTGTTATCTCTAACCACAACAAGTTTGACATTGTAGAATTTAAAGAACTGCGCAAAAATGCGGAGAGAGAGGAAATATATTTGCTTCCTGGTGTGGAATTTTCAGTGAAAGACGGAGCAAAAGGGTTGCACATTCTTATTGTGTTCAGCGATGAATGGATTTACAATGCGGAAAATTCGAACAACATACAAAAGTTTTTGGATACTGCATTTTTGGGAATCTCAAACTACGAAAATCCACCATATGTCAATTCAAAGTTTGACCTTAATGAAACATATTCAACTTTGAACAGCTTGGAGAAAGATTTCTTTTTTGTATTGGCTCATATTGACGACCCAAGTGGATTATTCGAAGAACTTAAAGGAAGAAACCTTGTAGACTGCTGCACTTCGGAGGTATTTGACAAGAAAGTTCTAGCAGTTCAAAAAAGCAGAAGCAAAGACAACCGCAATCGACTAATGGAATTAATCGGGAAGAAGAAAATTTCATTCGTTGAGGGAACAGATTCTGCCGATAAAGGCATTCAAGGAATAGGAAAGGGCAATGATGTAAATGGCGTAACTCAAAAAACATTTTTGAGAATGGGTTCATTCAACTTTGATGCACTTAAATATGTTCTACTTGATCCCGACAATCGTGTTTCGTCATGTAAACCCAAAATTGACAACGCATATCTCAAGTCAATCACTTTCACAACAGGTAGATGGAAGGGAAAGAAAATTTCTCTAAACGCAGCAATGAATAATTTAATCGGGATAAGAGGAAGCGGAAAATCAACCATACTTGAGACTGTGCGTTACGCTTTGGATATTCCAATTGGTAACAATGCACACGAACCAAACTACAAGGAACGTTTAGTTCAAAATTTCTTAGGAAGTGGTGGAAAAATGGAAATTGAATTAGTTAACAAACACGGTAAAACATTTATTGCTGAGAAAATATATGGAGAATCAACAAGCATTTATCATAACAATGAATTGCAACATAACCTGAAAGTAAATGCAATAATTAATAAACCACTTTATTACGGACAGAAAGATTTATCAGACATCGGAGGCGAAACTTCAACGGAAGATTTGATAAATAAGCTGATGGGTGATAAACTTAAGAATATTCGCCTGCAAATAGAAGAGCAGAATTCTATTGTTATAAATATTTTATCTGAGCATAGAAAAATAAATAAGCAGCTTGGAACAGAGGAAGAGATCAAAGCAACGAAAGCAGCCATTGAAAATGATATGAAAATTTTCAAGGAGCATAAGATTGATGAGAAGTTGAATAGGCAAATTGGGTTCAACAAAGACAGCAACCGCCTTGACAACATTCTTGAATTTGAAGATTTAGTTATTGATGCAGTGCAAACTCTTTATAATGACTTTAAAGACTTATTTGTAGGATATACAACTTACGAGTCGAAAGAAAATAGTGACTTGTTCAAGCTTTTGTATGAATCATTCGGCAAATTCCAAAATGTATTTCAGCAGATTCCAGATTCTTTGAAACTTCTGCAAACAGAAAAGAAAAATATAGAACAGATTAAAATAGTGTTCTTACAGAAATACGACCAACTGAAGGAAGAATTTTCTGAAATAAAACGAACAATAAATCTACCAAACATTGAAGCAGATACTTATGTAAAACTGTCAAAAGACCTTGATTTTCAAAACTCAAAACTTGTTGAGATAAAAAAGTTGTCAGAAAAAAGAGTTGTCCTAAGAAGGAATCTTACTGAGGCACTGACAAAACTTCGATCCTTATGGCATGATGAATTTACAACGATACAGGACGAAGTTGAACAACTAAATAAGGACCAAACTGCAATAAAGATTGTACCTGAGTTCAAAGCAAATAAAGACAAGTTTAAAGATTATTTGAAATCAACAGTTAAGGGGAGCGGACTTAGAGGAGATTTGGTTGATTCAATTGCTGACAACTATCCTGACTTGATTGAAGTGTATAATGATTTCGGCGTTGATGGAAGTAACATCAAGTCTTTACTTTCTGGAGGAAATAATCTTGAAAATTTCAAGTCCAGGTTTTTAGAGAATTTAAATGCATTTCTAACTTATCGTGTCCCTGACAAATTCATTGTATATTACAAAGACAGACCTTTGCAGGAACATTCTTTGGGACAGCGAGCTTCTGCTTTGATCATATTTATTTTGACCTTGAGAGAAAATGACCTAATAATTATTGACCAACCCGAAGATGATTTGGACAATCAAACTATTTACACTGATGTAATAAGTGAACTGAAAAAACTCAAAAGTCAAACACAATTCATTTTCGCAACACACAATCCGAACATTCCAGTACTCGGAGATTGTGAGCAACTTATCAGTTGTACATTCACAAACAACCTTATTGAAACAACTGTTGGCAGTATTGATGATGAAGACATACAGGAAAAAATTGTTGACATCATGGAAGGTGGAGAGGAAGCATTTCAACAACGCAAATTAATTTACGAATTATGGAAGCATTAGAAGTTTTGGAGCTAATTCATAAAGGTGAAAGCAGCAAAGTTCAATTCAAAGAGAGAGTGAATGATGCTTACTCTATCGCAACCGAAATGGTATCGATGTCAAACTCTAAAGGAGGCATGCTTATCATTGGCGTCAATGATAAAACAGCAGCATTGCATGGATTATCTTATGATGAAATTCAGGCTACAAATAATTTGTTGGTAGATGCAGCAACTAACAATGTTAAAGATCCTATTAACATCTTCACTGAAACTGTAGTTGTTAACGGAGAAAGCTTGATTTTGGTAACTCTCAAAGAAGGTGGAAACAAACCGTACAGAGATAATAAAGGAATAATTTGGATAAAAAATGGTTCGGATAAACGAAAAGTAAATAGCAATGAGGAATTGCTTAGGTTATTACAAAGTAGTGGAAATGTATTAGCAGATGAAGAAACTGTTAAAGGTTCAACAATAAATGATGTTGATACTATTTTTTTTGCTGAATTTCTTCAAAAGAAAACAGGAAAAACTTTGGAGGAGTTGAATCAATCACTTCCTCAGGTATTGAATAACATGGGATTTGCAAATAATGAAGAATTAACACTTGCAGGTTTATTGTTGTTTGCAAAAAATCCGCAGACTCAAAAACCTCTATTTACCGTACAGTGCATTTCATTTGTTGGAAATGATGTTTCAGGAAAAGAATACAGAGATAGCGAACCGCCATTTGAAGGGAACCTAGCAACGGTATTTGAAAAGACAATGAGTTTTATTTTTCGCAACCTCAGAAAATCACAAGTTGAAGAATCGTTCAACAGTTTAGGAGAACTAGAAATACCAAGAACTGCTATTGAGGAACTTGTCGTTAACTCGCTCATTCACCGTGACTATTACATTAAATCGTCAGTCAAAGTTTTCATTTTTGATAACAGGGTTGAGATTATCAGTCCGGGCAAATTGCCCAATTCACTCACAGTTGAGAAAATTAAATCAGGCACTTCAGTTTCCCGTAATCCGATTTTATTTTCTAATGCAAGATACATCATGCCTTATGTTGGTGTTGGTAGTGGTATTCCCCGTGCTTATGCAATATACCCTGACATAGAACTTCAAAATAACGAGGACAAAGAACTGTTCATAGCAATTATCAAAAGACCTTTACCTGTAAAATGAGACTCCACTTTGACAGCAATCAATCTTATCAGTGGGATGCAGTTAAAAGTATCACCGACATCTTTGCCGGCCAACCATTGAGCAGTGGAGATTATGAATTTTCAGTAAATGCATCAGGGGCATTACTTTCCGAAAATGGGTTTGGCAATAACCTTACCTTGTCGGCAGATCAGATATATGAAAATGTAAAATCCATTCAGCAACGAAACGAAATCAAAACAGCTGTTGAAGAGTTGCAGGGAATGAATTTTTCAATAGAGATGGAAACAGGCACTGGGAAGACTTATGTGTATCTGCGTACTATTTATGAATTGAATAAGCTTTATGGCTTTAAAAAATTTGTCATAGTTGTTCCCTCTGTTGCAATTCGTGAAGGTGTTTTGAAAAACCTACAAATCACCCACGATCATTTTCAATCGCTGTATGACAAAACATCAATAAACTTCGATGTGTACGACAGCAAAAAGGTTTCAAGCCTTCGGGGTTTCTCCTCTGGCAATGCAATTCAGGTTTTAGTAATCAATATTGATTCATTTGCTAAAGACGAGAACATTATCAATAAACCAAACGATAAACTCACAGGCAAAAAGCCAGTGGAGTTTATTCAAAGCACAAAGCCTATTGTGATAGTGGATGAACCACAAAACATGGAAACGGAGAACCGTAAGAAGGCAATAAGGAATTTAGAACCTCTGTGTACTTTGCGCTATTCCGCTACTCATGTGAACTTGTATAACCTCATGTATTCACTCAATCCTGTAAAGGCCTACGATTTGGGATTGGTAAAGCAAATTGAAGTCGATAGTGTAATGAGTGAAAATGATTTTAATGATAGCTTTATTCAATTAGAGAGTGTAAACAGAACTGGAAACAGCATTACTTCAAAAATCAAAATTGATGTTATCACAAATTCAGGGATAAAAAGAAAATCTGTAACTGCAAGCAAGAGTAAATTGGACTTATTTGAGTTGAGTGGGAAGAATGAAAAATACGACGGCCTTAAGATTTATGAAATAGATTTTGGCAATCAGCAAATAGAACTCACCAACGGAATTGTCTTGGCACCTGGAGAGTCACAAGGCGGTATGAATGATGAAGTTATGCGATTCATGATTCAGAAAACAGTTGAGGAGCACATAAAGAAGGAACGAGAATACAAGGCTAAATGC
>SESB01002496.1_pt1 | contig 10649 bp, 11 predicted proteins | sample 3171441 | NCBI WGS metagenome assembly SESB01 (sample SAMN06051867, study PRJNA518727) | freshwater metagenome | biome: subpolar coniferous forest; feature: holomictic lake; material: water; isolation source: holomictic Lake 227, 6 m depth | place: Canada: near Kenora, Ontario | collected...
GAAAAAATGAAAGCTCAAGTATAGAGTAATGAAGCGGGAGCTGCAAGCAGAAAAAAGAGGGTTGGCCTGTGCTCACGTTTGTTTTTCTAAATCCTGATCAGTAACGCTGTTCACAAGATCAATGATCCGTTGTACCCGACCCATATGACGCTGTTCGTGATCTGAAAGCCGCTTCAAGGCATCCTTGATTTTGGAGTCTTCGACATCAGTTGAAAGTGATCCAAAAAAATCACTCTGCTGTTCTTCAAGTTTCATCATGGCGTCAAAAAATTCAAGAATATCTTTCTTAATAAACATCTTTTTCGCTTTTTGAGATTGCGTCAATAAGGTTATTGATCATCATTTTATGACCGACACTGTCGTTTTTGAGTTTTTCTAAATTTTCGACTATTTCATCGGCCATAGCCTTGTTAATCGCTGAATAAACAATGGCGTTCTGGAGATGGTCTGAATAAATTCCTATAAGGGATTCCTCGCTCTTGATGGAATCACCCAGCTTTTTGAGCAGCTCTTTTTTATTAATCATTGTCTAATACACAAGTTTTCCGGGCAAGTGAAGAAACTCTCCTTTTGTATCCTGACGCAAACCACTCAGGGAAAAGAGCTGGTCGTCGCCACACACCTCATAAAAAAGAAGTAAAAGAATAGTGTTTTTCATCCCTTGTTAAAATAAACGATACCTGAAAACATTCCTGTATGCAGCGCCACCCAGAATACGTTCATGCCTAAGGCTACAGACGGATCATAATACAATCTCAACATACCCCATGTCATAGCTGAGAGATGAATGACCAACAGCAAAAACTGAGGCCAAAGTGTTCGGAGGGGGACCCTTCTTGATCCGCCCTTTGGAGTGATCTGAAACCCCTTTTTGATATTGAACAACACAAGGAAAGCAGACCAGAGATAGATTGGCAACGTTATCATACTCAGCATCTGCACTTTGAAAATATCTAAAAGTGAATATTTTTTCTTTTTCATGCTCACGTAGTAGACTGAAAAAGAGAGCATGAAGTATGGTATAAAGGTGAGGACATAGACCTCCGGGGACATAAAATACAATGGAATATTGAAAAAAATGTACAAGATTGGCCCGGTAATCATAAAGAGGTCGGCAAGCCCGATAAGGTAGTAGCTGGAGCTGAGGGCATACTCAAACCACTGGATAGGTCGAAGAGCTGTGATATTGGTAAAAAACAAAAAGATAAGTTTACGCAGCAACTGAAAGGTACCCATTGCCCAACGACTCTGTTGCTTGAAGTATGAACCCAGATCTTCCGGAGCCATACCGAAGGTGTAAGTTTTATTGTAGTAAAGAGATTTCCAGTGTTTTCTGTGCATATTCATCGACGTGGAAATATCTTCCGTTACCGTCTCTTCGTCATAACCTCCCACATCTTCCAGAGCACTGCGGCGGATCACCACATTGGTGCCACAGCAAAACATCGATTCATTGCTCGATTTACCTTCACAGACATACTCAAAAAACACTGCCTGCTGAACATTGGAGACATGTGCAACAGGGCTTGCTGACTTATTGGTATTTGTATAAAACTGCGGGGTCTGCACAAAAGCCAACCGGTCATCACCTTCAAGAAAGGGAAGAATATGGTTCAGAAATTGCGGCATGGGATTCTGGTCGGCATCGAAAACGGCAATGTACTTCTCAGTCATGGTTGCCATAAAGTCATTGATCAAACCAGCCTTTGCTCCTCTGTTATTCGGACGGGTAAAGAGTGTTACTCCAAGGGCTTCACTGAGTTCCCGAGCCTCCTGCTTGAAGCTTTCAATAGAGGAGTCATCAAGCAGGTAGACGGTTTTGTTTTTATAGGCCATATTGAGGCAGGTCAAAAGGGTGTTTTCAACAACTTTTTTTGGCTCATGCCTTGCGGGAACTAAAACTGCTACCCATACATCTGAAACGGGTTCCTTTTGTTGCGGTAGCTTGTGTGAAAGAGTATTGTTGACAAGGTCGATAAAAAAGGCAAAAGAGTGGATGAGAAGAAAGGTCTCGGCGAGAAGAAAAAAGATGGCGAAAATCTCTTCAAAGAGGGAGAAACGGACGTGATAGAGAAAATAGGTTCTGGCGATAACATAGAGGATGAGTGAAATCAGGAGCACAAATACCTGCGCAATGAGGATACTGATTTTAGTTTTTTTTTGCATGGACAACAAAAAACGACCTGATAGCTGATGTCATTATTACACTTTTTCCCAACTTGTTAAAGCAGAATAAGTTGATACGGGTTATTCAAAAAGAAAAACACCACGGCATGTTTTATTGGAGGGATTTTACTTTGAACGAAAATTTAAACAAGAAAACTTTTGAAATCAAGGTGAATTATCATGACCTTGTGTGTCCGTGAAATCCACAGCATTTTTTTTAAATAAGGAAGATGATGCTTGACCATGATACCCGCAACAAGAACAGCGACAGAGAACGATGTGCCAGGATGCGCCGAGCTTCTGGGAATTCTCTTCAGCCAGGAGCATGAGTTTTTCCCTGATGCTGAACGGCAGTCGAGAGGAGTCTCCATGATTATTCGCAATCCTGAGATTGGGCAAATATTTGTTGCCGAAGTTGACGGGGTCATCCAGGGCATGGTGATGCTGCTGTTTACGGTGAGCACTTTTCTTGGCAGAAAAGTCGCTTTGCTTGAGGATATGGTTGTGGCTCCTGCATGGCGGAGCAAGGGGCTTGGCACCCTGCTGATCAATCATGCAGTCGATTTTGCCCGCAGGGAGGGATTTGGACGCATCACGCTCCTCACCGACCGGGATAATGAGAGTGCACAACACTTCTACTCTTCAAAAGGATTTAGCGAGTCGGAGATGATTGTGTTCAGAAAACTTCTTGACTGATCAGCAGCTTCGGCAAAGCAGCCTTTTCAGTTTGTCTTGAGGTCAAGAGAGCGGCTTGTAGCAATCAATGCCGCTTTCCGTGCCGGATAGAGGCTGACAGCGAAACAAAGCAGGATCGCTGTGATTCCTACGGCAATAAAATCCCCCGCTTGCATGTTGACTGGATAGGAGTGGACAATAAAAGCGCTTCTTGAAGGTAGTTCGACAAAGCCGTAGAGTTCCTGAAGCTTGCAGAGACTCCAGGCGATGACTGTTCCTGCAGCAGTACCGGCAACTCCTGTTATTCCTCCCTGGATAATGAAGATGGACATGAACTGCGGTTTTTCCAGGCCAAGACAGCGAAGGTAAAAGAGCTCACGCTGTTTGTCGATTGCGGTCATGGCAAGGGCTCCGGTCAAACTGAGTGCCGCCACAAGAATGATAAGCATCAGAATGCTGAAACTTATCCATTTTTCAAGCTTCATGACGGCAAAAATATTGCCGTATTTTTCTTCGAGAGTCCGCACTTTGCAGATTGTTTTCAATGGACTTCGTGCAAGCCATTCTCTGAGGTGGCTTGTGACAATGTCGCCTGATTCGCCTTTCTTTCCCCTGATATCGATGCCGGAATACTCTCCCTTGCCAAGCAGCAGAATATTCTGGGCAAACCGGTCTGAGGTGAGTACATATCGGTCATCAAAGACTTTCTGCAGCGTGAAAAGTGATGAAATTGTTGTTTCAGGGATACGGAGTGCCGTTATAAGATAAGGTTGTGATAATGATTCCAGGCCCAAAGAGATCAGTTGCGGACTGAAGATCTTGACTGACTTGAAGGGGTAAAGGTTTGTCCTGTAGGCTAAAATTTCTCCGACGGCAATGGTTTCTGGCGCAAAAAAGGGGCGTGTTGCATTGGTCTGGCGCATCAGCCGACGGTGAGCCGCTTCACTGAGTCCTTTAACAACAACCAGTTCGCTTTTATCATGGCTGGCGATAATCGCCTCCCCTTCAGCGAATGGCTCTGCAGATTCAACTCCTTCCAGTGCTCTTACAGCCAGCAAAAGGCTATCGGATACTTTGATTGTTCTGCCTTCAAAAGGAACAAGCTGAACAGGGCTGTCTACGGTGATAAAAAGATCACGTGCAAGTTTTTGAAAGCCGTTTAACACACTCATGACCACAAGGAGGGTGCTGACGCCAATTATTATTCCAGCAAGACTTATGGCCGAAATAATATTGATAATCCGGAAGCGTTTGCGGGCAAAACTGAAGCGTTGAGCAATCCAAAAACCAGGTTTCATACTTAAGTTCCCAGAGCGGTTCCAGGTTTCAGTGAGGCGGCAATACGAGCCGGAATAAAGGCAAACAATAGCGTAAGTACCATAACGGCCAGAGAGACCAGCGCATAATCCATAGGATTAATCAAGAGTGGAACATATTTGATGAAATAACTTTTTTCCGGCAGGGTGATAAGGTGATATCGCATTTCGAAAAGGGAGAGCGAAATGGCCATTATATTGCCGACAGCGATCCCTGAAAGCGAGATAAGAAATGCCTGTACCATAAAAATCGAACTGAGTTTACCGGGTTCAAGACCGAGTGCACTGAGCATGCCGATTTCACGGGTCTTTTCAATGATCAGCACCAGCAGAGTCGATATGATGTTAAAGACGGCTACAATGGTGATGGTTACAATCAACAGCGGTGTAATGTTTTTCTGGAGCTTCAGCCATTCAAAGAGATTCGCATACCGTTCAAAAACCGTATAGCCATAATATTGATCTCCAAGAGCATCAGTAACCTCCTGAACGGTGTGCCGCAGTTGGTCAAGTCTGTAAACATTCGCATCATAACCACTGATCATCATTGGATTAAAGCGCTCTTGAAGCTCTTTTAAATCAGCAAGAACAATGTAATCATCAAATCCCTCCTGAAGCCCTGTATCGTAAATTCCACGAATCACTCCAGTCTCAAGGTCAAGAGAAGAAAGCAGATCCACAATGTTATTATGGTCAGCGACAAGTTTTTTCCCGGAAGGATCTCCTCCAAGACTAACCAGCATGACTTTTTTACCAACCGTTAGATTAAGGTTTTCGGCCAATGTTTGTCCTGCATAAAGTGCGATTCCCTCGTCAGAATGAATTGGCTCAATATTTCCCTTAAGGAGAAATTTTTTCAGAAATGCTTTTCGAGATTCTTCGTTGACTCCCTTGATACGAACCGGTTTACTGAGCCATGTGTCACCAACTCCATTGTTGCGGCTCCGGAGCACAAAACTTTTTTCCAGAACGGGTGATGCGTTTGCAATATTTACATTGTTTGCCATCTTCGCAAGATCAGTGCGACGTTCCTGAAAAAGTTGTTCGTCAGGATGACGAATCTGCAGATGGGCGCTGAAACTGATCAGTTTTTTTTCAACACTGCTCGCAAATCCGTTTACAATGGAGAGTGTCAGAATAAGTGCTGCAGTTCCTACAGCAATACCTGCCACAGCCACAATGACAATAAAGGTTGGTTTCGACGCTGAACGCCGTTTGAATGCAAAGCGCCTTGCAATGTACAACTCGGGTTTCATCCCGTGATGTTCTGAACTTCTTCCATTGACGAAAAAACCACAACTTTATTCCTGCCTTCAGCTTTAGCCTTGTAGAGTGCCCTGTCGGCATTGCTGATGAGTGTGGCCCAGTCATGCGCATCGTCGGGGAAGGTTGCTATACCAATACTCACCGTAAACTCTACGACAGGCTGACCCTCCTCATGCTGAAATGGTTCGTCACTGATAATCTTGCGCAGACGCTCCGCAATATCCTGTGTTGTTGCAGTTCCTGTTTTTGGAAAAAGAAGTGCGAACTCATCTCCACCGAACCTTGCCGGCACATCATAAGCCCGGCATTGACTGCTGATGATACTTGCCAGAGTCTTAAGTGCTTTATCTCCAAAAAGATGCCCGTTAGTGTCATTATAAAGTTTGAAGTTATCAATATCGATCATGGCAAGGGAGACCCTGTCATGAAGGCGTTTGGCCCTTTCGACATCGATAATGAGGTGTTCTTTAAAATGTCGATAGTTATAAAGATTTGTCTTTTCATCCCGAATATAAAGTTCATCAAGCTTCTTGTTTTTTGCCTCAATATCTCCGCAAAAGCTCATGATTGATTTGGTAATCTGGGTAATATCACTGGAATGTTCTGTTTCAGTCAGCTCCTTTTTCATCCCCTCCGCAGTATCGTGAATACTCTCAGGTATGTTTTTGTTGAGCAGTTTCAGTTGTCCGACAAGCTGGGCAAGGGGTATAAGTGTCTGCCGGTAATTGTTGTGGAGCAGCCATCCAGCCGTGATACTCAGGGTAAGCAGTACCGCAAGAATGAAAAAAAGGAAAAACTCGTTAATAACAACAAGTTTTACTGCGGCATCTTTTGATGCAATTTTAGCGCTTTCAATATTTTTATCCAGTTCAAGTTTGAAAAGCTCAAGATTTTTTCCTGTAAGCTGTGCCTGCCAATTTTCATTTGCTGCAGGCATGGATGCAAAATGGTCCAGCCCTGCGTGCTGCATCTGAACAAGAAGTTTTTTGTACATGAAAAGCAGAACTTCGGAATTCCGGGCAACAGGTGGTGATTGTACCTGGTTCCTGGAGAAGCCATGCTCCGTAAGTTTTCCTCTGAAATCAACAAGATCAAGATAACATGCCTGCTTTTTCTCAACCTGTATCTGGAGGTTGTGCTGCGTTACAAAAAAGCCTGCAGTGCCTGCAATAATAATGATAAGACTGATTGTTCCGGTAAAAACAATTGCTTGTAACGGAGAGATTTTTTTTATCCTGTAACGAGTACTATCCATAAATTTATTTAAGAATTATAGTCCTTTCAACAAGTCGGTATGGAGCAAAAGAACTTCTTTCGAATGCTTTCTGCCCCGAACTGCCAAGCCAAGCGCCAAACCCTGCGGCAAGGGCATCACCGGGGTAATATACATAGTAAAGAGTCGTAACAAGAGGATAGCTGCCTTCAAACATATTTTGCTGTGTCGGCAAGCATGCAGGAGTGTTGCCGGATTTTCCGGAAAGGAGAAGAATTCTGGTATTTTGCGGCTCATTTCCTGAATCAAGCGTCTTGTCGAGAGATGAGTTGAAAAGCAGCGCGAATGCGTTTTTATCGGTTGAAACCCTCATAATCAATTCCTTGTTGCTGCCGCATGTCCATGCACGTAAATCGCTCCCCCTTTTCCCGGTTTTTGCCACTAGGAAGGAACGAAGCCGGTAATCATTCTCTATCAGTGGAGTTACACCCTTTTTGCTCGAAGTAAAAAAAAGTTCTCCAAGCTCTTTAACTGATATTGCTTTGAGGGGATTTTTTGAGTTAACAATGCACACAAGAGCATCACGGGCAATCGGTTCGCGGCGTAATGGATAGTTCCGTTTTGCAAAAAGCGAATCCTCTGCTGCTGCAGTCTCACCATCGATCACTGCTGCTCTTACGCTTCGGTCAAGGAGAAGTTTGATGGTGTTGTCGGATCTGACCGGCAGAGGTGTTATATGGGCTTCAGGATAATAACGGCTGAACATCCCGGTTTGAATTCTTGCGATATCCTCAAGCTGCTGATCAACCGCAAATGTCATCTTTCCGCTGCGGGCAGTTTCTTCATCCTGCCTCTCAGTGCAATTCAGCAAAATAAAGCCCGAAAAAAGCAGCACCAAAGCGTTGATAACCTTGAGACTTGTTCTTTGACTCGAACTCTTCCTTAAAGACATAAGTATTTTGCTGTTTACGTTAAAAAAGCTTAATATTTCCGCCTTACTGGATATTTATCCATAGATCGGGATAAACATAACAATCGGATAGTGAAATTAAGATTTTGCGCATCTCATTTACTCTGATTCAATTATATACTTTTTTCTGAAAATTTCTGCATAAGCATATTCCTGAGATGACATCATCTGTATCAAAGAGATTGAAAAAATATTCAGTATCGATTATCGGCGCTTCAGGTTATTCCGGAGCCGAGCTGACGCGAATTCTGCTTCGACATGATAATGTTGAACTGCAGGAGCTTTACGCCTTTTCGCAGGTCGGCAACCATGTTTCCGATCTCTACCCCGCTCTTGGATGCGACAAGGTGTATAAACAATACAGCGGAGAAACTGAGAGTGATATCTATTTTCTTGCGCTGCCCCACGGCGAGGCGCTGCAACTTGTTCCTTCCCTTGTTAAGGCCGGAAAAATCGTCATCGACCTTTCCGGTGATTTCAGACTGAGAAATTCAGACGAGCATAAAGAGTTTTATAAACAGGTAAAATCACCTGAAGCGGTTATGACATACGGGATGCCTGAGCTTTTTCGTGATGAGATCATCAGAGGAAAAACGATCAGTAATCCCGGCTGTTATGCAAGCAGTATCATTCTCGGGGTTGCTCCACTTTTTCTTGGCAAACAGAGTGCCGTGAAGGTTAGAGCCATCAATTGTACCTCCACATCCGGCATTTCCGGAGCGGGGCGCAGCAGTAAAATCGAGCTTTCATTTTCAGAGATGAGTGAGAATATCAGGGCATACAAGGTGGGCGTTCATCAGCATATTCCTGAAATCATGCAGGCTCTCGGCACTTCTGCCACGAACCCCTCTTTTGATTTCATGTTTACACCGATGATTGGTTCACTGGTCAGGGGTATCTACAGCATCCTCAATGTTCAGCTCGAAAGTCCGGTGGAGGAAAAACAGATCGAGGAACTTTATCGCAGCTTCTACAAGCACGCTCCTTTTGTCAGGGTTCGCGACACCATGACCGAAATAAAGCATGTGGTTCATACCAATTTCTGCGATGTTCATATTGCCAGAGTAACCGGAAGCGGTTCGCTGCTCATTGTCACCGCTCTCGATAACCTTCTGAAGGGGGCTGCTGGCCAGGCGATACAGAACATGAATCTGATGCTCTCTCTTGATGAAAGAACAGGACTCAGATAATTTTTAACCATTAACGTTGTACACTGCATTGGAAAAACTTGCCAAAGGGCTTAAAGTCATCCATCAACTTGCTGCCATAACACCATGGCCATCTTCAGTTACCCCAATGGCGGCAGCTTCAGACGGCTCAAAAGGATTCTGGCCAGCCGGTTTTTCAGCAGGCGCCGTCTCTGCCAATATCAAATACAGCAACAGAAAGGATCTCATGCTTCTTGTGACAGATGTTCCTGCCACTGCTGCAGCCCTCTTTACCCGAAACCTCTGTGTTGCTGCACCGATAACACTGTCACGTAAACATCTGAATCTCTCTCCGTCTTCAATTCGCGCTATTGTCTGTAACAGTGGAAATGCAAATGCTGCTACCGGGGAGAAGGGGCTGAATGACGCTCGCGCCATGGCCGAAGCAGTGGCGCATGAACTGTCAATCACACCTGAAGAGGTGTTTGTTGCTTCAACCGGGGTTATCGGCCAGCTTCTGCCCATGGAAAATGTTTTGGCGGGGATATCCTCCGTTGTTGCCACAATGCAGCGCGACTCCGTTCTTGATGCTGCCGGTGCCATCATGACCACCGACACCTTTCCCAAATTTTTCACCCTTGAGCTTCAGCTTTCTGGTGGTTCCATCCGTCTGAGCGGCATCGCCAAGGGCTCAGGAATGATTTGCCCGAACATGGCCACCATGCTGGCCTTTCTGGCCACCGACGCTACAATTGAACCTGTCCTTCTTCATGAAGCGCTTGAAAAGGCAAACCGCCACAGTTTCAATGCCATTACCGTTGATGGCGATACCAGTACCAACGACATGGTATCCATTCTCTCCAGTGGCACCGGCCCCGTAATCAAGGCTGAAAGCAGCGATTTCTCTCTGTTTTGCGACGCACTTGAAGCACTGATGACCTTTCTGGCCAAGCTTATTGTTATTGACGGCGAGGGTGCCACAAAACTTGTAGGAGTTACGGTCAAAGGAGCAGCGGATGACCATGATGCTGAGCTTGCTGCCAGAACCATTGCCCAGTCAAGCCTTGTCAAAACCGCCATACATGGAGAGGATGCCAACTGGGGCAGAATCATAGCCGCAGCAGGTCGCTCGGGAGCCATTTTCAACCAGGAAGAGCTTGAGCTTCACTTCAATGAACTTCCCATTCTTAAACCGGGCCTTGTTGCAGACTTCTCTGAAGAGGCGGCGGCAGCGATTATGGCTAAAGATTCCTATACTATCACCCTTCGTCTTGGACATGGTTCCGGGGAGGCTACAATATGGAGCTGTGACTTGAGCAAGGAGTATGTCGAAATCAACGGAAGCTACAGAAGCTGATACTTCCATTAACTATTTAAAGAGCAATTTTCCCGCAATGGACCAAAGAAAAGCTCCCCAGGCAGCAATAGGGCAGGTGCTTATTGAAGCACTCCCCTATATCCGCCAGTTCGAAGGCAAAACCTTTGTTATAAAATATGGCGGTTCAGCCATGAAGGATGCCTGTCTCAAAAACATGTTTGCCCAGAACGTCACCCTTCTTCGCAAGGTTGGCATCAGGATTGTTCTCGTACATGGAGGAGGTGATGCCATAACGAAAACGGCAGAAAAGCTTGGATTGAACTCACGTTTTCTTCAGGGGCGTCGGGTAACCGACAAGGAGATGGTCTCCGTTATCCAGATGACCCTTGCCGGAAAGGTCAACCAGGATATTGTACAACTCATCAGCCAGCATGGCGGCAAAGCAGTTGGGGTAAGCGGCCTTGATGCCGACACCGTCAAAGCTCATCCTCATCCGAACGCTGAAACACTTGGTCTTGTCGGTGAAGTTGAGCAGATCAACACCGATTATATTGACTTGCTCTGCAAAGCCGGACTG
>SESB01002498.1_pt1 | contig 10638 bp, 7 predicted proteins | sample 3171441 | NCBI WGS metagenome assembly SESB01 (sample SAMN06051867, study PRJNA518727) | freshwater metagenome | biome: subpolar coniferous forest; feature: holomictic lake; material: water; isolation source: holomictic Lake 227, 6 m depth | place: Canada: near Kenora, Ontario | collected 2014-07-08...
ATCACTGCTCACCACTGGAATCATTTCCACCAGGGACTGGGCAATAATCAAACGGTCGAAAGGGTCGCGGTGATGATATGGCAAATCCACAACCCGTGAAGTGTGTATTATAGAGACAGGCAAAAGCTTGAAATCATTGATGTGAAATTGTCTATCCCAGAACTGTTCAAAATGCTCCGGCAGCTCATATTTGCCCAGACTGATCTTGATGGCAATCTCCCAGAGGCTTGCGGGACTGACGAAAATCATCCCCTCCGTGTCAACAATGCTATCCATTGCCTTTCCGCTCAATCGTGGATCATCCAGAATAAACCATAGTAAAGCCTGTGTATCCAACAGCAGGTTCATGGCATATATTCCTTGAAATCACCCAGGTGTCCATTGTCTTCTGACAGCACCTTCAGGATGCCTTTGGCACTTCCTGGTCGCCGTCTTTTCTTCCGGAGCACATCCTCTTCCGGTAGCATAACAACCAGCCTGGTAAATTTCCCGTAGGCATGCTGAAATGTTTCAGGCAGATAGATATGACCGTTTTTGTCAATCGTTGTTTCAAACTCTATGGCTTTCATGGACAATTCCTTTCTTCTGTTGGGCTTTTTTTCGAACCAACTCCAAAGACTCCCTGCCCATTTTTCATGCTCACCAGAAACAGCCGGGGCCCAACGCGGACGTAACCCGTTTATCGGGTTGACGGACTGGTTGGGAATCAGCACTCTTTTGACTAAACGGTTGCTGTCTTTATTTGCTCATTTCTTTAAGATGCTCAAGTTTTGTAAGCCAGCTGTTAAAGTGGGGGCATTTTCTTCGTATCACCTCGATTCCTATAGCCTCAGAAACCATTTTTCCCATGGCAACCTTTCGGTATCCATTTTTCAACGCTTCAAGCCGTTTGGAAGGCGTATTTGCCGGATTGTCATTTATTTCTTCCGGGTTATCATAGTTTGCAATTATTCGCCGAACCAGCGAAACATCTATCTCGATTTTTTCTGCCAAGATATCAGCATTGCTGAAAAGTAACGCTTCAAATTCATGCATTTCGATATATGAAACAAAGCGATTTTCTGAATCACAGTCCAAAAAAGACTGCACGATCTCAATATGGGTTGCGTCCTCAAGTAACTTAGCTTTGTTGATAGCTGTAAGCTTAGTCCCATGTCGTATTTGCTGCCCAATTTCCGATTTCCCCGGCCACTTTGGATCGATTCTAAAATAATCGAACATTGTGGAGATATACGTGTCATTACGTTGCCTGAGAAAATTGCCGATGTCATTCTTAGCCCTTTCAAAACGAATATCGCCTCCTTTATGACCGGGTTTCCCTATTAATGCCGGACGTAAAAATATCCCTTTATATGCCATATGCGGTGCTAGCACATCGCGCACGAAGGTCTGTTCCGTTTGCCCTTCAACAACGATATAGATATCGACACTATTCATGGGCAGGCCCTCCGGTGAAGATGTTTTTTCGCCAGAGGTCTCCCAGTGAATAATCTTTAAGCCAGGAAGAAAGTTCATCTATATTCAATCGGTTAAAGACCGATGCTCCTTTCTCTCTGTTCACGACAATAATATCTTCCGGTTCAAAATAATCGACGAGAGCAGGAGACTGTGTTGATACGATAAGCTGTGTTTTTCTGGATGTGGCCTCAATCAACTCAGCCAAAATCTCGACGGCATATGGATGCAACCCCAATTCCGGTTCATCGACAATGATGGTTGATGGAGGATCAGGTTGAAGCAAGGCCGTTGTCAAACAGATAAAGCGAAGCGTACCGTCGGACAGGTGGTGTGGTTTAAGTGGATAGTCGGCCCCCTTCTGTTTCCAGCGGAGACGAACCTTTTCATTTTTGTTTGGTTTCAGGATAAATTCGTCGAAGAACGGAGTTACCAAACGAATCGTGTCAACGATTTGGTTATAAGTACTCTTTTCTTTATTCTTCAAATCAAGCAGGAACGGGGCGATATTGGCCGCATCAAATCGTAAATATTCACTATCGTCAATTGTTTCATAACGTCGCATAGGAGCAAGCTTGCTCGTATCGTGAAAATGGTAAATCTTCCAAGAAGAAATAGCTTCATAAACATAGGATCCAACGCTGCGGTATCCAGCAGCACCTCTTTCATCCTTATCTCTCAGCAATTCAGGCGTTGAGCGCCCACTTCCCAATTCCCACCATTGAGCTCGGCCGCCCTCATAATACCTTGCCTCATCGTTGATGATAAATGTTTCATCAGCAGTAGGAGCAAGCTTAAAGCGGTAGCCATTAGGGCCGAATCTTGTTTCTACCTCGATTTGTTCCGTTATCTTTGGGCCATTAAAAAGAAAATCATCACTGCCGCCTCCATCGGCGATATATGCCTGCAAATTTGCGCTGGGGAGGCCCGGCAAGGGCAATTGCATCATGGCCCGTAGCATACGAAAAAAATCTATAAAGTTGCTTTTTCCAGCGCCATTTCCACCAATGAGGACGTTTAAGTTTGTGAGCTTAAAATCTTCTAACGCTCGAATCGACTTGAAGCCTTTTATCGTTAGTTTATCTAATGCTTGTGCCATATTTATATATTCTCCACGTTCAACACAATGTTCACCTGCGAAGTCAGGTGCAACAGATGGTTAGGAGTTTAAAATCCGCTCAACCGCTTTGTTAGCCATTACTTTATCATGTAACATTATGTAATTAGTGTCTGAACTGAAACCCCTAACAATTTAATAATAAAGGACATATTGCTTGATTTTGAAAACGTAGATTTAGTGGTTTTTAGTGGCTATTCTTAGTTTTATAATTTCCGAAAAATTAGATATGCGTAAAATCAATATGTTAGTGTTTGGCATTAGTTTTGCTTGTTAAAAATCTTCGTTTCAAAAAACGGTGAATATCATAAATATTATCACATTGTTAAGGGGTTTCAGTTCAGACACTAATTAATGAACTGACGACACTGTTTTCCGTTTATTAGAGGCGATCCTTTAGGAGTAACGCGCCGCGTCACTCTGTAACAGGACGACTATATTCAGTAATCAGCGACCACCCTCAAAATGATGCATCTAAGAGGCCAAAATGGTATAAGCCAGACAAATTTTATTAAAATATGGGTGATGATTGATATCTGTAAACTTTTATCCAGATTAAGATATGTTTTGAGCTAACGAAATTGTTCCGTTGCGCAAGACGAATACCCCTTCCTCAATCATTCTTGCCATATGGGTTTTAAAAAAATATTTTGCCTGGGCTGTCGCACGCTGGAAGCCTAATATGCGGGCAGCGTTAAATACAGCCTCATCCTCAGTGAGGGAAAAGCTCTTTTTTACTGCTTGATGGATGGCTGAGCTGATCTCCTCTGGCGAGACAAATTCAAACTTCCTTGATGAAGTTTCGAGTCCTGAACGGTCTCTTACCTCTGGAACGTCTCTTTCCGGATGCCAAACAAAATCCGATTTTTGAATGATTTTTCCTTCCTTCACGCCATAGTTAAGTGCAGTTTGTACTGCTGTCTGAATTCGAGTACCAGATCGCTTTAAACCTGCTCCTTCTGTAATTCGACGTATGAGTTCAGATTTATGTATTGGCGATTCAACCTCTACCACTTGGAAAATATATGGAAATAGCTGCTGCACTGACAGTTCGTGAATTTCACTATTACCCAACGGAATTTGTAGGGATATCCGTTTATACGGGGTTGATGGGGTTGGTATGTCTTCTTGCGGAGTGATATCCTCACGTTCGATAGGTGCTGTAAACTCCACCTGTGTGACTTTCGACAATTCCACCTCCATCTCGTTTCTGTAATCATGAGAAGCCTTCCGGATGGCGGTTAGTGCTCGTTCCAGTTCCTGTTTAGGATTGCGATACCATTCAGTACTCCATATGCGATGCAATCGCCATCCCAATCCCTCCAATACTTCCTGGCGTAACCTGTCGCGATCTCTGGCTGAGCGCGAACTATGGTAGGTTGCCCCATCACATTCGATACCGAGAATATATCTTCCTGGGTTTTCTTGATCCTTAACACCTATATCGATAAAAAAACCCGATGTACCTACCTGCGGTTCCACTTCGATGCCGTTTCGTACTAATTCCTTTATGATTTCTTCCTCAAAAGGTGAGTCTGGTTCTTTTCCTGTACTGTATGGCTGGTGAAGAACGCCTGTCTGGGCGAATGCCAGGAAATTCTTCAAAGCCACCACACCACGGGCTTTGGTACGGTTGAGGTCGAGATCATCGGCAGTGAAATTAGAGAAAACATCCATGGCGAGCCTGGATCTTGAGATGAGAACATTCAACCGTCGTTCACCACCGTCACGGTTTAGCGGGCCAAAATTCATGGCCATATAACCTTCAGCCGTTTTGCCATACCCGATACTGATGAAGATTACATCTCGTTCATCTCCTTGTACGTTTTCCAGATTTCTGACAAAGAACGGTTCACGTTCAGCCCCATTGAAGAATGGCTCATGGCTTGGGTCTGTACGCCGCAGAATCTCAAGTTGAAGTTCGATGGCATCACGCTGAGCGGTACTAAAAGCGACAACTCCCAGAGTCAGGTCAGGGTAGGCATTTGCATGCTTCATGACCGCTCGAGCTACGGCCTTTGCCTCTTCTGGATTGGAACGAGTCTTGCCCCTATCATAGGCTGTATCTGGCATATGATGGAGTGTGAGGCCGCGTGCGGTTAAATTGGCGCCAGGACTTGGGAAAACTACAAGACGGTCATCATAGAACTCATGATTGGATACAGCGATCAGCGAGTCATGACGACTACGATAGTGCCAACGTAGCATTCGTTCCGGAGCTCCCATGCCAAGGAAGAGACTCATGATACTTTCCATGTCCCCTACGTTTTCCATGTCCTCATCGTTATCGATCTCGATCAGACTATCGAAGAAGCTGGTCGGCGGAAGTTGTTTGCTGTCACCGACCACAACCGATTGATTTCCCCTAATGATGGCTCCAAAGGCATCCACCGGCTTGACCTGGCTTGCCTCATCGAATACCACCAAATCGAATTGCACCGATCCCGGCGGCAGATAAGTGGCAATGGACATGGGACTCATCATAAACACAGGCTTGATAGCTTGAATAGCACGTCCTGCTTCACTCATCAATTTTCTGATCGGCATGTGGCGGCGCTTTTTATTGATCTCGCGATTGATGATCTGCAGTTCTCCTCCATCACTCAACTTTGGAAGAGATTGCCAATGCAATGAAGCTAATCGCACCTGATTGTGCTGGAATAAATGATGATCAAGGCGGGAAAATTCATCAAGTGTGTGTTCGTGATGTGTTCTATCGAACATCTTTATGCTGTGGGTTTCCATATAAGCCTTTTCCACCAGTCCGTTGAACCAGCTATAATCAAATAATTTCAGTAAAGCACCCTTGCCATAGCTCCAATTCATTGAAACAGCTACTACAAGGCTTAAGTCTTTTTCCGTTAGTTCATTGGATAGTTGGTTGAAACGGACAAGATGATACAATCTATCGATATGTTCACGCCAATAACCGAGACAAACTCTTTGTTTTTCTAAGGTGAGACCCCAATGAATCTTTGCCTCGTTATCCAGTTTAAGCTGAATCAAGTCGGCAACGGACTCCATTGTTTGCCCATGTTTTAACAGGCTTGCCTCTACACTCTCGACCTTCCCTTTAAGTTCGTCTGCTTTAGGTGAACCGGACAGAAAATTCACAATGCCTTCGGGTACCTCACCATTGCCTATATCGCGGTAGAGCATGACCACCCATTCAGTGAGCTTCTCCAATACCTCCCAATCAGAATCCTCTTTTTTCCACTGAGATATGAATAACGATGCACCCAACTCTGACAATTCATGCAATTGCCTTTGATGTTTTTGACTATCAAGAATAGCATCTATCATATTGATGGTTTCAACAACGTTTTTGGGTAGAGGTTTTCGACACAAGCCTTGTAATCGAGCCTTTGCACAGCGGAAGTCACTCAACAAAAAACGCCACCATTTATGCCCTTTGGTCACATAATGCTGCCGGACTTCCACAAGATCATGCAACCAGGCTTCGTCAATCACCCAATCGTCAAACCGGACATGAGCCTCACGCAGTGCCTTGCCGGCGAAAATAAGTGCAGAAATATCATCTCGTCTTATCCGCCACTCACCGGAGGTGAGGGCTATATTTTCGAGATGCGGAGCCTCAAGAGCACGGCGTGCGGCACGACAGATCACACCGACATCTTCTCTATGCGCTGGTTCTTCAAGTCCCATGGTTTGCGCCAAGTCAGCAGACCCTGACTGAAGTACTCTGGTGTCGGCTTTACCCTCCTCCAGCATTTTTTCAAGTATAGATCGTTGGGAGGGGAGAAAATCGGTCAATCTGCTAAATCGAAAAGGATTTTTGCAAGGCGGCCCAGCTTCACACAGGTGGCGATCTAACTTTTCCACCAGCATCCGTGCAGTACGACAGTCAGACTCGGTCCAATCTCTCATCGCTTTAAAGTCAAAGGGTTGGACTTCAATTTCATCGGGGTAATTCTTCAGAGCAAAACCTAACGCGTTGATAAAACTCGTTCGTGTGTTACCTACAGGCTTGTTGATGGCATCGCAATAGGCGTTGAGTTCATCACGCAATCGTGTAAGGGTATCAATATCATCTGTTGGATTTGCCACCACTGGACGACCTTGGTGCAGGGTACGGTCCAGCTCAGCGAGAACCTGCTTCTTATTGGTCTTGTGGCTGTGTAGCTCCAAAACTGCGTCACCAAGTCCGACTTCATCGAGGCGACGCTTCACCACATCCAATGCCGCCATCTTCTCAGACACAAAGAGTACTTTGCGACCATTGCCGATACATTCAGCAATAATATTGGTAATTGTCTGAGATTTACCGGTGCCTGGAGGCCCCTGTAACACTATATTACGTCCGGAGTTTACATCAAGAATGGCGAGAATCTGCGTACTATCTGCATCCTTGACGTGGTGCACATTCGCTGGCAACACCACATCGTCGATATGAGTTTCATCGCCAAACTCACTCTCCGGCTCTCTAAAACCATCAGTCAACAACGAAGCAAGAATAGAAAATCCACCATTTCTTGCATCCTCTGGCCAAGCCTTTGTATCAAGATCCTTGTACATCAGGAACTTACCGAAGGAGAAGAAACCCAATGTGATCTCATTAGTATCAACATACCAACGCTCGTCATTCTTTACAGCATCAGCGACTGAAGCGAAATATCCCTCGATAAATAGTTCATCGCTATCTGTTATCTTGGGTAGATCGATGTTGAACTCTGCCTTGAGTTTCTCAATGAGTGATAGGTTATCACCAATGTCCTCTCCTGTGTAAGCCACTGGAAACCAATCTTGCACACTGGAACGCTGGAGCTCTACGGGAATCAAGAGCAATGGAGCACACCGTTCCTCCTTGGCAGAAGAATCTTCGTGCCAGTGCAAAAAACCAAGCACCAAAAAGAGGATATTTACACCTTGTTCTTCAAGATAGGTACGGGCATCGTTGTGGATAGATAGCAGTCTCGTTTGCAGCTTTTGTGATACCAGGTTGGTTTGGAGCTTAGTGTCGGTGTGGTGAGCGGACAATTTATCTTCATCCAGCCCTTCATCAGGCTGCGCCAGCAGCTCTTTCCAGTTCACCGCATCTGCAGCTCCATCCTCTTCATTATCAAGAAGCACATCGTCTTTTTTCTCAGGCAAGGATTTGAAGCTCAAACTTCGACCATCAGTGACTATAAGCCTAAAGATTTCAGTAGATAGCTCATTCACAACCTTTACCTGCTTGGCACGCTGGCGATGATTGATTAATGGATTTCGCAACCCCAGATCAAGTAGTTCCTTCCTGCTTACTTCCAGTCGATTAATAGCTTCTGTGGACATAATGTTTTTTTAACAACCCCGCAATTCCTGTCTTCAGACATCTGAAATAACCCATTCGTCATTAAGGTTAACACAGAGTTCAGCCGGCGCGGGCTGTTTCGCGCTCCGCTGCAACTGATGGTTATGCGCTTATTCGTTCATATTCAGCCGATTCTGCTTTGAAGAATTTAATCGTACCTGTCTTTATCAGATACTCACGCAGCATCATTTCTCTGACAATCCAGAAATGATTTCACCTCTCCGATAAAATCTTCGGCATGTTGATGAAATTCATTGACCACGTCAATCGTTGGAACCTCAAAATCGACATAATCAAATTTTTGCCGATATTCAAATGCCTGATTGTATATTTTCCCCCACTGTACAGAAAAAAGTCCTTTATGAACAAACTCTTTGTTGAAATACCCTTTAACCTGACCATGTTTTGAAAAAGAGGCGTTCTTTGTTATCAGAACAGCCTGTACAGCATAAAACATGGCGTAATATATTCTGTTCATTGCTGAAGTTGGCATGGCATTGTCAAGCATCAACCGGGCAGCTTCGACCGACTCGGATGCTCTTTCCATCCGGTAGCTGATTAAAGCATTTTTTGCATCATCGTTCATATGATGAGCCCTTCCTGCAGAATCTTCTGATAAACAGGCGCCCAGAAATGAATTCCGTTGAGAGCCTTATCATCAAAAACAAAAATATCAATCAGACAGCCATGTTTCAGTTCTGCCTCATACGCCAAATCAAAAATATCCTCTTCGATTGTTCTGCTTACGTCCGAAATACGGACAAATATATCAATATCTGAGTGAAAGTCACTCTCTCCGCGTGCCTTGGAACCGAAAAGACGCATTTCTGTCAGTTTATATTTTTGCGATATTTTATTCTTTAATTCAATAAGGATGTCATTTGTCTGTTTATCCATCATCTTATCCTAAACTAAATTCGGTTGTGAGGAATTTTTCACGGACATGGGCATAACGAAAAAATCAGCCGGAGCGTAGCGATCGGCTGTATTGTCTGGTTATGTGGATTCAAGCAATATAGCTACTCAATTTTCCCTTTTCCGATGATGTCATGTAAGGCCGCGTTGAGTTCATCTCTGGACCATTCCGCCGGCCGAATGTTGAAAGGTCCGCCAGTGCTTCTTCTAACACGCATATCAGTTAAAACATCACCAGTTTTTACGGAAAGCATCCTAATACGAAAATCAGCCTCATTTGAACCACCCCAAAGAATAGGCAACGAAAAGGTGAAATATAAGTATGGTGTCAATTCTTCAATTCGCAAGAGGATGATTGTATCAACTCCTTCAATAGAAAACTGTTTCAGTAATTCAGATTCAGGTTTACTAGACCAACTGGAAAAATTTCTAATGCCGCCAGGTGTAGAAAGATTACCACAAGGAAAACCTTGAAATGCTTTTTTGATTTCTTCTAAAGCCATTGATTCTCTTTTGGCTGGTTCTTTTTGGTCATTTCTCCATGCTGTTTCAGGCAAAACAGCTATATGCCCAAGACCATCATTTCCCCCGTCACAAATTGTTGGCTTTCCAGCCGCTTGGTAAGTCTTGATAGATGTACTTGCGCAGCCTGCAATAGACAACGCCAGTATCATTATAGAGAATAGATAAATAAACCTCATATTCAATACCCTTTTTCATATTTTAGCGCATAACAAGTGATTGTGCAGTTTATGTATATCTTTCCAAAATGCAAACAATATCAGGATGTGCAAGCGATATCTGTTTTTCAGTTCTGCCCACAGATAATCCCAAATCTCGTTCCAATCTTTTATGCATCATAAAATAATAGTTGCCAAAACACTTTTATCACCTTATCTGTTTCCGTATATCATGCAATAAAAATGAATATAACAGTTTCTGGCTATCACCGATGAACAGCATCTCGTTACAGTTGCAAACAGAATTTTAGACGCTTTTGAGAAACAGGTCGGTTCCAACTGGCTTGCATCCATATCCATCACACTGCCCCTTGTTTTTCCAGATTCACAGTAACCACCTTGGACACGCCTTTTTGTTCCATGGTAATTCCCAGAAGCGTATCCGCAAACGACATGCTGTGCTTGTTGTGGGTGATCATAACAATCTGGGAATTCTTGCCGATCAACTTCAGAAGATTATTGAATCTGAAAACATTCGATTCGTCAAGGGGCGCATCAATTTCATCCATCAGACAAAACGCGGCGGGCTTGATTAAAAATATGGAAAAAATAAAGGCGATGGCTGAAAGCGCTTTCTCGCCTCCGGAAAGCAGGCTGATTCGTGTCAGCTTTTTTCCGGGCGGCTGAATCATGAATTCGACACCAGTTTCCAGCGGCTTGTTCGGATCTGTCAGAATCAACTGGGCGGTTCCGCCTTCAAAGAGACGGGGAAAGATTTCCTGAATTTTTTCATTGATCGCGTTAAAGGTTTCCATAAACCGCTCCTGAGTGACCCGATTTATTTTGTGAATCAGTTTGTGAAGGTCGTCAATGGCCTGATTCAAGTCCTGGCGCTGGGTTTCCAGAAAATCAAACCGGGTCTTAAGGGCTTCATATTCGGAGATGGCCTCAAGATTGACATCCCCGATTTTGGCGATCTTGGCCCGAAGCCGGATCAGCTCAGTTTCCATGTCCTCCGAAGAGAGCTGTTCTTCTGTGTCGGCGGTTGCGGCCGCTTCCCCGCGTATTTCAGCAAATGGCTGATGATAGGTTTCGGTCAGGCGGCTTTGAATATTGTCCTGCTTCAGGGTCATTCGGGAAATTTCAAGCTCCAGCAGACG
>SESB01002501.1_pt1 | contig 10632 bp, 11 predicted proteins | sample 3171441 | NCBI WGS metagenome assembly SESB01 (sample SAMN06051867, study PRJNA518727) | freshwater metagenome | biome: subpolar coniferous forest; feature: holomictic lake; material: water; isolation source: holomictic Lake 227, 6 m depth | place: Canada: near Kenora, Ontario | collected...
ATTACCAATGGCAGTTTTTGGTGGCCTGCAATTAGCTTGTGCCTTTGCTTATCTGGTTCTTAGTCGCGAACTTTTGCACGCCCACGGTCCGGAGTCAGAAATTGGAAAAGCGCTGGGGGACAATCAAAAGAAGGAATTATTGTCACTTACCCTGTATACCGCCGGAATCCCGTTGGCATATTTGGATTCGCGAATCAGCTTTGCTTGCTACTTCATTGTCGCAGTGATGTGGATCATCCCTGATCGGCGAATTGAGAAGCGGATTCAAGCTTCGGGGATCAGTGAAGAAAATTAGCTCATAGGGCTAATATGGCCGATATGGAAAACCCAGGTAACCCAACTAATTCATTCACAGCTTGCGTAACACTGCTTCCCGATGGAATGGTCGGTGGCGGTTGGGGACGAGCCAGCACCGTAGCAATCGCGAAGGTGGTTAACGGCGTTTTAACCGATTACCGAATCGAAGATGTTGGCTGGGGCGCACTGCATGACACAGGTACTGAAGGTAGCCATCACGCTCGCATAGTTCGATTTCTGAATGAAAATGGGGCAACCGTGGTAGCAACCGGCCATATGGGCGATGGCATGCAGAACACTCTGGGCAAAATGGGTGTGAAGGTTTATCTTGATGTCAGTGGCGATGCGAAGGCGGCGTTAGAAAATCTAAGTTAGAAATTATTTTTCGGCACGAAAAAGCCGGTCGCCCTCCCTCAAGAGCGACCGGCTTATATTTTCTTAGGTGTAACTTATTTAATTAAGCGCTTTTGCTTGGGGTTGGAAGTACAGCTTTATCCTTTGGGCCCTTTGGTGCCTTCTCAGGAGCCGCTGGCCGTTCTGGGCGGATTGGACGAGGTGCAAGTACGGGACGCACTGGCTTTGTTGGAAGCGCAGGTAGCGCCTTGATTGCAGCATCGCGAGTGGCGGTGGCGGCAGCTACGGCAGCTTGACGAGCAGCAAGCGCCGCAGCCTTTACGCCGGTGGTTGGGGTACCAGCAATGGCGGTTTGATATGTGCTTCGGGCAGTCTCGAGAGCTGTCTTAAAAGTATCGTTGATGGTTTTGCGTGCGGTGGCTTGTGCCTTTAGCGCAGTTTGGAAGGTAATCATTGCGGCTTTGAAGGCGGTATCAGCTGCTACGCGATCTGCCTCCCATTTGGCAAGTGCGACTTTAAAGGCATCGAGCTGGGCTTGATAAGTTCCGGTGGTTGGTGCCGGAGTTGTATCTGCAAAGGCCGCGGTTGGGCCAATAATCATGGCAGCGCCGATAACGGTTGCGATGATCGACTTCTTGGTTCGGAGTTTCATTTTGGCCTTCCTAAATCTGGGTCGGTGGTCTCGGTTCATTGGCCTGGGCATCTGCCTCGTCCTTGGTAGAAATATGAGCCCTGTCATTGTGAAAACCTTGTGAAAAGCTTGGCAGCCTATTACCAATTGGGCAGGTGGGTTAGGGTTCTTGCAGGATGAATAAGCCAAGGATTTTGGTAGTCGATGATGAAGTCGGGATGCGCGAATTGCTCACCGACGTCCTTCGGCTGGAGGGTTACGAGACCACAGTGGCCCCCGATGGCCTAGAGGCCTGGGCGTTAACCCGCAAAAACTCCTTCGACCTGATGATTATTGATATCAACATGCCAAAGATGGACGGTTTCGAACTCCTTCGAAAGATCCGCGAAGATGGTTCGGATGTGCCAGCTTTAATGCTCAGCGCCCGAAATGACAAGACGGATGTGACTAATGGTCTCCGGTTAGGTGCCGACGATTACGTGACCAAGCCCTTCGGAATCGAGGAGCTGGCGCTTCGAATCGAGGCGATCCTTCGCCGAACCTTAAAGGTCGAAGAATCGAATGTGATCCGATGTGGTCCCATTTCAATCGATGATGACAAACACCTAGTCGCCTTCGAAGAGGAAACTATTGACCTGTCTCCCACTGAATATAAATTGCTCAAGTTCATGATGGAACGCAAGAATCGTGTCATCTCCAAAGATGTCTTGCTTGAAAACATTTGGGATATTGATTTTGAAAATAACTCGACGGTAGTGGACACCTACATCTCATACTTGCGAAAGAAACTTCATCGCTCTGATTTCGAAGGGATTAAAACCGTAAGGGGAGTTGGCTTCCAGATCGTGGAACCGAAATGAAGTTAGTTCGACGGTTAACTTTCATTGTCTTTATCGTTACGACCCTGGTTTCGGCGGCAATCGGCGGCTTCGCAATTTCGCAGTACCAGTCGAATCAGATTGCCCGGTTAGACAGTTCGTTAAATGATCAAATTCTGAAGCTGCGAAGTTCCACCGAAGATCCGCTTTCTGTAGTCCAATACTTGGCTCAAACTTCTGCGATTCAATTTTCGGCAACATATATTCCGTCCACTAACGAGTTAGATGTAATAACGGTACAAGGTGAAGAATTAGCAAAAGTTCCAACTGCGGCACAGTTGCTCAAATCCCAAAGCAAAGCGATCTCTGTTTCACCAATGTTGCGAATTCGAACCTTTAAGCTGGCTGGCGGTGAACATCTAGTTTTAGCAGAATCCGCGAAAGCGATTACTGAGGGAACCCGAACCCTGCTTCGCACCTTATTTTTCTTTATTTTAATTATCGACTTGCTGGTTGTGATCGTTGCCTTCTACTTCATTCGCAGAGATCGCCGAGTAAATGCGGCAAATGAAATTCTGCGCCACCAGCGTGCCACCATGCAGAGGTTCCTGGGCGATGCTTCCCATGAGCTACGAACTCCGCTAACGGTTATTAAAGGTTACGTGGAGTTAATGCGTAAAACTCCGGACCTTTCGGCAACTGAGATTGGCACCTACTTTCAGCGTGTGAATCTTGAAATACGGCGTATGGAGGAATTGATTCGCGACCTGTTGTTATTGGCTGAACTTGGGGAAGAGCGGGAAATAGATTTTCAACCAGTAAATGTCAGCAACCTGCTTCGTGATCAGGTTCAAGATTTGGCAGCTTTGCAGGCAAACCGGAAAATTGATTTTGAGCTAGAAGATGATTTATTTGTAGTTGGCGATGAAACGTTAATGGTTCGGCTCTTTAGCAATATCTTTGCCAATATAAGACGTCATACGCCATCGGATGCCTTCGTTTCGGTCAAAGCATCCCAGGCGGCGAAGTCGACTTCGATAATCATCGAAGATGCGGGGCCAGGTTTAGCGACTGATTCAAAGATCGATGCAATACAAGTATTTGAACGTTTTGATCGTTCTCGCTCCAGGGAAACCGGTGGCTCTGGGTTAGGAATTAGCATTATGAAAGCGGTGATGGCGAAACATCAAGGCAAGATCGAATTTAGCCGAGCTACGGTTGGTGGGTTAAAAATCAGTTTGGAATTTCCGGCGCATCCAAATAATTCTTAGCGGTATAGGCTCACAACTATGGAAAGCGCCGCAACAATTTGGAAGCTCGCCCTGGAGTCATGGGCAATCCCGCCAGAGATTTTGGCGCAAGCCCCCGAACTTCCTTGGATCCACCCGCCCGCACTCTTCGGCGTGCCAGATCAAATCACTGAGACGCCTTCGCACCGGATTGCCCGAGAAGCTTTGCCACCAGGTGGCTCGGTTTTGGATATTGGTTGCGGCGGCGGCGTCGCAGCGATGGCTCTGATTCCGCCAGCCATTCACGTAATTGGGTTAGATCATCAAAGTGCCATGCTAGAAATGTTTACTGCCAACGCCACTAAACGTGGTGCGACCTCCGAAGTATTTGAAGGCTTTTGGCCAGCGATCGCTGCTGATGTTCCGATCGCCGATGTAGTGACCTGTCATCACGTGGTCTACAACGTTGCTGATATTGCACCGTTTCTGTCAGCCCTCGATAAGCACGCAACAAAGCGCGTCGTCATCGAGATGCCGCAGCACCATCCACATTCAGCTCATTCGGAGGCGTGGAAATATTTTTGGAATTTAGATCGACCAATCGTGCCAACCCCGCAAGAACTTTTAGATGTACTTTCGGAGATCGGCATCGTTGCTCAGGTTGAATACTGGGATACCCCGCTTCCAACCGATCGCGATTTAAGCAGCGCAACTGAGTTCACCCGAATCCGTCTCTGTTTGACTGCAGACCGGGATCCAGAAATTCGCTCTTACTTGGAATCTCAGCCGCTACCTAGCAAACGCGAGCTAGCAACTATCTGGTGGGATAAGTAGGGCAAAACAATGAAGAAACTTACCTATTTAAATTATCTAAAAATTATCGGAGTCCTGATCGTTTTAGCCTCGCTTGTACTTGCTGCCTGGATTTTATATTTAATTTTCGATCTTCCTACCAGCTACCGCGCCGAAAATTGGAATATCGCTTGGATTGGCTTTGATATCGCAATGCTCATTTGTTTAGCTACCACCGCGTGGGCAATTTTAAACCGACGTCAGGTGGCAATTCCGGGAGCCATGGTTTCAGCTACTTTTTTAATGATTGACTCTTGGTTCGATGCAATCACTTCGCAAGCGGGGTTGGATTTTAAATTAGCGCTGGCCTCTGCGTTATTGGTTGAAATACCCTCAGCGATATTCCTGTTTGGTTTTGGGCGTCGAGCAATGAGACAGTCACTAATAAATGCTCATCGCCGCGCTGGAATCGAAGTTGGAACGGTTTCCCTCTTTAAAACCAAATTGATGATCTTCGAGGACTAGGAACAACCCAGCAGGTTAGTTATAAGTGCTAGCCCGTACCTTTGATACCCCTATGGGTATGAACTCCAAAGTTTTAGGCCTAGGCTTAAATCGATCTTGGAGAGGAATTTGTCGTGAAAAAAATTGTAATTTTGGGAGCGGGCATCGCTGGTCACACCGCGGCGCTCCATGCCAAGCGAATTTTGGGGAAGAGCGTTGAAGTAATAGTCATTTCGCCAAATTCGAAGTGGAATTGGATCCCATCGAATATCTGGGTTGGTGTTGGCAAGATGCAACCAGATCAAGTGACCTTCCCACTGGCGCCGATTTACAAGCGCAAAGGAATCACCTTTCACCAGGCGCTAGCAAAGAATATTCACCCTGAAGGCGATACCACCACCGCCAATGGCTATGTCGAAATTAGCTTCACCGATCCCACCCGAAGTGGTGAAGTTGCCAAAATTGAATATGACTTTTTGGTTAATGCAACCGGACCAAAATTGAACTTTGCGGCTACCGAAGGCTTAGGTCCTGACGGTCATACTGTTTCGGTATGTACTTCGGGCCATGCTGTTGAAGCGGCCAGCGCGCTAACCGAAATCATTGCAAAATTGAAGACTGGTGCTCGCCAGCGGTTAGCAATCGGGGTTGGCCACGGAACCTGCACGTGTGAGGGTGCGGCATTTGAATACACCTTTAACGTGGAGCACGAGCTTCGCGCCGCCGGTGTTCGTGATTTTGCCGATATTTATTACATCACCAATGAATATGAGCTTGGAGACTTTGGGGTTGGCGGAATGGTATTTACTCAGAGTGGCTTTGAAACTACGAGCAAGCTTTGGACCGAATCGCTATTCCGAGAGCGCGGTATTCATGCCATCTTGGGCGCACATGTGGAAAAGGTTACTCCAGGAGAAATCCATTACGAGCAAGTCGATGGCGCTAAAGGAATCTTGTCTTTTGACTTCGCCATGTTGCTTCCACCTTTTCGAGGCGTGGACTTAAAGGCCTTCGATAAGACAGGGGCTGATATCTCCGAGAAGATTTTCGCACCAAGCGGTTTCATGAAAGTTGATGCCGATTACACGGCGAAACCTTTTGAAGATTGGCGAGCCGAGGATTGGCCAAAGACTTATTGCAACCCTAGCTACCCCAATATTTTTGCCGTTGGGATTGCCTTTGCCCCACCTCATCAAATTTCCCGACCGCGCAAATCTCCGAACGGAACGTTGATTGCCCCATCCCCTCCTCGGACGGGTATGCCATCTGGAATTATGGGCAAGCACGCGATCCTTAGCATCAAAGAGTTAATAACGAAGGGCCCGAATGCCGTCCTACCGTCGGCCTCGATGGCAGATATGGGAGCGGCTTGCGTTGCTTCGGCTGGATCGGGTCTTCGAGAAGGTAGCGCTGCAGCAATGACCATGTATCCGATCGTTCCGGATTACATCAAATATCCAGGTTCTGGACGCAGTGCGCCGGACACCTTTGGCGAAATCGGATTAAGTGGACATTGGATTAAATTGCTCTTGCATTACATGTTTATTTACAAAGCCAAAGCCCGCTTGGGCTGGTCGTTGATTCCGGAATAGGGAGCTGAAAATGAATAGCGCTGATGATGTGATCGCCCAGGCTCCGTTGCCGACCCCAGCCACTTTAAAGGCTCGAAAGAACCCATTTTTTCAGTTCTGGCGCTTTGTGGTTATCAATTTGCGAATGATTAAAATGATCCGAAAAGGCCACCACCCAATGGAACGCCACTAGATTTGACATACCCCTAGGGGTATAGGTAAAATTCCGCTTTGTAAGGTCAACGGACCGAAAGAGGTGGAATTATGGCTACGAAAAAGATCCAACATGTTCTCTCTGACGAAGAACAGATTATTGCAATCTCCAAGCGCATCAAGCGCGCCCAAGGTCAACTTGGCGCGGTCGCTCGAATGCTCGAAGAAGGTCGCAACTGTGAAGAGATCGTGACTCAGATGTCAGCAGTCAGCAAGGCAGTAAACACCGCCGCCTTCACCTTAATCTCATCCAGCCTTAAAGAGTGCATCGTCGAAGGTAAATCAAACTCGGATGCCGTTACTGCCCAACTCCAAAAACTATTTCTAAGTTTGGCGTGAAAATTATGAGAGTCAATAAGAAATTTCTAGGCTTAGCCGCGCTTCTTTCAATCGCAGCAGTAACTCTGACCGCCTGCGGCTCTTCTACTTCCGCGATCACTAACTTAAGTTCCAAAGATTTTGCCACCAAGATTTCTGACACTTCGATCGTTGTTTTGGACGTTCGAACTGCCGGCGAGTTCGCTGCGGGTCATATCGCGCGGGCTATCAATATCGATGTGGATGGCGCTAATTTTCAAGGCGAAATATCAAAGCTAGATAAGAGCGCAACATATGCGGTCTATTGCCACAGCGGACGACGTTCGGGAATTGCGACTGATCAAATGGCGAAACTTGGCTTCACTCATCTCTATAACTTGACCTCTGGGTTAAGTGATTGGCTTGCTAACGGATTGCCTGTGGTCACCGCATAAATGAAACGAATTGTGATTGTTGGTGGCGTTGCTGGCGGTATGTCCGCTGCCACTCGAATGCGCCGACTGGATGAAAGCGCCGAGATTATCGTTCTGGAAAAGAGCGGCTACGTCTCATATGCAAACTGTGGCCTGCCCTATTTCGTAGGTGGCGTTATTGAAAAAGAGAGCGACCTGCTACTTCAAACGCCGGAATCGTTACACATCAGGTTTCGGTTGGATGTTCGCGTAAAGAGCGAAGTTCTAAATATTGATTCTGCCGGTAAATCCGTTGTGGTCAAGAATCTTGAAACTGGCGCGGAGTATCAATTGCAGTACGACAAATTAGTTCTGAGTCCTGGTGCCAGCCCAATCGTTCCTAATATTCCAGGTGCCGATCGCGCCTTCACCCTTCGAACCGTTGAAGATGTCGAACTAATTGCCGGTGCCGTTGCGATCAAACCCAAGAGCGCCGTAGTCATTGGCGGCGGTTTCATTGGAGTTGAGATTGCGGAAAACCTTCGTCATAAGGGAATTGCCACTGCGATAATTGAAGCTACTGCTCAGGTGTTAGCACCGCTAGATCCTGAAATGGTTAGTTTCGTGCACGCCGAATTGTTAAAGCAGGGCGTTGCGTTGCATTTAAGCAACGGCGTATCTGAAATTGGTCCCGATTCGGTGACGTTGGCTGATGGCTCAAAGATCCCAGCTGATTTGGTAATTATGGCAATTGGTGTTCGCCCGGACACTTCGCTGGCTAAGGGTGCGGGTTTAACAATCGGCACTCGTGGCGGCATTGAAGTTAACGAGCATCACCAGACCAGCAATCCCGATATTTATGCGATTGGAGACGCCGCTCAAAAGACCGACGCGTTGGATGGCGGGGCGACCTTGGTACCGCTCGCAAACCTTGCTAACCGTCACGGCCGGGTTGTTGCGGACCATATTGCTGGCGTTAAAACCCGAACAGTTGCCGCGATTGGAACTGCAATCGTTAAGGTCTTTGACCTAACGATCGCAACCACAGGTTGGAACGAAAAGCGCCTAAGCGCGGCTGGAATGAAATTCCTGACGATTCATACCCACCCAAATTCCCATGCTGGTTACTACCCTGATGCCAAGCAGATGTCGATCAAATTGCTGATCGAACCAAATACTGGGCGAATTCTTGGTTCACAGGCGGTTGGAACTGATGGTGTTGATAAGCGAATTGATGTTATTGCAACGGCGATTCGCGCCGGTTTAACGGCGCCAGAGTTGGCTGATCTCGAATTGGCTTATGCGCCACCCTTTAGCTCGGCAAAAGATCCGGTAAATATGTTGGGCTATATCTCAGAGAACGTGCTTTCTGGTTTGGTTTCAACAGTCGATTGGAGCAAGCTAGAAGCAGAACTCGCAGCGGGTGCCGTTCTTATTGATGTTCGAAGCGCCAGTGAATTTGCCAATGGAACTATTCCCGGCGCGATCAATATTTCAGTTGATGAACTTCGCGACCGAAAGTCAGAAATCCCAACGCGCAAACTATTAATTGTTCATTGCCAAGTCGGCCAAAGAGGTCATACCGCGGCCCTGCTCTTAACCGAGCTTGGGTTTACGGTAAAGAATTTAGATGGCGGATATCGAACGTGGCGAAATTCGCCAGCCGGATTAACAAACTAAAGAGAGATGGAATAACGTTATGTGTCACAGAATTACCTGTCGAAAGTGCGGCAAGCCCAGCTGGGCTGGTTGCGGAAACCATATTGAGATCGCGCTGAAAGGCGTTCCAAAGTCACAACGCTGCCAAGGTCATGCCAATGATCCAAAAGAGCCAAGTTTCTTTTCTAAATTATTCTCGAAAAATAAATAGCCTGAAGGTGAGTTAAATATGTGTAGCAGAGTTACTTGCAGTAAATGTGGGAAAGCGACCTGGTCCGGTTGTGGCGAGCATGTTGAAATAGCGCTTGCGGGAGTTGCAGAATCGGATCGTTGCCACTGTCAGAGCGATCTATCATCTTGGCTGCCTAGCAACTAAAACTAGGCAGTAAGGTAATTCTCATTGCTAGAGGTGGTTCTATCCCCACTTCTAACTGCTGAGACGACCATAATTGAAGGGTGAAATCTAAATTAGCTGCGGCACTTGCCCTTGTTCTTACGGTTATTGCCGCTCCTTCTGTTAGCGCAGTTACAACTATCGTTGGTGTTTTCTCCTCAATGTCCACCACTCTGGATCACAAGCTCTTCGTTTTAACACCACCACCTTCTAATTCCCCTGGCGCCTGGAGCTTCACAATTGCCGACCCAACCATTGCCACGGTCTCTGGAAATGTGGCTACCTTGATTGGCGTTGGTGCCACTCAAGTTACCGCCACCCAGGCTGCTACTGGCGTCTACACCCAGACCGTTCGTTCCACTCAACTCTATGTGGGTCAAGGCGTAACAACACTTGGAGCTTTTCCAGCCCAGTCGGTTCAATATGGTTCGAAGACATTCACCATCATTCCGCCTACTTCGAATTCCAGCGGTACGTGGTCTTACATATCTTCCGATCCCACGATTGCAACAGTTACCGGAAATGTCGCAACCTTTGTGGATGCTGGTTCGGTAACGATTTCGGCGATTCAAGCAGCCAGCACCAATTGGTCTGGCGCAACGGCATCGATGAAGTTAACGATCGTGGCTCCGATTCAAATAATCGGAACTTTTGGCAATCTCTCTTTAACACGCGATAGCGTCTCCAGTGTTGGTTTGATGGCACCTACTTCCACTTCAACGGGGGCTTGGACTTTCACCTCTTCTAATACAGCGGTGGCCTCGATGAGCGGAAATCTTTTGACGCCGACCGGTCTTGGCACCGCGGTTATTACCGCTCGCCAGGCGCCAACCGCGGTGTATGGCTCGATCAAAACTTCAATGACGGTGACGATTACTGCTGCCATTCCTACGATCGGCACCTTTGCTGACCGCGAAATCTCGATGCCATCCAGCACCCCGTTTACGGGAACGATCGCGGCCCCAACTTCGAGCTCCAATGGAGCTTGGACCTTCACCTCCTCCGACCCCACGATCGCTTCCATTGTCGGTTCAACAATTACCTATTTAAAGCCGGGCAAAGTCACCATCTCTGCGAACCAAGCAGCTGCCGGAAACTACGGCGCAATTGGTCCGATCCACATGATTTTGACGATCAAAGGCACACCAGTTTTATCAACATTGCCTGACATCCAAAAGGTAGTTGGCGATTCTGATTTCAGTCTTCCAATCCCAACTTCACTTTCAACTGGTGCAATTACTTACGCCAGTTCTGACCCAGCCGTTGTAACGGTTACGGGAAATATTGTGAAAGTAATTGGTGCCGGGACCGCGGTAATTACGATTTCTCAAGCTGCTGTTGATTCATGGTCAGCCGCGTCAACCTCATTTAAAGTCAATATCTTAGGAACTACGCCGACCCTCGGAACTTTCTCATCAATGTCGATCTCGGTAGGGGAAACCAAAGAGATTGTGCCGCCA
>SESB01002508.1_pt1 | contig 10608 bp, 11 predicted proteins | sample 3171441 | NCBI WGS metagenome assembly SESB01 (sample SAMN06051867, study PRJNA518727) | freshwater metagenome | biome: subpolar coniferous forest; feature: holomictic lake; material: water; isolation source: holomictic Lake 227, 6 m depth | place: Canada: near Kenora, Ontario | collected...
CACGGAAGCGACGCTCTCCCATAATTAATTCGTATTTGCCTGGTGTTGTTTGACGCACAACAGGTGGTTGCAAAATTCCAATTTCTTTTATTGAAGCAATTAACTCTTCTAGTGCAACTGGGTCAAAGTGTGTGCGAGGTTGACGCGGGTTGGGAGAAATTGCACTGATTGCAACTTCATTTTGTTGTCCTACTTCTTTATCTCCAACAGTTAATGATGTTGGGATTAATGCATCAAGATTTGTTCCAAGTCCACCACGGCGTGCCATTAAGCGATCTCACCTTCACGTTTGTAATTTATTGAAACAACATTTGAATCAAAAGGTTTTCCGCGTTCTGCTAACTCTCTGGCAACTGCCATGTAAGCAACGGCTCCTGGTGAAACTGGATCGTATGTCATAACTGTTTGCTTAAATCCTGGTGCTTCTGAGACACGTACTGTGCGAGGGATTGGAATATCAATTAGTTCGTTCGGATAATGTTTTCTGATTTCATTAGCAACATCATTTGCCAAATTTGTATTATTGAACATTGTTAAAACAAGTGTTGACAACTTTAATGTTGGATTCAAACGCTTCTTTACTAATTCAAATGTTTTTAATAATTGTGATAATCCTTCAAGTGAGTAGTACTCGCATTGAATTGGAATTAATACTTCTTTCGCAGCTGTAAATGCATTGATAGTTAATAAACCTAGTGACGGTGGGCAATCAATAAAGATGTAATCAATTGTTTCGCCAACCGCTGCGCGCTGGGTAACCAACTCTTCAATTGCTTCCTTTAAACGCATTTCGCGCGCAACCATTGGAACAAGTTCAATTTCTGCTTGTGCTAATGAAGTATTTGATGAAACACATTCCAGTGAAGGAAATCCTGCGACTTTTTGAATTACCTGCGACATTGTTGATTCACCCATCAACACTTCATAAATTCCTGCATTATCAACATGTTCAACACCTAGGGCCGTTGATGCATTTCCCTGTGGATCAAGATCGATAACAATGACTTTTAGACCACCCATAGAAAGGGCTGCAGCTAGGTTGACGGTGGTCGTGGTTTTGCCGACCCCACCCTTCTGGTTGGCTACAGTGAGGATTCGAAGGGAGGCGGGCTTGGCCATCGCCTCTTTGAGGCGGCGGGTGCCAACTACCTTTTTTGTTTCACGTGAATCATTCACGTGGGTAGTTAAGCACCTTTTTTAACTTCAACTATGCGGCTGAGCTCAATTCCCTCCAGATTTACCTCATGGAGCAGAGCTTTTGGCACAGATTTCATCTCTTCTTGGGCTTTTTCGCCCTTCATGGCTAGCAATGAGCCGTTGGTTTTTAAAAGGTGCCAGCTAATCTTTTTTAATTTCTCTAAAGGGGCAACTGCGCGAGCGGTTACATAATGCGCAGTTGTCTTCACATCTTGGGAACGGCCACGAATTACCTCGATATCAAGTCCTTCAACCGCCTCTTGCAAAAACTCCACCCGGCGTTCCAGGGGTTCAATCAGGGTTACTTTCAGATCTGGACGGGCTAAGGCAATAACAATTCCTGGCAGACCCGCCCCAGAACCGATATCAAAGACGGTGGCACCTTCTGTAAAAAGGGTGGTTATGGGCAGGCAGTTAAAGATATGGCGCTCCCAGATGCGGTCAGCCTCGCGAGGACCAATTAATCCACGCTCAATTCCAGCTGTTTCTAGGAATTTGGCGTAGGCGTGAACCCGCTCAATATCTGGAAAATGCCTCGCGATGAGGGTTTCACGTGAAACCTCCACGATTTACGCTGGATAGATAACTACGAAACGGTTTGGATCTTCGCCATCCGACTCGCTTGTTAGCCCTAGATCCTGGATTGTGTCGTGGATGATCTTGCGCTCAAAAGCGTTCATTGGCTTCAATTTAATGGAGTTGCCAGTTGTCTTAGCCTCTTCAGCCATATCTTCAGCCAACTTTTTGAGCTCAGTGCGGCGACCGGCACGGAATCCATCGATATCCAGCATTAAGCGGCTGCGATCTCCTGTTGAGGTCTGTACGGCAAGACGTGTGAGCTCCTGGATAGCATCCAAAACCTCTCCGTCGCGGCCCACGAGGTGGTTGAGCTTTCCGCCAACAATGGCAAGGGCGGCACGGTCGTTTTCAACATCGATATCGATGTCGCCATCAAGATCTGCGATGTCAAGCAACGCCTCTAGGTAGTCAGCGGCGATGTCGCCCTCTTCCTCCAGACGTGCAACACCCTTAGGTGCCTTTTTTGCTTCTACTGCCTCTGTGGCTTCAACAGGTGCTTCTTCAACTTTACTCTTTGCCATGATGCCCCCTTTGTCGGGATTGTAGTAATAAGTCCGTTTTGTCTACTTCTACTTCTTCTTTTTCTTCTTTTTTGGCTGCTGGCGCTGACCTTTTTCTTCGATCGTTGTGCCCTCAGAGTTCTCGGTTGAATCGGCGCTCTCTACGCCATCGTGCTTGGCGCGCTTTCGCTGAAGCTCTTCATAAGCCGGCGATCCTGGTGTTGGGTTTCGCTTGATGACATAGAACTGTTGTCCCCATGTCCAAATATTTGTTGTTGACCAATAAATTAAAACACCAATTGGAAAGTTAACACCAGAGATCGCAAAAATAAGTGGGAATGCGTACAACATAATTTTTTGTTGTTGCAACATCATGTTATTTGATGAGTCCATCTTTGGCATTCCCTTTGTCATTAACTGACGCTGGGTCGTAAATGTTGTTAGTGACATTAATGCAATCAATAAAACAGTAACAATCTTTACGGTTGTTATGTTTGTTCCAAGAAATGTATCTGAAATAGGTGCACCAAAAAATTTAGCTTGTGCTGCACTTGCAACATCTTCCTGAGTTAACACACCATGTTTAACTGGAGGGTTCTTACCAATTCCGTTTAGAACTGTAAATAAAGCGAAGAAGATTGGGGCTTGTGCCAAGATTGGAAAACATGATGCAAGCGGGTTTGTTTTGTGCTCTTTGTAGAGCTTCATCATTTCTTCTGATTGCTTCTGGCGATCATCCTTGTACTTCTTTTGAATTTCCTTCATGTGTGGTTGAAGGGCGGTTAGTGCACGCTGCGACTTAATCTGCTTAACAAACAATGGAACCAAAATAATACGAATAATGATTACTAGGCCAATAATTGCAAGTGACCATGAAACACCACTGTCTGTTCCGAAAATTGGAGACAGTAAATCGTGGATTGTTACAATGACCCAAGAAACAGCGATATATAAGGGTTTTAGAATAGTTCCCATTGCTTACACTCCGACCTTTTCTTTAACTGCATAATCAACACCACCGTGTGACCATGGATTGCAACGCAACAAACGCCAGGCGCTCATTGCAATTCCTTTTACTCCATATGTCTCAATTGCTGTGACGGCATATGAGGAACATGATGGGTAATACTTACAACGCGGTCCAAACATAGGAGAGATCCATTTTTGGTACACCTTGATAGGTGCGATTAATAACTGCCTCACTTTTGATTGGCCTTCTCGGAAAACTTTTTTAGAAGTTGTCCGACAATGTTTGTGATCTCTTGGGAAACGTCTGCGTCGTTTGCACTGTTAAGTGCTCGGATCACCAATAAACCACCGGTAGGTAGTTGTTGGTAAATATCTCGAAGCGTGTGTCGAGCCTTGCGAGCAATTCGATGGCGTGTTACAGATCCACCAACATTTTTACTAATGATTAATCCCGCGCGGGCAGGTTGATCCAGATTGGTTGGGTAGAGATATCCGACAAAGTTTTGGGTTGAAAACCTCAAACCACTCTTTGTTGCGCGCGCGAAATCGGCGCTCTCGGTAAGGCGTGCGCTTTTTGCAAGCACGGGTATCGGTTATGAACCCTTATGCAGAAAGCTTTGCGCGACCCTTGCCGCGACGAGCAGCAAGTACTGCACGGCCTGCGCGGGTTGCCATACGGGCACGAAAGCCATGCTTCTTGGCACGACGACGTGTGTTGGGTTGGAAGGTGCGCTTTGTCATTGAAAACTCCTAATAATGAACTTCTACTGCGGGCCAGAAATACGGGGGAAGCAAGGAGGTAACGGTAGAGGTCTGGGGATAAGCCGGTCAAACTGGCGCTTTGTTGTTGTGAGGGGTTGGGTGATTGTGGATAACCAGTTGCTTTTTTGGCCAAACCGCTCTACTTTTCACTCCCCCTCCACAGGTAGATCGCTTTTGGGGGGTATTGCAGGGCTCAACCTGGGGTTTAGACCACAGGTTGTGGATAACCCTGTGGATGAGTTTTTCTATGGAATTGAGGCCCTGGTGAGCGTTATTGAAGTAGAGCTACCAACCCTGTGGGGCCGGGTAATTGAAGAGGTTGCGATTAATGCGCCTCAACACCGCGCATTTTTACAGTTAACAAAACCTTTGGGTCTTCTTCACAATGACGATGTAACAACTTTGTTGGTCGCAGCTCCTAATCTTTTTGCAAAAGATGTTTTAGAAAGCCGTTTGCGCACAGTTGTTAGTGATGTTTTGACTCGCGAGCTTGGATCGACCACAAATATTGCAGTTACTGTCGATGAAACTTTAGAAGTTGTTGCCATTCCTTCTCAAGATGTTGAAGTTGAGTTTGTTGCCCCGAAAACCGGAATGGGTCGCGATGACTCACCTGTTTCAAAATCTGTTGATACTTCAACTTTGAACCCGCGCTACATTTTTGAAACTTTTGTTATTGGTGCGTCTAATCGTTTCGCGCACGCAGCAGCTGTTGCGGTGGCAGAAGCACCCGCTAAGGCATACAACCCATTATTTATTTATGGTGAATCTGGTTTGGGAAAGACCCACTTACTTCACGCTATTGGTGCATACGCTCAAGAACTATATGGGAATGTGCGTGTTAAGTATGTTTCATCAGAAGAGTTCACAAATGACTTTATTAACTCGATTCGTGACGATAAAGCATCTGCTTTTCAACGTCGCTACCGCGATCTAGATATTTTACTGGTTGATGATATTCAGTTCTTGGAAAACAAAGAGCGCACACAGGAAGAGTTCTTCCATACCTTCAATACTTTATATAACGCGAACAAGCAGATTGTTATCTCAAGTGACCGACCACCAAAGCAGTTAACAACTTTGGAAGATCGTCTGCGCTCTCGATTTGAGTGGGGTCTAATTACAGATATTCAACCACCTGAATTAGAAACACGTATTGCAATTCTTCGCAAAAAAGCCGCGCAAGATAAGTTGAATGCACCAGATGATGTTCTTGAATATATTGCGAGCAAGATTTCAACAAACATTCGCGAACTTGAAGGTGCGTTAATTCGTGTTACCGCTTTTGCGTCTTTAAATCGTCAAAGTGTTGATTTATCGCTGGCTGAAATTGTTTTAAAGGATTTAATTCCAAACGAATCTAACCCAGAAATTACCGGCGCAACCATCATGGCTCAGACTGCGGCCTACTTCAGTCTGACGATCGACGATTTGTGTGGAACATCCCGATCTCGAGTGTTAGTAAATGCCCGACAAATTGCGATGTATTTATGCCGAGAGCTCACAGAGCTTTCATTGCCGAAAATCGGCCAAACATTTGGTGGACGTGACCACACAACGGTTATGCACGCCGATAGAAAGATCCGTCAACTGATGGCTGAGCGCCGTTCGATCTATAACCAGGTCAATGAGCTCACCACCAGAATTAAGCAACAAGCTAGATAGACCACGGTTGATTTGGGCTATATGTCCGAATTGCCACTCTTTACCCCCAGTTGGGGACAAGTTGTGGATAACTGTGGAGAATTAGGGCAACACCGTGGATAACCTCGGTGGATTAACTAGAGAGAAGGGTGTGGTTGATATGAAGCAGAGTTATACCCACACCTTTCCACTAGTTATTCACACCAAATACAAAACCAATCCCCGCACTGAGCAGGGGTTTTATAACTTACCCACAGAAAACCGTTCTAGTTACTACGACTACCTTTATATACATACATCCAGTTACGCGAATAACCTTTCCACACACACTTTAAATTACGAGAATCTCAAGAGTCGAGGATAGAAATGAAATTTACAGTCGAGCAATCAGCGTTAGCCGATGGGGTTAACTGGGTTTCGCGCTCTCTATCCACTCGTCCAATTAAAACCGAACTCCTTGGAATTGTTATCGATGCAACCGGCAATGAAGTCTTCTTGTCAGCATCTGATTTAGAAACAGCAAGTAAGGCACATTTTGCAGCTGAGGTAAAAGAGCCAGGCAAGGTTTTAGTACCAGGAAAACTACTGGCGGAAATTTCACGTTCACTTCCTAATAAACCAATTACTTTTGTTTTAGATGGCACTCGTGTTGCAGTTACTAGCGGCAGTGCAAAATTTACACTTCCAACATTGTCAGTTGATGAGTATCCAAACCTGCCAGAACTTCCAGACTCAACAGGAACAGTTTCAAGTGACACATTTGCAACAGCTGTTGCACAGGTTGCTATTGCTGCAGGCCGTGATGATTCACTACCAACACTTACCGGTGTACATGTTGAGATCAACGAGGACACAGTTACTTTTGCAGCAACAGATCGCTACCGATTAGCTGTTCGTGAAATCCAATGGGCACCAACTGCCCCAAACACTTCTACAACAGCGTTGCTTCGCGCTCGCACAATTGCAGATGCTGCTAAATCACTCACAGGTTCTAAAGATGTTTCCCTTTCATTCGCACCTAACACAAGCAACGACCGACTAGCTGGTTTTGCAGGCGATGGAAAAACAATGACATCACGCATGTTGGATGGAACATTTCCCCCATACCGACACCTACTTCCACAAGAGGTAACAACAACTGCTCTTATCGAAGTTGCAACACTTCTAGATTCTGTTCGTCGTGTGGCTCTTGTTACAGACAAGACAGTCCCACTACGTCTTGATTTTGCAAACAACACACTGTCCCTTGAAGCTGGCGCCGGCGAAGAAGCACAAGCGACAGAAGCAATTGAAATCCTATTAACAGGAGAAGCTATCTCGATTGCATTTAACCCAACATTTCTTGCAGATGGATTAAATGCGGTTGGAACAAAATTTGTTCAAATCTCATTTACCGGTCCAAGTAAGCCCGCGATCTTGATGGGTAAAAGCGATAAAGATGGTGCGGTAATTGAAAACTACCGCTACTTGTTAATGCCAATGCGTTACGCGTCGTAACACACCATTTGTAGTAAGGGTTTCTAGTGCGTATTAATAAGTTGGCTCTTACCAACTTTCGTTCATATAACTCACTAGAATTAGAGCTAGAACCTGGTGTTATTACATTTATCGGCGACAACGGTTCTGGAAAAACAAATATCGCCGAATCACTAATCTACCTAGCCTTTCTCTCCTCTCACCGTGTTGCCAATAATGTGCCGCTTATTTCTCTTGGTAACCAACAAGCAATTATTCGTGCCGAAGTTCAACGCGATGATCGCACTCTACAAATTGATTTAGAGATCAACGCAAGTAAAGCAAACCGCGCACGTATTAATGGCAACCCAACACGTAGTCAACGAGAATTGTTAGGCGCAATCCAAATTGTTTACTTCTCACCAGAAGATTTAGATCTTGTGCGCGGCGAACCTGGCAACCGCAGGGATTTTCTAGATCGTTTACTTATTACTCGAACTCCACGTTTAGCAGGGGTTATTGCAGATTATGAGCGTGTAGTTAAACAACGCAACGCACTACTAAAAACTCGCACATCTGCTGCCGCACTTATTCCTTGGAATGAACAACTCATTAAATTAGGCGCAGAGTTAACCGCCGAACGTATTGCGTTAATTGATGCTTTAAACCCATGGGTTGCCAAAAACTACGCAAACCTCAATGAGGTTAAACCAGCTTCTATTTCTTACAAATGCAGCACTGATGGCGTTACCAAAAATATCGACGACAATATCACCGTCTTAACTGCACGTTTAGAAGAGGTTGCCTACCAAGAAATCGAACGTGGTGTTTCTTTAATAGGCCCTCACCGTGACGATCTTCATTTACAAATAGGAGATTTTCCAGCAAAAGGTTATGCAAGCCACGGTGAATCGTGGTCAATGGCTATTTCACTCCGAATCGGATCTTTTAATCTTTTAAAATCCGAAGGCTCTTCCCCTATTCTTATTTTGGATGATGTTTTTGCAGAGCTTGATACATCACGTCGAATTCAATTAATGTCTGCCACGCAGTTAGCAGAACAAACATTTATCACTGCAGCTGTAGAAAGTGATCTACCTGCAGAATTGTTAACGCAAAAGTTTTATGTGACACCAGGTGTTGTTAAGAAAGGAAAGAGTTAATGACAAAACGCGATTTAGCTCTAGATCTTTTTAAATCATTTAAAACTGGCGTGACAAGAAAACCAAACAAACCTGCACCAACAATGCGAGTTGGACAACCAGGCGACCCTGAATTAATCGGCGGAGTGTTAAGTGATCTTGTGTCAGATCGCGACTGGGATTCTGGATTAGCTGAAGGAAATCTTTTTGTTAACTGGAAAAAAATTGTTGGTGATGAAATTTCAGAACACGCACAACCGATTTCTATTTTGGATAATGTGTTAACAATCCAAAGTTCATCAACTGCTTGGGCGACGCAACTACAATTAATTTCAAATGACTTGCTGGCCACGATCCAAAAAGATGCCACTGGGGTTTTAATTGAGCGGCTTGTAATCATCGGCCCCCAAACCCCGACTTGGAAAAAAGGAATCCGCACAATCCGTAATGCTCGCGGCCCCCGCGACACCTATAACTAGCTCTTTCGGGCTAGAACTCGGCTGGCGCCACTAGATCCCCTCAACTCCACGCTCAAAGTTCGGCTATACCCGTCCACAGGGCTTTTTTCGGCTATTTATTATCGCCGTTTATGACTAGGATAACTCCATTCCGAGAGGTCAATCCTCTCCATAAGCCCTCAGGGCTGGTTTAACCGATTTTCTAGGAAAGGAGTTGCCGTGGCCGAGAGCTCTTATAACGCCAGCAACATCACCGTCCTGGAAGGCCTGGAGGCGGTTCGAAAGCGCCCAGGAATGTACATCGGCTCCACTGGAGAGCGCGGCTTGCACCACCTGGTTTATGAAGTCGTCGACAACTCAGTAGATGAAGCCTTAGCTGGATATTGCACCGAAATCAACATAACTCTTATGGCTAATGGGGGTGTTGAAGTAATCGATAACGGCCGCGGAATTCCAGTTGATATTCACCCAGTCGAAAAGAAACCAGCTCTCGAAGTTGTTCTTACAGTTTTACACGCCGGCGGAAAGTTTGGCGATGGTGGCTATTCAGTATCTGGTGGATTACACGGTGTTGGTATCTCTGTTGTTAACGCACTCAGTACAGATCTTTCTGTAATTGTGCAACGCGATGGAAGTTTTTGGTACCAAGATTACAAACTCGGTGTACCAACAGCGCCAGTTCGCAAAGGTGATGCATCTACAAAATCCGGAACAACCGTTCAATTCTGGCCATCAAAGGAAATTTTCGAAACTACAGATTTTTCCTTTGAAGTTTTATCAACACGTTTTCGTGAAATGGCATTCCTTAATAAAGGTTTGATTTTAACTCTTACCGATATGCGCGACGGGCACGTTGATGAAAAAGGCGAACAGTTAACAGTTCGCTATGAGTATGACGGCGGTATTGCAGATTTTGTTAAGCACCTTAATTCAACTCGCGGTGAAACACACAAATCAATTATTTCTTTTGCATCAGAAGATAAAAAGAACAAAATTGCCCTTGAAGTATCCATGCAATGGAACGCAGGTTTTTCTGAATCCGTGTACACATTTGCAAACACGATTCACACCCACGAAGGTGGATCTCACGAAGAAGGTTTCCGAACTGCGCTCACTTCGATTGTTAATAAATTCGGTGAAGAGCAAGGATTTATTAAAAAGAAGGAAGATCGTCTAACAGGTGATGATGTCCGTGAAGGTTTAACTGCAATTGTTTCTATCAAACTGGCAGATCCGCAATTCGAAGGACAAACGAAAACAAAACTTGGTAATTCAGAGGCAAAGACGTTCACTCAAAAAATTGTTAATGAAGAGTTAACAAGTTGGTTTGAACAAAACCCTGCAGAAGGTAAAGAGATTGTTCGTAAAAGCATTGATGCAGCAGCAGCTCGCGTCGCAGCACGCAAAGCACGTGATCTCAGTCGTAATCGCAAAGGATTACTTGAAGGTCGTGGAATGCCTGGCAAGTTAGCTGATTGTCAATGGACAGATCCTGCAAAGTGCGAGCTATACATTGTCGAAGGTGACTCTGCCGGAGGTTCAACAAAAGGTGGCCGTGATTCACGGAATCAAGCAGTGCTTCCAATTCGCGGAAAGATTTTAAATGTTGAAAAAGCACGCATCGATCGCGTTTTACAAAACAATGAAGTTCAAGCTTTAATTACAGCGCTCGGCACAGGTGTTCATGATGACTTCGATGTCGATAAGTTGCGCTATCACAAAATCATTTTGATGGCAGATGCTGATGTTGATGGACAACATATCCGCACACTTCTTTTAACTTTATTGTTCCGTTTCATGCGTCCATTAATCGAACAAGGTTTTGTGTACTTCGCACAACCACCTTTGTATAAATTAAAGTGGGCTGGCAAAGAACCTGTTGAGTATGCATTTAGTGATCGC
>SESB01002513.1_pt1 | contig 10597 bp, 12 predicted proteins | sample 3171441 | NCBI WGS metagenome assembly SESB01 (sample SAMN06051867, study PRJNA518727) | freshwater metagenome | biome: subpolar coniferous forest; feature: holomictic lake; material: water; isolation source: holomictic Lake 227, 6 m depth | place: Canada: near Kenora, Ontario | collected...
CATCATGCTGAAACCGGGGTTGCTATTGGCTTTCTGCTGTCTGCACAAACCGGTTTTCAGCGCGCTGATCTTGCAAACATGCAGATACGCAAATCGGCAGCATTTTCCGGGAGTTCCGGCAACGCATTACCCCTGATCAGGGTCCAAAGCGCATATTTCCAGAACAACTCCACGTAGCCATCGATGGGCCGGATCGGCATGAAACCGGGGATGCCAGAGCAGCGATACGGTGAACTCGGGCGTCGTAAATGGAAGCGCAAAGGTGTGCATTGCGTCACGCAGATTCCCGGTGTGGCGTTCCGGAACGCTTGCGATTAAATCTGACGAACGGGCCATCGCCACCGCAGTCGAAAATCCACCGACTATTGTGGCGATCTCTCTTTCCAGACCATGCGCAGTCATGGCTTCATCAATGGGGCCCATTTCGAGACCTTGGCGCGAGATGCCAATGTGCCGACCGGTCGCATACCTTGCCGGACTGATCTCGCCTTCACTCAGAGAGTGCCCCATTCGCACGACGCCGACAAAACGATCTCTGAACAGGGCCTGGGTACGCAGTTCCGGACCCATCGAGCTCGCAATCACACCAGTTTCCAGATCGACAGTCCCTTCACGCAATGGTGCGCTGTCTTTGTCCAGCTTTTGCACAAAACGAAGTCGTACGCCAGGCGCTTCTGAACTGGTGCGAGCAATCAGGCCTGGTCCGAAATTCTCTGCAAAGCCCTCGCTGGTTCGCAATGTGAATGTTTGGTGCAGATGTTGCAGGTCTGGGATTTCTGCGGGGCGTAGCACCGACTGGGCATCTTGCACCAACTGAGTGACTCGCGCGCGAAGTTCAAGCGCTCTGGGCGTTGGAACGAGACCCCGCCCCGCCCTCACCAATAGCGGATCTCCCGTTGTCTCTCTCAACCTCGCCAGCGCCCGGCTCATAGCAGATGGACTAAGGTGCAATCGCTTGGCGGCACGCGTCACGTTGCCCTCTGAGAGCAGCACATCCAGGGTAACGAGCAAGTTGAGGTCGGGTGCTGACATGCGCTCACCATATCGCAGTTTGGTTCAAGTATGGCGTCAGACGCACAAATAAAGTGCGATTGCTGCGTCTTCCGCAATCACTCTCAAAAACTTATGCTTCATTCATCCCCAACTCAAGGGCAAAAAGAAGGAATCGATATGAAGTCAATCATTGCAAAATCAGAACAAATCGTCGCCGATCGGGAAGTAAAGCCGCCGATTCTTTGGGCACTTGTCAGCTTGTCGCTGTCCATGTTGCTGTCCTCACTTGGCACCAGCATTGCCAACGTCGGCTTGCCCACATTGGCGCAGGCATTCAATGCCTCCTTTCAACAAGTGCAGTGGGTAGTCCTAGCCTACCTACTCGCCATCACCACGCTGATCGTCAGCGTCGGACGACTGGGTGACGTCATCGGCCGCCGACGTCTCATGCTGGTTGGAATCTCGCTGTTTACGGTGGCTTCAGCCCTGTGCGGCATCGCACCAACGTTGTGGCTGTTGATTGCTGCACGAGTGATGCAGGGTTTGGGCGCGGCCATCATGATGGCACTCACGATTGCGATGGTGGGCGAGGCTGTACCCAAAGAGAAGACCGGTAGCGCGATGGGATTGCTCGGAACCATGTCAGCGATTGGCACCGCCCTGGGACCCACGTTGGGTGGGTTTCTGATCGCAGCATTCAATTGGCGCGCCATCTTTTTTGTCAATGTACCGCTGGGTATATTGGCCTTTGTTCTCGCTTATCGCTTTTTACCCGACGACCGCCAGTCTCCAAAGGCCAGCAAGCCCCGTTTCGACACGATGGGCACCCTGTTGCTTGCGCTAACACTCGCGGCATACGCACTTGCCATGACACTGGGACGTGGAAATTTCGGGACACTCAATGTCGCGCTGATGCTCGCCGCTGTCTTCGGCGTGGGTTTGTTTGTATACGTCGAGACGAGCGCTAAATCCCCCTTAATCCAATTGACCATGTTTCGCAATCCGGTACTGAGTGCGGGCTTCGTTATGAGCGCACTGGTGACGACCGTGGTCATGGCAACACTGGTGGTCGGCCCGTTCTACCTCTCTGGCGCACTGGGGCTGGACGCAGCCGGTGTCGGACTTGTTATGTCAGCCGGCCCAATTGTTGCCGCACTGACGGGTGCGCCCGCAGGTCGCCTCGTTGACCGGTTTGGCGCCTACTTTATGGGCATTGTAGGACTGATCGCCATGGCGCTTGGCGCCATCATCCTGCCCCTGCTGCCGACTAGTTTGGGGATGGCAGGCTATATCTGCCCACTGTCCGTCATCACCGCCGGATATGCGCTCTTCCAGGCGGCCAATAACACTGCTGTCATGACAGATATTCGTCCAGACCAAAGGGGTGTCATTTCCGGCTTGCTTGGCTTGTCGCGAAACCTTGGACTTATCACCGGCGCATCAGCAATGGGGGCAGTATTCGCGCTCGGATCTTCCGTGACAGACATGACAACAGCGCACTCAGATGCTGTCGTCTCTGGTATGCGCATGACGTTCATCGTCGCCGCGGTATTGGTAATACTCGCCCTCGCTGTCGCGATTGGAAGCCGCGCTCTTACAAGACGTCCTTTGCTCTCTACGGAGATTTCATGAAGGTTACTCCTCCAAGTGACAAGCTACTTACCGCTTTGGAATCGAATCCGCCATGAAAGCGGATTACGTGTGTTTTGGCAATCTTGCATTTTGAAACCAACAACGATCGAAGCCACATTAGCGCCAATATTTCACGAATAACATTCGTAGCGTGTCTGAGTTTTCGCTTTGGCTGACTCGCAAATGCGTGGGTCGTGGCGCCAGGGCACGCGACCCCGACACAAGAACCCATTGGGGGGTGGGGCATATTTCATCAGGACACCCACCCGCCAAACGAGTCTTCTGTATGCTCAACTCCAATTAACTTTGCGTTCTAACGATTCGACCATGACCCGCCATGCCCAAGTTCGATGAACCCTTTGTGTTTGAAGCCGATGGCAGCAAATCACTCTTCTTTACTTTTGACCAGTTGCAAAGCCGCATGAACAGTGCGCAGCCAACACGACTCGACGTGGACTACACCCGCACCATGATGGGGTTCCTGATGTTCAACCCGCGTCCGGCCCACATCGCTATCCTGGGACTGGGCGGCGGGTCACTGCTCAAGTTTTGTTACCGGCATCTGCCGGCATCCAGGTACACGGTCGTTGAAATCAACCCGCATGTGATTGCACTGCGCGACGCGTTTGCAGTCCCGCAAGACGATGCGCGCATCAACATCGTTTGCGCCGATGGCGCCGATTATTTGCAGAACATGACACGCAACGCGTGGCCCCGCTTTGACGTGCTGATGGTGGATGGTTTTGATGGCCAGGGACAAGCGCCCAGTCTGTGCACCCAGGCCTTTTACGACGATTGTTTCAGCGCCCTCTCACCTGACGGCGTCATGGTGGCGAACCTGCACCACGACCACCCCGCACACGGCGTATTCAGCGGGCGCATCCGACTGGCATTTGAGGGAAATGTACTGGAGATAGCGTCAAAAGAGAAAAGCAACAGTATTCTCTTTGCCCACAAAGGAGGCCGCATTTCAGTAGAGGCATTGAGGCAAAACGATGCCTTGCTGAACTTTGACGCCGAGGTGCGCGATCAACTCAAAAATGAGTTTTCGCGCATGACCTGGGAAATGACCGGCCCCGCTTAGTGCAAAGGCACGCCGGTTTTTGCTTGCAATTCTTCAAGCGTGACATCGGGTGCCAACTCCACTACTTTCAGACCGGCAGGCGTGACGTCCAGTACCGCCAGGTCGGTGATGATGCGGTTCACCACGCCGACACCGGTGAGTGGCAGCGTGCAGCTGGGCAGAATTTTCAGATCAATGCTGCCGTCTTTTTTCTTGGCAACGTGCTCCATGAGCACCACCACGCTCTTGACACCAGCCACCAGATCCATCGCACCGCCCATGCCCTTGACCATCTTGCCGGGAATCATCCAGTTCGCCAGATCGCCTTTTTCGCTAACCTGCATGGCACCCAAAATGCTCAGGTTGATCTTGCCGCCACGAATCATGGCGAAGCTGTCGTGGCTGCCAAAAATACTGGAGCCAGGGATGGTCGTAACGGTCTGCTTACCGGCGTTGATCAGGTCTGCATCGACCTCATCATCGGTTGGGAAGGGGCCAATGCCCAGCATGCCATTTTCGCTTTGCAGCCAGACTTCAATCTCGGGGTTGACGAAATTTGCCACCAACGTGGGCAAGCCAATGCCGAGGTTGACGTAAAAACCGTCGCGCAATTCTTCAGCCGCCTTGGCAGCCATTTGGTCGTGTGTCCAAGCCATGATCAGACTCCTGCTTTCGGGGTGATAGTTCTTTTCTCAATTCGCTTTTCAGGCGTCGCGTTGAGCACAATGCGGTGCACATAAATACCTGCCAAATGGACAGAATCGGGGTCAAAGGTGCCGGTTTCCACAATTTCTTCGACCTCGACGACCGTGATCTGACCTGCCATTGCCACCGCCGGGTTGAAGTTGCGCGCCGTGCGACGGAACAGCAAATTGCCGCTCTTGTCGGCCTTCCAGGCCTTGACCAACGACACCTCAGGTTTCAAGGCAAGTTCCATGATGTGGGCATGGCCATCAAACTCACGCGTTTCCTTGCCCTCGGCGATCAGCGTACCGACGCCCGTGCGGGTGTAGAACGCGGGAATACCAGCGCCACCAGCGCGCAGCTTTTCAGCCAGCGTGCCTTGCGGTGTGAACTCCAGTTGCAACTCACCGGCCAGAAATTGGCGCTCAAACTCCTTGTTTTCACCCACGTAGCTGGAGATCATTTTGCTGATCTGGCGTGTTTCCAGCAACTTGCCCAAGCCGAAACCATCGACGCCGGCGTTGTTGGAAATAACGGTCAGGTTTTTAACACCGGTGTCGCGCAAGGCGTCAATCAGGGCTTCGGGAATGCCGCACAGGCCAAAGCCACCAACGGCCAATAATTGGCCATCGCACACGATGCCTTCAAGGGCCTTGGCGGCGCTCGGATATATCTTGTTCACGGATCTGTCTCCAATAAAAATAACTATGATTGAACGATACTACCTAAGCACATACGTAGTATTTCTTAAAGTACAAACCCTAGGTTGAGAGAATTTGCCCACCCATGGATATTGATTACAAACTGGCATTTGAGCTGGCGCCGGTCGGGCTGGCACTGTCACGCAACCGGCAAATGCAGGACTGTAATGGCTACCTGTGCGAGATGTTTGGCGCCTCGCGCGAACTGCTGGTGGGCCAGTCTTTTCAAGTGCTGTACCCCAGCGCCATCGAGTTCGAGCGCACCGGTTCGCGCATCTCTCCCATTTTGAACCGCAATGGCACCTACGCCGATGACCGGATCATGAAACGGGCCAACGGCGAGACGTTTTGGTGCCACGTCACCGGGCGCGCCCTCAATCAGGCCTCACCCCATGAGGCAGGTATTTGGACCTTTGAAGACTTAAGTTCACGCCGACCCGTCAAGTCTGAACTGACGGCCCGCGAACGCGAGGTAGCGGCGCACCTGATGGGCGGCCTAACCTCCAAGGAAATCGGCAAGGCGCTCGCTATCAGCCACCGCACCGTCGAGATTTACCGCGCCCGCCTGATGCGCAAATACAAAGCGTCAAACACCGGCGATCTGGTGCACAAACTGATGGCAGGTTGAGGCTACCGCCCTACTGAAACAGCTTTTCGACCTTGAACAGGGTGAGCACACCCATCAAGGCAAAGATACCGGCCGCAATCGAGTGCACGAGCTTCATCGGTATTTTTTCAGCAAACTTGTTTCCAACAAAAACAGCCGGCACATCGGCGATCAACATACCCAGGGTGGTACCCGCGATCACCCACAGCGGTGTCGCGTAATGGGCTGCCAAAGCAATGGTGGCAATCTGGGTTTTGTCGCCCATCTCAGCCAGGAAAAACGTGATGAACGTCGCCCCAAACACCCCGAGTTTGTTGGCCACTTGGGTTTCTTCTTCCTCGATCTTGTCAGGAATCAGGGTCCAGATTGCCATGCCGATGAACGACAAGCCCAGCGCCCAGCGCATGGCTTCGGGGCTGATGACGGACGTGATCCAGGCGCCCAACGCGCCGGCCATGCCGTGATTGAGCAAGGTGGCACACAAAATGCCCAAGATGATGGGGACTGGTTTTTTGAAACGCGCCGCGAGGATGAAGGCGAGCAGTTGCGTTTTGTCGCCAATCTCGGCGAGGGCGACAACGCCGGTTGAAATGAAGAGAGCTTCCAAAATGGATTCCAGTGACAGTTAAAAATACTAAACGCTATGCATTAAATAGCTATGTGCGCAGGTGATACGGGGGCTACAGCCCTATTTGATCGCAGATTCAATTAACCCAGTCCTTCTACCACTTCAGCTGCCGAGCGGAAGGCTTCGACCGCAGCGGGCACGCCGCAGTAGATGGTGGCATGCAGCAGCACTTCCTGAATCTCGGCCACCGTGGCGCCATTGTTCAGAGCGCCCCGCACATGGCCTTTGAGTTCGTGCTGTTTGCCCAAGGCGGTGAGCATCGCCACAGTAATCAGACTGCGGGTTTTCAGGTCCAAGCCTTCGCGCTGCCAGACATCGCCCCAGGCATTGCGGGTGATGTGCTGCTGAATGGGCAGCGTGAAATCCGTGACCTTACCCAAGGCATTGGCAACAAACTCTTCGCCCATGACCTGCTTGCGGGTAGCAAGGCCTGCGATGTATTGTGAATCCATGGTTTCTTGCATCTCAACTCACCAGCGCCCGCAGCCTGTCAGGCAGGGTTTTGGCTTTCTGGTTCGGAAAATCGACCCAGATGGTGGTGGCGCCACCAGCCGCATAAATGACGCCGGGCTGGTCAACCAATTCCATCGTGCCCCAGGTCTCAAACGTGGTGCGACCGGGGTCGCTTACATACATTTTCATCAGCACGTCACCCGGAAATTCGAGTTGCTTGTAAAAATTACAAAAGGCATTGACGATCACCACGCCCTCGCCCTTCGGGTCGAGTTGGTAGTCGACTGAGATCAGCCAGTCCACCCGCAACTGCTCCAGATAACGGAAATAAATGGTGTTGTTGACGTGGCCCATGGCGTCCATGTCGCCCCAGCGAATGGGGATGATCATCTCGTAGACGAGTTTTTTCTGTTCCGGAATTTCAATTTTCATGGTCTTTTTTTGGATTATTTGTGGGTTGATAAGGTTTCATTGAAAAAGGCCAGCACCAAGGCTCGGGGTGGGCCGCAAATACTTCCATCACCAGCAAGGGTGCACTACGACGGGTAAAAACCGAACGACGCGCCGGCAAAGCCCTTGCCGCCACGGGCCCATTGGTGGCCTGTTGCCAGCCGCGTGCCACTTGACGACTCAGACGCGTCGCAGGCTTGATCCTGGTAAACGCCAAGGTCGAGCGCGAAATACCAGCGCGCTTGAACAGCACATCTGCCAGCGGCCGCGTGCCCAGTCCCCGAATGGAGCGCCAGGCTCCCAGCGAGTGCACATGCGGCGTTACACTGCGGGCAAAAACCACGGCCACGCCGTCGACCCGCAACACCACCTCGCGCACATAGCCTGCACTTCTGCCAGGCAAGCCCAAGGCAAGAGCTTCATCCCGGCTCAGGGGTTGTCGCCCCTGATTCATCACCTGAACGCTAAACACATCTCCGGCCGCAGCCAGTCGCGCACTCAAGGAGCCCGAAGCACCGAGCCACCGCCGCACCGGGCTGCGGCCCCTGGTTTTATCGGTCCACGTCATCATCGGTGCGCCCTGATGGACGCCAGAATGCCCAAGGTAAACAGCACAGCAGCCGTCAATTGAAGCGTACCGGGCCAAGCTCCGTCCCACACAAACGAATAAAACAAAGCAAACAAGGTCTCACTCACAATCAATTGGCCACACAAACTGACACTCAGACGCTGGCTGGCAATGTTCCACAAAATGGAAGCGGCCCATGCTGAACCGACACCAGTTGCTATGCAAAATATAGCTATTAGCGCAATGTTATCAAGCACTAGCAGCTCTTTTGTGCTTGAACCGGCAAATACCCAAAGCAGCAACGCGCCCAAGCCCGTGGCAATTCCCAGCCAGTTGGTCCACTCGGTGGCGCTCACCTCGGGGTGGCGCTTGAGCCAGGCTGCGTTCAAAATGGCAAACGCCGTCCAGCACAGCATGGCGGCCGTGGCCAGCGCCACGCCCCACCAAAAATCAACACCAACGACACCGCCCATGACCGGGACCCCCAGTGTTGCTTTCATCATCAGCACCAGACCCGCGCCCGTCAGCACCAAACCGGGCGCCAAGGAAGACCAGGTCAACCCCAGCGGCTTGCCCAGCAGCATGACCCAAATGGGAATGGTGCCAATGATGAGCGTCGGCACTTCAGTACCCGCATGGTGGATGGCCAGCGCCAGCAGCAAGTAGTAGGCCGTCGCGCCCAGCACACTCATTCCCAGCGCGGCCAGGGCCTGCTGGGCAGTGGGCCAGGAATGCGAGCGCCAGGTCAGTCCCATCACCAGCGCGGCCATGGCGCCATAGCTGACAAAGCGACCCGCCGTCAGGTCGACCGATGACAAGCCTTGCGTCATGCGCGGCACCACGAAAACCAGCCCCCACAAGGCGCCTGCAGCCAAGCCTGCCGAAATTCCCTTCAGCATGCGGGCGCCCAAGGAAACGACTTAAACCCCAAAACCATCGTCGGCAGAAATGATGGCGCCGTTGATGAAGTGGCTTTCATCGGAGCACAGCATCATCAGCACCGCATCCAGGTCTTTGGGTTGCCCGACCCGTTTGCGCGGCAGCATATTGACCAGTTTCCGGCCTTGCTCGGTGTCCCAATGAAGGTGGTTAAGTTCGGTGTCGATGTAGCCCGGGCAAATGGCGTTGACATTGATGCCAAACCGGCCCCACTCCAGCGCCATGGCCTTGGTCATTTGCACCACCGCCGCCTTGCTCATGGCGTAGACGCCAATTTGCGGCAGCACACGCAAGCCCGCCATCGAGGCAATGTTGACAATGCGCCCGCCGGTATAACTGCCCGGTGCGGCGCCTTGGGCCCGCGCCAGCATGCGCTTGCCGACCTCTTGCGCCACAAAAAAGGCACCCCGAACATTGGTGTCAAAGGTGAAGTCAAAGTCGTCTTGCGTCACATCCTGAATACGCTGTGTGGTGCTGACGCCCGAGTTGTTGACCAGAATATCGATGGAGCCGACTTCGGTTTCAGCATGGGCGACGGCTGACTTGATCGAACTGAGGTCCGTCACATCCAACTCAATCACATGCGCGTCACCGCCCTCGCCGTCGATCTGAGCCCGCAAGTCCTTGAGTTTTTCAACCCGTCGACTGGCCAGCACCACGGCGGCGCCCGCGCTGGCCAGCGTTCTGGCAAACTGCGCGCCCAGCCCGCTGGAGGCGCCTGTGATGAACGCCACGCGGCCCGAAAGATCAATGCTGTACGCCATTTTCAAATCTCCGTTAATAAAATAGTACGACCGTACTATTGTGACAAATCAAGCCCCGAAAACCTTTTGGCAGTTCACAATCAACCGGCTCAAGTCAATTAAAAACAACAACCTATTATCAAACGAGACACACCATGACAAACCAGGAAATACTGTCGCAGTTCGGCCCCCGCGAAGCCATGGAGTACGACGTGGTCGTGGTCGGCGGCGGCCCCGGTGGCTTGGCCACTGCCATTCGACTGAAGCAACTTTCACTGGAAAAAGGCAAGGAAATCTCGGTTGTGGTGCTGGAAAAAGGCTCGGAACCTGGCGCGCATATTTTGTCAGGCGCCATCATGGACCCGATTGCCATGAATGAACTCTTCCCCAACTGGAAAGCGATGGGCGCGCCCTTGCACCAACCGGTGACCGACGACGCGATGACTTTTTTGAGCGAAAAAACCTGCTTTCGCACCCCCAATATGTTTCTGCCGGGCTGCTTTCAAAACCACGGCAACTACATTGTCAGCCTGGGTGCCGTCACCCGCTGGCTGGCAGAACAGGCCGAAGCCTTGGGCGTCGAAATTTTCCCCGGCTTTGCTGCGGCTGAAGTGCTGTACAACGACGACGGTTCGGTCAAGGGCGTGGCCACCGGCAACATGGGGGTTGGCAAGGACGGCGAGCCCGGCGAGAACTTCCAGATTGGCATGGAGTTGCTGGGCAAGTACACCGTGTTTGCCGAAGGCGCACGCGGCCATTTGGGCAAGCAACTGATCGCCAAATTCAAGCTCGACGAGGGCCGTGACCCGCAAACCTACGCACTTGGTATCAAGGAACTGTGGGAGATTGACCCGTCTCGCCACCAGCCGGGTTTTGTTATGCACACCGCCGGTTGGCCCATGGAAAACGACACCTATGGCGGCTCGTTTCTGTACCACATGGAGGACAACAAAATCACCCTGGGTTTCATCACCGGGCTGGACTATGCCAACCCGTACCTGAGTCCGTTTGAAGAATTCCAGCGCTGGAAAACCCACCCGAACATTCGCTATTACTTTGAAAACGACCAAGGCGAAGTGACCGCCAAACGACTGGGGTACGGCGCCCGCGCCATCACCGCCGGCGGTATTTTGTCC
>SESB01002517.1_pt1 | contig 10588 bp, 7 predicted proteins | sample 3171441 | NCBI WGS metagenome assembly SESB01 (sample SAMN06051867, study PRJNA518727) | freshwater metagenome | biome: subpolar coniferous forest; feature: holomictic lake; material: water; isolation source: holomictic Lake 227, 6 m depth | place: Canada: near Kenora, Ontario | collected 2014-07-08...
ACGGGCTATACCTCCCGAGAAGCGCAACCCCTTCATCAGCAGGTACAGCCAAAATCTTGATTTGACACGATTGGCGCTATGCGATACATTGTGACGGCATTTTGTGCAGGATAGAGAAGACTTTTAAAACATATTCGGTTTTCAAGTGAAAAAAACAGTCAGTTGGATTTATAAAAGAATCTGGATTTATCGACTGATCATGAACTTTCTGTATTTGGGCCGATATCGGCAGCGATTTCAGGACATAAAAGGTGTTATCGCTCCCAAGGATCGCCAGATTATTGAGTTATGTTTCGGGGATATTTATGTCGCGGAATACTGTAAGAAAAGCTTACGGCAGTGGACCGGCTACGATATTAATGGTGTGTTCGTCAATTATGCTTTGGAACGCGGTCATAACGCCGTTAACGCCGACATCCTGTCTTTGAAAAAGCTACCATATGCAGATGTTCTGGTTTTTGCAGGTTCTTTATACCATTTCAATGAGAACTTGCATCACTTATGGCGATTGATGACATCGTGTGCAACAAAGATTATTCTCTCCGAGCCAATAAAAAATATCACTTCAGCCAAAAATTTCATTGGAAAAATCGGGGCCAGGGCCTCTGCTGTACGAAATGGAGCTGAGGCATTTCGTTTTGAGCGTGACTCGTTGATTCAAATGTTGGATTGTTTTCAAGAAACATACAATTTCACTTATGAAATTATTTCAGAAAAGAAGGATATTTTAATAGTAATTAATGAAAGACATCAGCATCGTCATTCCGGTTTATAACAGCGAAAACAATTTAATTGAACTGGCTAGGCAGGTTCATGATGCTTTATCTGAAATGAGCTACGAACTGATATTGGTCAATGATGGAAGCAAGGATGGAAGCTGGGAGATTATTGTTCAATTATGCCGGCAGAATCATCATCTGATCGGTGTGAATTTACGAAAGAACTGCGGGCAGGATAATGCTATTATGGCTGGGCTTTCGTATGCCGCTGGAAATTATATGGTGATAATGGATGATGATATTCAGCACTCTCCTTATGATATCATTAAACTTTATGATGTATGCCGTCAGGGATATGATGTCTGTTATGCGCATTTTTTAAAGAAAAATCAGGCATTGTGGAAAAATGTGGGCAGTTGGTTCAACGGAAAAATCGCTGATATTTTAATCGACAAACCAAAGCATATTTATCTTTCACCATTCCAGATTATCAGAAAAGAGGTGGTGGATGAGATATTAAAATACAAGGGCCCCTATCCTTATGTTCAGGGACTGCTGCTTCAAACAACCAATAACATCACGCAGGTAGCAATCGAGCATCATGAGAGGTACGAGGGAAAAGGCAACTTCAATTTTTTTCGATCCATGTCCGTCTTTTTTAAATTAGCGACCAGCTTCTCCGTTTATCCCTTAAGAATCGCCTCGTTATTGGGTTTTTTGGTTGCCTCCATCGGTTTTGGGTTGGCCTTGTTTTATTTGTTTGAATATTTTTTATCCGATCATAAGGTTGAAGGCTGGTTGACGCTGGTTTTGATCAATTTGATTATCGGAGGGCTGATTTTGGCATCCATTGGCTTGATTGGTGAGTACATGGGTCGAATGTATCTCAGCCTGAATTCCAAACCACAGTACACCATCAAGGAAACGGTCAGATTCAATGAAACCGAACTACCGTTCTCCGTTGACCGAATTACAGCCGTTATTCACGGCTTGTTTGATCCTTTGATTTGAAAGCGGGGTTTGCCGATCCAATAGGTGTCTTCCATTCCTTCCCGAAAAGCGCTAAGCGCTTCGGGTGAAGAATTAACCCGAAGGTTGCTATAGGATTCATCGGAATTTTGCCACCGCTCATGCCAGTAAACCGCTGCCTTGACCCTGGGGAACTTCTCCTTATAATCCTTGAAAGCCCTTCTTAGCCATTCTGCCTTGTTTCCGGAAGCCGGATATTCCCCCACGCCCCATTCCGCCGCCATCAAGGGTTTTGAGGGATCAATTCTGCATATTTCCTGGTATGCTTTATTGCAGACATCAAAAAATGAGCCCCAGCCCATAAATTTATCAAGCTTGCCATATACGCTCAGCCCAAGCCAGTCCACATAATTTGAACCCGGATAATAAGCGGCAAAGCGGTTCCACTCTGCAGTCGGATGGGAGTAGTTGTTCAGATGAAAGACCCACTGAATATTGCGGGCGCCTTTTGCACGAACCCTATCCACCACATACCGGTAAGCGTCTTTGAATATTTTAGGTCCCAGATAATCCGAAGGTTCATTTAAAAAATCCGTTTGTCCGCCGCCATAATAATACCCGGACCAGGGGAACCAGGTCCCGTTCATTTCAATCCCCCAGGCAACCAGCAGTGGTTTGCCAAAATCCCTGGCGTCATCGGCCCATTTGTCAATATAAGTATCCCACATACCACCGAGGATGTTGTAGAGATTAAAGCGTGTTGGAAGGTCTCCTTCTGTATAAGGTTTATCCCAGGGGGACCAGTAAAGCAGGGGAACAGCGCCGTAGCGAGTGATGATATGAACGTTTTTTATGGGGAATTTTTGTTCTCCCCAGAAATTACCAAGCCCGATAATGGCCTGGTGTTTCCCCACCATTTTTTCAAATCTTTCGATGGCTTCAAGCGTAACATCGTCTTCGCCTTCACCAAAATCCACATAAGCGCCGGTGTAGGCGCCTTTTTCCGGAACTGCAAGTTCCTGGATAGTTGGCCCTTGCTTTTCCGCCGCACAAACATGAAACAGATTTGAAAAGATAGCAACTCCGAACAAGACAAGAAAAAGAGTTGTTGAAGATATAAATATTAATTGCAGGCGAAACAGCGAAACGCCGGTTCGTCGGTTGTGCTTGAAAACTTTAGTTGACGCCATCTGTCTGTCCTGTGTCAAGATTGATCTATTGACCGCTGGCAACCCGTTTTACGGTTTGCTTGATCTTTTGGTGTGAAAACGGGGATTGCCGATCCAGTATGTGTCTCCAACCCCTTCACGATAAGCGCTGAGAGCTTCGGGTGAAGAATTTACCCGAAGGTTGCTGTAGGAAAGATCATCGTTCTGCCATCGCTCATGCCAATAAATCGCTGCCTTGATCCGGGGGAATCTTTCCTCATAATCTTCGAAAGCTTTTCTTAGCCATTCAGACTTGTTTCCAAAAGTAGGATATTCCCCTACGCCCCATTCCGCCACCATTAAAGGTTTTGAAGGGTCAACCTGACAGATTTCCCGGTATGCCGACTCGCATACATCATAAAACGAACTCCAGTCCATGGAGTTATCCAGCTTGCCATAGACACTTAACCCAAGCCAGTCCACATAATCCGACCCAGGGTAATAGACAGCAAAGCGATTCCAATCTCCAGATTGATATGAGTAGTTATTTACATGAAAGACCCACTGAATGTTGTGGGCGCCCTTGGCGCGTACGCGATTCACCACATATCGATATGCTTGCTTGAAAATTTTTGGCCCCAGATAATCAGCAGGTTGGTTGCTCAAATCTTTTTGTCCGCCACCATAGAAATAGACTGACCATGGGAAACCGGTTCCATTCATTTCAAGGCCCCATGCAACCAGCAGTGGTTTGCCAAAATCCCTTGCATCCTCCGCCCATTTGTCAATATAGGCATCCCACATACCGCTGAGAATATTATACAGGTTAAAACGATCTGGAATGTTGTCCTCGGAATAGGGTTTATCCCAAGGAGACCAGAAAATATAAGGAATCGCCCCATAGAGCGTAACAATCTGAACATTTTTAAGAGAAAATTGCTGTTCTCCCCAGAAGTTCCCAAAAGCTATAATGGCCTGATGTTTTCGCACCATTTTTTCAAATTTCTGGATGGCTTCAAGCGTAACATCATCCTCTCCCTCACCGAAATCCACATACGCCCCTGTATAAGCGCCATTTTCCGGAATTGATAGTTCCTGAACAGACGATCTTGTAGCCGACGCTCTTGTGTCGGCTACAAGAGCGTCGGCTATTTCCGGCTTGCTGGCCGCCCAAAGAGGCGCAGATCGTGAAGATACGCCAAACCCGGCAAGTAACAAAATAAAAACATGCAAGTAAACAACTTGATATATTCGATACTTCATCATTATCAAAATCTTCCTGCCCCCCCCCCTTTTTTTTTCCTTAATTTACAGATGCAGTTCGTTCCAGTTTTCCCCAACTCACCAATGCCCCTTTTGTGGCTTTAATAAGTGCTTTCCATATTACCCAGCTCAACATTGGCCGGTAAACAAACCGCATGGGTATGGTCAGCCAAGCCTGACGTAGTGGTTCATGTTCCATCAAGCAGGCCAGCGCCGCCAGAAGGAAATCCATGAGAAGAAAAATTCCAAAATAAGCATAAAGCGACGGACTGCTTTTTCCAAGAAGTAATGAACCGATGACCAGCACATCAATCACCGGTGCAATGGCCACCAGGAGTACCTGGAAAAACCAGATACTTGGCAAGCTGAAATATCCCAATGCTTTGAAATGAGGATTTAAAACCATATCTCTGTGCTTCCAGAGGCACTGAATGGTGCCAAACGCCCAACGAAAACGCTGTTTAGCCAAAGTAGCGATGGTTTCGGGGGCCTCGGTAAATGCCAGGGCATCTGCTACATAGACGATTCTAAATCCTTCCCGGTGCAGGCTAATCGTCATGTCTGTATCTTCCGCCAGAGTATCGGTGCTGATGCCGCCCGCCTGAAGCACGGCGCTTTTTCGAATGGCGCTGATAGCTCCAGGCACAACCGTGATACAGTTGAGATAGTGATACGCTTGGCGATCCAGATTAAAACCGCAGATATATTCCAGCGATTGGCAGCGGGCAATGAATTTTCTGAGGTTTCCGACTTTGGCATGTCCGGACACGGCGGCCACTTTTTCATTCTGAAATGGCTGAACCAATCTTAGCAGAGTATCTGGTTGAAACTGGGTATCAGCATCCAGCATGACCACAATGTCACTCGTAACAGACTCCAAACCTATTCTTAACGCCAATGCCTTTCCTCTGTTGGACTGCTGAATCAGGCGCACCCGATGATCTTTATTGGAAAACGTTTCAACAACCCCGGCCGTATTGTCTGCAGAACCATCATCAACAACCCAGACAGAAATATCTCCGGGATAAGTTGTTGTCAATACAGATTGCAATGTCTTTGCGATAACCTTCTCCTCATTGTAGGCTGCGATTAGAACGCCAAGAGAAGGGCTGAAATTGGTCTTTGGCAACCGTGCAGTCCGTCGTTGTTGCAGCAGGGCAAGCACTGTAATTGCTATAGTTCGCAGGACAACCAGGATGGTGGCGACAATCATAAAAGACCATAAAAAAGCTGCAACGGCATGATAAATCCGAAACCCGCTCCCGCTGACAAGCCGGGTAACAGGGTGTTGATCTGAGCGAACTATCGGCATCACCGCTCCAGAAGGTTCTCCCAAAAGCTTGCCTAACGAAACAACCTGATCTCCACGAGCCAAAATATAATCAATAATTAGTGGAAGCGATTCAAGTGTTTGAACGCGATCTCCGCCGGCATCATGAAGAAGAATGATATGACCACCCAATCGACGGGATTGTTTGACGCGTTCCAGAATCACTTCGACTCCCGGTGTCTCCCAGTCTTCCGGGTCGATGTCTTCAGTTACAGTCAAATATCCCATTTCCTGAGCCAGTTTCAGCGGCATAATTTCCGAAGGAGAGCTGGGCTTGGAGTCAGCGTTATATGGAGGCCGAAACAGGATGGTGGATCGGCCAGTAATGGTTTCAATCAGCCGTTGTGTGGCATTCAGCTCAATTTTGGTGCGCTCTTCAGAAACCAGCGCGAGATTGGGGTGGGTATAGGTGTGAACCCCAATCTCATGTCCTTCCTGAACAATGCGCCGAACAAGTTCCGGATGTTTCTCCATTTGCGATCCGACCATAAAAAAAGAGGCTTTTACACCTTTGGCTTTAAGAATATCCAGTATTGGAGCCGTCCATTCCGGGTCCGGACCATCATCAAAGCTGATAGCGACCTCATCCTCTTTACCTTCTCCCTGATGGCTCACTGTCAAGTAGCTGGGAAATTTTAAATATGTTTCCGTAATCCTTCCAGAGGAATCAATATTGAGGTTTCGAATGCCATCTGAACGACTATCTTCGATGGTTAAAAATTCTCCCGTCCCAACCTGAGTGGCTCCGTTGGACTTAAGATCGCTGATTTTTGTTAGAGATTCGGAACTTGCATCAAATGGATTTACCTGGAGCGTTGTCCAAATGGATGGATCTTCCAACCCCAACTGAAAAATGGCAATTCCCCCAACATCAAGGTTCATGGCTGATTTCAGTTGATTGACAAACGTAGCAACATCCAGAAACCACACCGTATGTTCAGTACCGACATCTGTATATGAAAAATTGGGATTGTAAACCGGAGCCTTCACTTCGTTGGTCTGAAGTCCGGCCCGGCCCGCACGGGTCATGACATCTGCAAAGCTGATGGTTTCAGCCTTCCGCTCACCGCTTGCCCAGTCATACCCATATAATCCCATTTCCACAATCCATTGGGAGGGCTTTCCATAGGCTATTACGGCATCAAGCCAGCCATCAAACCAGTCCTGAGATGCAATGGGGCCGGGTTGATCTGTTTCAGAATTTTCATCATGAAGGACGGCTATAAAGCGATCTACGTCCGCAGAAAGAGCTTCAATGTCAAACACCTTCAGTTCCCGCCCCATCGGAACCCGCAGCCAGAGCTCCATGTTTTTCGCATGAAGGGAAGCTGCGATTCTTTGAAGAAGTCGGGTAACATTGTCCCTGTAAGTGGGATCCACTTGACCCCAGTCAATTACCACGCCTCCTGCTCCGGCTGTTTCCAGTTGAACCATTAAATTTGAAACAAAGCTGGACTGTCTGTCTTCAGGGCCGTTGGCAACGCCTTCAACGGCTTCCGGCTGCCAGTCGTCTTTGGTCAGGTTGTTCAAAAGGGGGAGTAGAATGATTCCTTTTTTTTGAGCCAGCGCCTGAACGATTCGGTCAGGTTTTGCAATAAGAGTCCCCGTTCCGTCCTCCATTGTCAGCCATTCCGGACACACATGAGTCAGTTGATCTGCATGGGTCTGAAGCGATGAAAAACTGTTGGGATCCCAGCCTGCATAAAACCCCAGACAGATTCTCTTTGGGAAACCGGTTGCACTTCCCTGCGGCTGCGATTGGACACAAGATTTAGCCTGTTTTTGCCCAGTCTGGGATGTGCGCGAAAACTCCAGCCATACCGGTTTTGACGTTAGCGTCTGAAGCAGAGATTCCTTTTTTTGAAGCACCTTAAGTCTTTCTTTTAACGTCTGGATTGATACAGGCATCTGAAGCTGAGACATGACAAAAAGAGACTGCACAAATACCACGGAACACAGGAAAACAATAGCGCTGGAAATCAAAATAAAAAGACGAAACCTGGGCCAGCGTCTTCCTTTTTTATCCAAGAATACAAAATTATTATCCGGAATTGTCGACATTATATGCCTTTATTGATCTGCGGACGCTGTGCTAAACGAGTTATCTTCCATAAGGTATCAGGGTGCCCCATGTACCAGCGCAGTTGCCAAATACCTGTCCATGATCTCGCGTGTCCCTTTCAGGGTTGACTCCGACAAAAGCATTCGCGCATAAGCAATAGCATCTGTAAGGTTCAGCCGTCGAATAGTCTGTTGAACCAAGGGCAAGAACTGCGGATCGGCGCTGAGGTTTCGAACCCCAATTCCCAAAAAGAATGGGATATATTCAGGCTCATGCGCCATTTCACCACAGATTGAAATCTCCTTGTTTTGCTGGATCGCGGTGCCAACGATCTTGGCAAGGCTCCTAAGCACAGACGGATGCCAGGGCTGGTAGTATTCGGCAACTTTTTCGTTGGTGCGGTCAACAGCCAGCATGTACTGGACAAAATCGTTAGTGCCGATGGAAAAAAAATCGGCTTCGACGGCCAGCTCGTCCATTATCTCCATCACCGACGGCAGCTCGATCATCATGCCAATCTCAGGCGCTGGATGGTGAGAGAGGCCCTGCCGTTGTAAATCATCCCTGCACTCCTTCACCAGATCGCGGGCTGCCTGGAATTCATCCACAGAGGATATCATTGGAAACATAATGCGAATGCTTTTAACCCCTGCGCCGGCGCGCAATATAGCCTTGATCTGTTGTTCAAAAATATCCGGATTTCTCAGTGAAAACCGGATGGATCGCAGTCCCAGCTCCGGATTGGATTCGCCGGCCGCATCTGAGTACGCCAGTATCTTGTCCCCACCGACATCCAGGGTTCGGATGGTAATGGTTTTATCCGGCATCTCTTCAAAAAGGCGTTTATAAATTGGGTATTGTTCCTGTTCCGAAGGAAAATTGTTGCGGATCAGAAACGGGAATTCAGACCGATATAGCCCGATGCCTTCAGCCTTGAGATCCCTAGCAAGGGCCAGCTCACTCAGCAGATTGATATTGGCCAGCAGATGAATGCGTTGACCGTCCCGTGTTTCGGTTGTGGGCATCATGGCATCCGCAAGCAAAGATGTTGCAGCTTTTGCCTGATTCCGGAGTTCAAACTGATGGATCACTTTCTCGGAAGGATTCACATAAATATTGCCGCCCAGAGATAAACTGGCCGCGTCCATCAGTACGGCGGTTCCTTCCGGAATTGCAAGCAGCTCCGGCCGATCGGCAATGATCATGGGGATATGCATGGATCTGGCAAGGATAGCAACATGCGATGTCACCCCTCCGCTGACCAGAATAATTCCGGCAACTTCCTCGGAAGCCAGTTTAAGAATATCGGATGGATATAGCTCTCTTGCAATGACAATACGTCCTTTGCACTGCAGCGAAGCATCCATGTCCCGAAGCTGAAAATTGGCCAGGATGCGACCGGCCAGATCTTCCATGTCGTTGACTTTTTCACGCAGATACATGTAAGGACTGGAGGAGAAAAGTGTAATATAATGCCTGGCGACCATACGGACAGCCTCGGGTGGAGGCGTCCCTTTTTCGATATGCCGGAGAATCTCCTGAATGAACCGTTCGTCTTTCAGTATCATGAAATGCGCTGTGAATATCAGGGCGGCGCTTTCAGGCAGGCGTTCGGCAACGCGGGACTGAAGCTCCTGGAGCTGATCCGTGGTCAGTTGGATGGCCCGGTAAAAATGCTTCAGCGTGTAACCGGCATCGCAATCAGAGTCTTCAGAAAGAAGCCAACCATGACTTTTCCCGAAAATTGTGGAAGGCGCACTGGCGTAACCGCTGCCGGCGCTTTCGCCGCGAATGAATTTTAATTGCTCAAGGGCGGTTGTATTCAGTACCAGGTTCTGGGGATTATTAATGCTCATCATCAGCCTGGCATTTTCAATGGCGCTGGCCAATTGCGATGCTGCAGCCCTTAAGGCCATCACATCCATTTCATCAAAATAATCGCGTTTCTCATGCTGAACCACCAGAACTCCAATATTTTCAATCCCCCTTGAAATCGGAACGGAGAGAAAGCTTTCAAAACGGTCTTCTCCGGTTTCTTCAAAATACTTGAACTGGGGATTTCTGCTGGCGGAACCTTCCCGTATGGGCTGCTGTTTGATCAGGGTACATCCGACCAGTCCTTCGCCGAGTTTCATTCTCACGCTATCGACGGCTTCAGGATTGAGGCCGATCGTGGCCTTCAAAACAAGCTCCCGCGTTTGATCGTCAAAAAGATATATGGAACAGACATCCGCCTCAAGATGCCGGGAAACCATGACAGTAGTCCGCTGCAGAAAATTTTCAATGTTGCTGCTACCAGTCAAAAGGGTTGCCAGATCCCCAATATCACAGAGCAAATTCAGGTGGTCCCGCTTCTTGGTCTTTGTCATCATGTCATCCTGCAGGAATGCTCTTTCAACCATGCGTCGGCCATGAACAGCCCGCAGATGGTTTTGGCATCCTGAATGTCGCCCCTTGAAATCATCTTGAGGGCTTCTGTAAATGCAACTTCCCGAACATCCAGCACTTCGTCCGAATCCAGGTTCTGAACCGAAATCGTTAATTCCGTGGCCAGAAAAATCTGAATCCGTTCATCTGAATACCCCGGAACCGGTGTAATTTCTCCGAGCATTCGCCAATCGGCTGCCTGGTAACCAGTTTCTTCGGTCAATTCCCTTTGAGCGCAGGCCAGAGGCAACTCACCGCTGTCCAGGGTTCCTGCCGGAATCTCCCAGATGGTTCCCCCAACAGCATGGCGGTATTGCTGAAGCATAATCACGGTATGATCCCGGGTCAATGGGACAATGGCGGCTGCCCCTGGGTGACGGATTACATCAATATTCATCAGAACATTATTGGGAAGTCTGACGTTCTCCTGAAAAACATTAAAAACTCTGCCCTTGTGAATAAGGGTTTGGCGATTGGTTGCGCCTGAAGATACAAACATGGTCATTTCAAGTTCCTGTGATTTGTGGGGAGAATATCAGAGTAGGGGCGGGTCATCAGTAATGATACCGTCAGCGCCCATACTCACCAGCTTGTGCATGTCTTCAACAAGATTGACGGTATAGGGAAAGATAAGGATGCCCTGGGCATGCGCCTCTTCTATGTGTCGTTG
>SESB01002518.1_pt1 | contig 10587 bp, 8 predicted proteins | sample 3171441 | NCBI WGS metagenome assembly SESB01 (sample SAMN06051867, study PRJNA518727) | freshwater metagenome | biome: subpolar coniferous forest; feature: holomictic lake; material: water; isolation source: holomictic Lake 227, 6 m depth | place: Canada: near Kenora, Ontario | collected 2014-07-08...
GCATACTATGACCTCAGGACATTGGGACGGGTCTCTCCGGTAAAAAATCAGGGAAGTGCTGGTGTCTGCTGGGCGTTTGCTACGGTCGCATCCCTCGAATCCACTCTGCTCCCGGGGGAGGTATGGGACTTCTCAGAGAATAATATGAAGAACCTCCTTTCCAATCTCTACCCGGAAGGATTTGACCGGAATTTCAGCACCGGTGGGGCAACCCACAAGGAGTCCACCGCCTACCTGGTCCGCTGGACAGGACCCATCAACCAGTCAGATGACCCCTATAACCCAACCTCTCCCTACTCCCCGACCAACAAGACCGTACAAAAACACGTCCAGAGAGTTGATTTCATTCCTGACCGGCTTAGCTCAACCGATAACGACAATATCAAGACTGCGATCCAGAACACTGGTGCCGTCTATACCACGTATAATATGTCCGAAAATATTCCATACTGGAACGAAAACACCAAATCGTATTATTATTTCGGAGATGCTGATCTGAACCACGCTGTAGCAATCGTAGGATGGGATGATCGCTGGAGCAAAAACAACTTCACAACAACTCCACCGGGCGATGGTGCGTTCATCATCAAGAACAGCTGGGGCTCCACATGGGGTGACTCCGGATACTTCTATTGCTCTTATTATGACAAACTCATTGGAAAAGACAATGCACTTTTCACATCAGCACCACCAACAAATTACGATAATATCTACCAATATGATCCCTTCGGATGGGTCACTTCGGCGTATACTGCCCGTGAAAAAGTGGGATGGGCGGCAAATGTTTTCAACAGTAACCGGAGCCAGAACCTCTCTGCGGTCAGCTTCTACACAACCGATACCAATACGAATTATGAGTTACAGGTGTACTGGAACCCGAACAGCGGACCGGTAATGAACAGTTCCGGTGCTGCGTTCACACAGACAGGAACGTTTGGCAATGCCGGCTATCACACCGTTGCTATCCCACAAGAGATCCATCTCGATTCCAATGACCGGTTCGCAGTTGCGATCAAACTGACAAATCCATCCTATAACTGGAGTATCGCTATCCAGGACTGGACGCTCCGGACAACAAAAGCCAGGGCATATCCGGGGCAGGGCTACTTCAGTAACGATGGTGTTGTCTGGTCAGATGTGACTGGTATGGATGATTACAAGAATTCCAGCATCTGTATTAAGGCGTTCACAAAGACGACGCGGAAGATGACTCCGGGGGCCTACCGCGACGGTGTGTTCTATCTCAGGAACAGTAACAACGAAGGTCCGGCGGACAATACCTTTACATTTGGTGCTCCGTCGGGGGACAGGCCGTTGGCTGGTGACTGGAACGGGGATGCAATTGACACCGTTGGAGTGTTTCGCAATAATACGGGTACGTTCTACTTAAGGAACAACAATTCGGCCGGTATTGCAGACACTACCTTTGCCTTTGGTGCAGCAGGCGATATCCCGCTTATAGGAGACTGGACCGGGCAGGGTAAGGACACGGTCGGTGTATTCAGACAGGGGGTGTTTTACTTAAAAGACAGCAACTCGGCCGGTAATGCAGACAATACCTTTGCCTATGGGGCAGCAAGTGACACTCCTATCATAGGAGATGGGACTGGTCAGCGTAAGGACACCGTTGGGGTAATCCGACAGGGTGTATGGTACTTAAGGAACAGCAACTCGGCCGGTAATGCTGACATTGTCTTTACCTATGGTGAAGTCACAGATTCACCTGTAGATGGCACATGGATCTGAAGGAAAAAATCAAATCCGTGAGGGGATTTATCCCCTTTTATTTTTTTTAAAATAAGATTTCCCTAAATCTTCTCACTCGAAATCTTGGCAAACGTAGCAGTAAAGATCCCCGGCATCCCGCGAATCTCTTCCATAACTTCTGCGGGCACTTCACTGTCCACGTTCAGCACCATGATGGCATGCTCACCGGGCTGGACCCTGCCGACCTGCATACCGGCAATATTGATATTGCATTTCCCAAGGATGGTGGATGCACGCCCGATAACGCCGGGCTTGTCGAGGTGGCGTGACACGATCACGTAGCCTTCGGGGATCATGTCCATCGTGTAACCGCCGACTGCGACAATGCGGCTGCGGCCCTTGAAAAACACCGTGCCGCTGACCGTCTCTTCTCCCTTCTCGGTCTTGATCCGGATGGTGATGAGGTTTTTAAATCCACTGGATTCCTGTGTGACGGTCTCAGAAACCGTGATCCCGCGTTCCTTTGCAATGAAATCCGCGTTCACGATATTGATTGGCTGCTGGAGAACCGGATCAAGCAGACCTTTGAGAGCAAGCCTTGTGATATACTTCATGCTGCCGGCATAAGCGGAGAGTTCGCCGCCGTAAATGAGCTCCACTGATGCGAGCCGCCCATGTGCGATCTGGATGACAAACCGGCCCATCTTCTCGGCAAGCTGGGCATAGGGTTCGAGCACTTCTGCAAGTTCAGCAGGAACCATCGGGGCATTGACCACGTACTTTGCCGAGCCGCCATTTAATACCTCAACGCACTGCTTTGCAACGGACACTGCAACATTTACCTGTGCCTCGGCTGTGCTTGCCCCGAGATGGGGAGTCACAATGATCTGGTCGAGCGTGAGCAGCGGGGATTCTGTCGGGGGCTCAGTCTCAAAGACATCAAGCGCAGCGCCAGCCACCTTGCCGCTCTTAACCGCATCATAGAGCGCCTTCTCATCGATGATGCCACCGCGGGCGCAGTTGATGATCCGCACACCGTCTTTCATAGTCGCAATACTTTTTGCGTTGACCAGATGTTTTGTCTCCGCAATCAGGGGTGTGTGCACCGTGATCACATCGGCAACCTTGAAAAGTTCTTCAACCGACATCATCTCAACGCCAAGCTGGGCGGCTCGTTCTTTTGTTATGAACGGATCGTAGGCAACGCATTTCATGTCCATTGCAATCGCCCGCTTTGCCAGCTCGCGCCCGATACGCCCGAACCCGACAATGCCCAGCACCTTCTCGTTGAGTTCCACGCCCATGAACTTGCTGCGTTTCCATTCCTTCTTTTTGAGGCTCGCGGTTGCCTGCGGGATGTTTCTTGCTAAAGAGAGCATCATTGCCATCGTGTGCTCTGTTGCAGCAAGTGTGTTTCCTTCCGGCGCATTGGCAACAATAATTCCTCGTCTTGTTGCCGCATCCATATCGATATTGTCCACACCAACGCCCGCACGGCCAATGAACTTTAACTTTTTACCGGCCTCTATCACCTTTGCGTTGACATCTGTACTGCTCCGCACGAGCAGGGCATCGTAGTTCCCGATGATCCTTAAGAGTTCGTCCTCTTTTAAGTCCGTCTTCACATCCACATCAACGGCTTTTTTGAGGATTGTTAACCCTTCTTCCGCCAGCGGATCACTGACGAGCACCTTTGCGTTTGCCATAAAAACCCATACAATATCTGCGCCATACTTAATCAGGGTTATTCTTTACACAAGCCGGCTGGTGCTCTTTGTGCAGGATTAAAAAAATACCCGGTATGGCAGGCACAGCCGGCCGGAGTAATGACGGGCGATGATAATTATTATACAGGTGAAGTTGACATCATAAGTGGTGCGAGCATGAAAAATGTGCCTAATATTCTCTGGCTTGAGGAGATCCGGAAAGAAGATATAATCTCTGTCGGGGGTAAAGGAGCGTCTCTTGGGGAGATGGCGTCCCTTGGTCTTCCAGTACCGAGAGCTTTTGTGGTTACTGCTCAGGCATTCCGCAGGTTTTTAGTTGAGGCTGATCTTGAAGAGAAGATATTCTCATCATTCGAAAAGCTGGATGTAGAGGACAACGCAGCGCTGGAAAAAGCAGCTGACAATGCCAAAGAGCTGGTGATGATGGCAAAGATGCCTGCGATCATCAAAGAAGAGATCAAAAAGGCGTACAAGAAAATGTCAGCCGAAGATCTCATTGTTGCCGTGCGCTCAAGCGCAACTGCAGAAGACCTGCCGGATGCAAGTTTTGCCGGTCAGCAGGAGACTTATCTCAATATCAAAGGGGAGGCAAACCTTCTTACCTCTGTCCAGATGTGCTGGGCATCGCTCTACGGGGCACGGGCGATCTACTACCGGGCAAAACAGGGATTCGATGATCACACGGTCAATATTGCAGTTGTCGTCCAGCAGCTCGTCCATTCAGAAAAGGCAGGAGTCATGTTCACCTCCCACCCGATCACAGGTGAATCCAATACTATCATCGAAGGCTCGTGGGGACTTGGAGAGGCAGTAGTTTCAGGTTCGGTATCTCCTGACAAATATGTCTTTGACCAGCGGACCGAAAAGGTCATTGACACACTCATTTCAAACAAGAAAGTCGAGATTATCGCAGATGGCGAACACGGGACAAAACTGGTGGATGTTTCACCAGCCCGGCAGGATGCACAGGTGCTCTCGGACGCAGAAGTTGCAAAGTTAGGCATGTACGGCAAGATTGCAGAGAACCATTACGGAATACCGCAGGACGTTGAATGGGGAATTGTAAAGGGAACTATCTATATCCTCCAGTCCCGTCCTATCACCACCATCGGGGCAAAAAAGGAGAATAAGAGTATGTCCGGACCGAAATCAGAAGCAAAAATCCTCTTAAAAGGTCAGGGTGCTGCACCCGGTATTGCATCAGGAAAAGTTGTAGTCATAAGGGATGTAAAAGACACGGGGTCAGTCCGGGAAGGCGACATCCTTGTCACAAAGATGACAAACCCGGACATGGTGCCGGCCATGCGCAAGGTGGCTGCGATTATTACCGATGAAGGCGGGATGACCTGCCATGCAGCGATTGTGAGCCGGGAACTGGGCACCCCGGCGATTGTAGGGACTAAGACTGCCACAAAAGTACTCACGAACGGGCAGCTGATCACAGTCGATGGAGAGAAGGGATTTATCTACGAAGGGTTACTCCCGCAGGCAGCAGCCCCGGTACAGGGAGCCGCTCCTCAGCGACTGGTAGCAGGACACTCTTCGATCATCACCGCAACCAGCGTAAAGGTGAACGTATCCATACCCGAAGCAGCCGCAAGGGCAGCGGCAACCGGTGCAGACGGCGTAGGTCTGCTCCGGATCGAGCACCTGATCCTCGGACTGAACAAGACGCCGGGCTGGTTTATCGCCAACAACAAAGAAGACGAGTTCATCAAAGAACTCCACGATGGCATCAGGATTGTCATGGATGCATTCCCGGGAAAACCCGTCTGGGTGCGGACGCTCGATGCCCCGACTGACGAGTTCCGGAACATGCAGGGCGGGGAGAGCGAACCCCATGAGCACAACCCGATGCTCGGCTGGAGAGGTATCCGGCGCGATCTCCAGAGCCCGGACCAGTTCCGGATGCAGGTCGAAGCGTTCAAGCGCCTATGGAAAGAGGGGTACGACAACCTCGGCATCATGTTTCCCATGGTCTCCCATCCCGACCAGTTCCTTGCAGCAAAAGAGATGATGCGGGCCTGCGGAGTTGACGTAGAGAATGTTACCCTTGGCATCATGATCGAGATCCCGTCAAGTGCGATCATGATCGAGGAGTTCCTCAAGTGCGGGATCAAGTTCGCCTCGTTTGGGACCAACGACCTTGTCCAGTATACGCTTGCTATCGACCGCAACAACGAAAATGTTGCGGACATGTACCAGCCCCAGCACCCGGCTGTGCTCCACCTGATTCACACCGCAATTCAGATGTGCAGGGCCTACAATGTGGAATGCTCCATCTGCGGGCAGGCCGGTTCTGACCCGAAGATGGCCACATGGTTAGTTGAGCACGGTATCTCAAGCATCTCGGCTAACATTGATGCGATCGTAAAAATAAGGGAAGCAGTTGCCCGCACAGAAAAGCGTATTATACTCGAAGCCGCGAGATCAAAAGATGCTGAATAAGGGATGTTCAGAAGAAGAACTCTTCTCTTTTTTCTCCCAGAAAAAACGGGAGGATCTTGATTACGATTACATCCTGAGCTCCATGTGCACGCTCCCTCATCCGGTTGCTGTGCGGGCGCACTGCATGTTCATGGAGACCAATCTCGGCGACCCGGGCCTTTTTCCCGGCACTGCATCCCTTGAACAACTCTTGATCAAACGATTTGGCGTTCTCTATCACTGCCCGGACGCCGGGGGATATGCCACAAGCGGTGGAACAGAGTCCAATCTTCAGGCACTCCGTCTGGCAAAGGTGCAGAGGACTGATATCGCTTACCCGAATGCAATCATTCCGGAATCAGCGCATTTCTCATTCAAAAAATCCTGCGAGATTCTGGGTATTGAGATGAGGGGTGTGCCACTGTCTGATGATCTCCGGATGAATGCCGATGCCGCAGCAGAACAGATCGACAGCAATACGATCGCGCTTGTCGGGATTGCCGGCACCACAGAGTACGGGATGGTCGATCCCATCGCTGCCCTCGCAAAGATCGCGTGCCAGCATAACATCTTCTTCCACGTTGATGCAGCATTTGGCGGTATGGTCATCCCATTTCTGGAAAAGCCGATCCCGTTTGATTTCTCCCTGCCCGGTGTAACGACTATCGCCGTAGATCCGCACAAGATGGGTATGAGCACGATCCCGGCCGGCTGCCTGCTCACAAGGGAGCCAGACATGCTCAATGCCCTCAACATCGATACTCCGTACCTCACGGTAAAACAGGAGTTCACCCTTGCCGGCACCCGCCCGGGGGCACCGGTTGTCGGGGCGCTTGCGGTCATGGACTACCTCGGGGTTGAAGGCATGCGGGCGTGCGTATCAGGGTGCATGAAGAACACACACCGTCTTATTGCCGGCATGGAAACTTTTGGATTCCGGAGGGCTGCAACACCGGACGTAAATGTTGCAACATTTATTGCAAAGAAAGAAGATATCCCTGAGCCGTGGAAAGTCTCATGGACGAGACCGGGACACCTGCGGATCGTCTGCATGCCCCATGTGCACGGCGATCGCATTGAGGCCTTTTTAAAAGATATTGGTGAATTACATGCTTGACCGACTGGTAGAATCCTTAGAAACCTGCCCCATGGTAAAACGGGGGGAATATAACTATTTCATCCACCCGATCACGGATGGCGTACCGATCGTTGAACCCGCACTGCTCCGCGATGTCTGCACCGCAATGATCAAGGTGCTTGACTTGAACAACGTGGACAAGATCGTGGTAGTGGAAGCGATGGGCATCCACATCGGCGCAGTTCTCTCTGTCATGACCGACATCCCGATGACGGTTATGCGCAAGCGGGAGTACAAATTACCGCATGAAGTCCCGGTCCACCAGACCACCGGATACTCAAAAGGCGAATTGTATCTCAACGGAGTATACAAGGGGGACCGTGTCGTGATCATCGATGATGTGGTGAGCACCGGGGGCACGATGATTGCACTTTTAAAGGCACTCGAAATTGCCGGAGCCGACGTTGTCGATGTCTGCATTGCAATCCAGCGTGGCGAACCGGATATCGGAAGGTCCTACAAGTCACTGGTAAAAATTGAGGTCACCGAAAAGGTGCGTGTGGTTGAACGATATCTCTGATCTGGTCAACCGGTTAAAACAGCGGGGGGCACGAAAAGTTGCCCTCCAGTTTCCTGCCGGGCTGAAACGACAGGCAGCGGAGTATGCCGCTTTGCTCAGGGCTGCCGGTTTTGCGGTAATCATCAACGGTGATCCCTGTTATGGTGCCTGCGATCTTGCGCTCGACACTCTTGCCCATGCCGATGTGCTCGTGCATATCGGGCACACGCCGGTTGATGAACAGGAGAATGTGATCTTCGAGACCTACCCGGTAGATTTTGATATCGCCGTACTGGCAAACGCACTGCCGCACCTCAAAGAAAAGTCCATGGGGCTCGTCACCACCGTCCAGCACATCCACCTTATTCCCGCAATGGAATCGTTCCTGAGGGATAAAGGGGTCAATGTGCGGGTAGCTAATGGGGGAACACGGGCACCCAACCGTGGGCAGGTACTCGGGTGCAGCTTTGCCGCAGCACGATCAACACACGCCCCGGAAATTCTCTTTGTTGGGACGGGAGTCTTTCACCCGATCGGTATTGCCCTTTCCACAGGAGCACGGGTGATCGCACTCGATCCCCTGACCGGAATTGCTCAGGAAGTGAACGGGGATGCACTTCTTCGCAGGCGTTTCGCGGTGATGGAAAAGGCACGGGATGCAGAATGTATCGCCATCATCGTGAGTTCAAAGAGCGGGCAGGAACGGATGGCACTAGCAGAGCGCCTTGTGGCACTCTCCAAAAAAGCGGTGATCGTCACGATGCGGGAGGTAAGCCCCGACGAACTGCTCAATCTGGGGTTTGCCTGCTATGTGAACACCGCATGCCCCCGGCTTGCCTACGATGACCAGGTACGCTTTCCCGCACCGGTCCTCTCGCCGCAGGAGTTCGAGATCCTCTGCAGTGTGCGGACATGGGAAGAGTATGCAATTGACGAGATCGTATGAAACTAAAACAACTTGAGATGACACTCCAGAAGGCGAAAGGGTATGCAAAACCCCGGCCTTCGCTCGAACAATACATGACTCCCGCACCGCTTGCCGCCCGCCTGCTCTACCACGCACTCATGAAAGGCGATATTGAGGGAAAGAACGTCAGCGATCTCGGGAGCGGTACCGGGGTGCTGGCGATTGGTGCTGCACTCCTTGGCGCTAATTCGGTAAAAGGTGTGGAAAAAGATCCCAATGCCGTGGTTGTGGCACAGGAAAATGCAGCCCTCTTTGGTGCAGAAGTGGAGTTCATCACGGCAGATGTTCTGGACAAGACGCTCCCGGAGAAGATCGGCCCCTGCGATACGGTGATCATGAACCCACCGTTCGGGGCGCAGAAGATTCATGCGGATCGCCCCTTCATCGACATCGCCATCACCGCTGCACCGGTGGTGTACAGTATTTTTAATGCGGGTTCCACCCCATTTGTAAAAGCCTACATCCGTAAACGGGCCGAAGTTTCTGAACAGGTCGGCAGTGCGTTTGCAATCAGGCGCACCTTTGCCTTCCACACAAGAGACGTACTGGAGTTCGAGGTTGAGATCCTACGACTGATACGGAAACAATAACCCAGCCGGACAGCGCAACAAGGACCGTCACCGGACTTGCCGCTGCACATATGGTCACCGACATCTACATGCCGGTGCTGCCGGCAATTCTGCCCCTGCTGATCGCCAATAACGGGTACTCGTATTTTACCGCAGGACTCTTAATCACGGCCTACAATGTCACGTCATCATTCACCCAGCCGGTGCTCGGCTGGCTCTCTGATAAAAAGGGCCTGACGGTCAACATCAGCATCAGCCTGCTCATCTCGGCGGTATTTGTCGCATTGATGGGAATTACACAGAACTATTACCTAATCATGCTATTAGCCGTGCTCGCTGCACTCGGCCATGCCTGTTTCCACCCGGCAGCGCTCAGCATGGTGAGCCGGCTCTGCACCAGCGAAAACCGTGGCAGGCTCACGTCGTACTTTGTGGTCGGGGGAAATCTCGGTTACGCTATTGGCCCGGTACTGGCCGGGGCTCTTGTCTGGTGGCTCGGACTACCCGGTCTTCTCTTTCTTGTGCTGCCGGCAATCGCCATGGCATTTGCCTTAAAGTACATCCTGCCCGGAGGAATCACAAGAGCCTGTGCTCCGAAGGCTGAACTTCTTGATACTGGCCATGTGGTCACTTCAAAAAAACCGTTCATCATCCTGATGATCGCATCCATACTTCGGGCTTGGGCGATCTTTGCAGCCATCACCTTCCTGCCGATGTACCTGGTCTCGCAGGGCTATGATCTGGTGATGGCGAGCATGATAGTCACCCTGATGCTGCTCACCGGTGTGGCCGGGCAGGTTGTCGGGGGGCATTTCTCGGACAGGTACGGCAGAAAAGAGTTCATGATCTTCGGGCTTGTGCTTTCCATCCCGCCGTTCTGCCTTTTCATGCTGACGGGCGGGATCCTGTCGATTATTGGTCTGCTACTCTTTGGGTTTTTCCTCTGGTCCACCTTTGCAGTCGCTGTCGCCATGTCCCACGAACTACTTCCCGGAAACGTTGGGCTCGCATCCGGCATCATGCTCGGGCTTGCGATCGGGTTTGGAGGTCTCGGGGTCGCAGTCAACGGGATCATCGCAGACCATTACTCGCTTGCCGCAGCGCTCGGGACAATTCCCATCCCGATTGCCGGGGCCATTCTCCTGATGATCCTGCTCCCCTACCCGTGGAAGACACTCGGTCAGAGACACTTGACCTCAACCCCGCAATGAAAGCCGGTATCATTATAAGGTCAGATGGAAAATGAGATCATTGAGGATTTATTATGGATAAGACAGGAATTATTGCATTAATCATTGGAATTGTTCTGTGTGCACTTGGAGGCTATGCCATCGTGGCGTTCCTTCCTCAGGTCATCATAGCCGTTCAAGGGCTGATCGGAATCGCAGTTGTCTGTGTAGGACTCATGCTGGTCGTCTTTGGCATCCTGATCGTGAAGGACTAAAACCGCACTCACGGATCAAAAATAGAACAAAAAATTTCTTTTTTTTAGACCTTGACAACAAGGCATTGTGAACCGGCAGTTTCGAGCACCGGTTCTCTCTTATCTTCAA
>SESB01002520.1_pt1 | contig 10585 bp, 10 predicted proteins | sample 3171441 | NCBI WGS metagenome assembly SESB01 (sample SAMN06051867, study PRJNA518727) | freshwater metagenome | biome: subpolar coniferous forest; feature: holomictic lake; material: water; isolation source: holomictic Lake 227, 6 m depth | place: Canada: near Kenora, Ontario | collected...
GAAAATCAAGTATTACTTGCATTCGTCCAATCCCAATCCAATCACATTAAAATAATAATATGTCTGAAACAAAAAAATCTTTCAAACCATTTGTGGCACCTGAAGAGCAAATGAAAGAATTGACAGTAAAATCCATTTTAGTGGGTAGTTTGTTTGGTGTGATTTTTGGGGCAGCAACTGTCTATCTCGCTTTAAAAGCAGGGTTAACTGTTTCTGCATCTATACCTATTGCGGTTATTGCAATAACGCTGGGAAGGAAGTACTTAAAAACAACGATTCTTGAAAATAATATCATTCAAACCACTGGTTCAGCAGGAGAAAGTATTGCTGCTGGTGTAGCATTTACTTTACCCGGATTTTTATTTTTATCCTCTCCAGATAGTGCTCAATACTTTAATTATTTAACCATATTAATTCTGGCCATAGTGGGTGGTTTGTTAGGTACATTATTAATGATTCCATTGAGAAAAGCACTTATTGTCAATGAACATGATAATCTACCTTATCCAGAAGGTACTGCTTGTGGAGATGTGTTAAAAGCTGGAGAGAAAGGAGGCGATTTTGCAAAAACTGCTTTTTGGGGTTTGGGTGTAGCTTTTGTTTATGCCTTGTTGCAAAAAGTATTACATATTATTTCTGAAACACCATATTATGCCACAGCACAAGCCAATAAGTTTTTTCCATCGGCAAAAGTAAGTGGAGAAATTACGCCTGAGTATATGGGTGTGGGTTATATCATTGGTCCTAAAATTGGTGGTGTATTAGTTGCGGGTGGTGTTTTAAGCTGGCTTGTTTTTATTCCGCTTATGTCTTCATTAGTTCCTCCTGATGTAATTGCAATTCAATTAGTAAAACTGGGTTATCTCGTTGATATCACTAAAGCCGGCGGCAAAGGGTCTTGGAATCCGATTACTCATCAGTTCGCAGATTATTCTGCTGCTGTTTATTATGCATTTATTCGTCAAATTGGGGCTGGTACGGTTGCTGCTGGAGGTATCATTACATTGATCAAAACAATTCCAACGATTGTGAAATCTGTAAAAGGAAGTGTAGCATCTTTAAAAACTGATAACGGAGTAGGTGCACCTTCGATATTGCGTACTGAAAAAGATTTAAGTTTAAAATGGGTGGGTTGGGGAAGTTTGGGATTGATTTTATTGATCACCGTTTTACCTCAAGTACCCGGAGATAGTATTATTCAGAAATTATTGATTGGCGTTTTGGTGATTGTATTTGGAGCTTTGTTTGTAACCGTTTCATCTCGAATTGTTGGTTTAATCGGGTCTTCTAATAACCCGATAAGTGGTATGACAATTGCGACTGTAATGGGAACAAGTTTAATTTTTTTGAGTGTAGGCTGGACGGGACAAAATTATGAACCTCTTGTTTTAGTAGTGGGTGGAATGATTTGTATAGCTGCAGCAAATGCAGGGGGTACTTCACAGGATTTAAAAAGTGGTTACATCGTAGGAGCAACGCCGCGTAATCAGCAGATCGCTTTATTTGTAGGAGCCATTGTTTCTTCTATTGTGATTGGAATTACGGTTAAATTTTTAGATAAACCTTCTTCAGAAATGTTGAGTCAGGGCATACACCATGCCATTGGAACAGAAAAATATCCGGCACCGCAGGCCACACTGATGGCTACTTTGATCAAAGGAATTTTATCTCAAAATCTAGATTGGCAGTATGTGTTTGCGGGTGTATTTCTGGCCATCACAATGGAATTATGTGGCATTAAATCTCTAAGCTTTGCGGTAGGAGCTTATTTGCCTTTAGCCACTACTTTGCCTATTTTCATTGGGGGTGCTATACGTGGTATTGTAGAGGGAAAACAGAAAAAAGAGGGTGAGCAAAAATCAGCTGAGGAAGAAGAATTGGGTAAGGGAAATTTGTTTGCTACAGGTTTGGTAGCGGGAGGTGCTGTTGCAGGAGTTATCATTGCCTTTATTTCTGGATCCGATGGCGGAGAAAAGTTTTTGAATGCCATCAGTATGGAACATTCGATAGTCGAAAGCATCTCAAAAGGCGGTTATTTCATTCTCGGAACCTGCTTTTTTGCAGCGATGGGGACTATATTATATCGTGTAGCTAGAAAATAAATAGACTGTTAAAACTTTTTTGTTTTTTGATCTTGGATTAAACTTGTTTGTTCCATTGGTATCCAACTACAAAGTGAGTCTATGAAATTGAAAAGAATGGCCAAGACTTTTACGGTAGGGGCTGGCTTTACTGTATTGTTTGCTTTTACTCAAAGTAAACAAAGTACTGAGCATTATCACATCAAACTACCTTATAAGAAAGCAGGATTAACGGAACGTCAAGCTGCTGCTCATTTGCTGAGCAGATTTAGCTTTGGTGCAAGACCTGGAGAAGTAGATGAAGTTTTGCAATTAGGACTTGAAAACTGGTTAGATCAACAGCTTGCTGCATCATTACCAGATAGTTCAGTTGCAAGACGATTGCAAGGGATGGAAGCTTTGAATTTAAGTAACGAAACCATTGCAAATACTTATCTAACGCCAGCTCAAGTAATCAGAATTGCAGTAAAGAATAAACTTATCTCAAAGGATTCCACATTATCTCCCGATAAGAAAGAATATCGTGATCAGATTAAGGTCATCATGGATAAAGAGGGATTAAAACCCTTTATAGAATTACAAACACAACTCATTAATCAAAAAATCATACGTGCTGCTTATAGTAATAATCAGTTACAGGAAGTAATGACTGATTTTTGGTTTAATCACTTTAATGTTTCTCTAACTAAGCCTCAGTGTCAGCAATTCATTCTTACCTACGAACGTGACGCTATAAGACCCAATGTTTTTGGAGAATTTAAAACAATTTTACTGGCTACAGCAAAGCATCCTGCGATGTTGGAATATTTAGACAATGCTTCAAGTGTTAGTAATAATAATGATTTATCGAAGCGCCCTGGAAGAATACAGGCACAGAAAAAAATCGAGGCGAAGATCAATGCACAAATGGCAGAAAATAGCAATAGTGCTGCAAATGGTTTTATACAACAGGCATTAAGTGCGCGTAAAGTGCAAGGGTTGAATGAAAACTACGCCAGGGAAGTGATGGAATTACATACACTCGGTGTAGACGGAGGATATACACAGAAAGATGTTACAGAAGTGGCTCGTGCTTTAACGGGTTGGTCCGTAACACCATTATTAAAAGATGGTATTGGAAAAAATATCATGGATAAAATGGGTGCTCAAAGAATGGAGAAGAATGGATTTATTACGGAAGGAGATTTTTTATATCGGGCAGATAAACATGATGACAGTGCTAAATCTATTCTCGGTAAATCATTTCCGGCAAGAGGTGGGTATCAAGAAGGTGTTGAAGTATTAGAAATGTTGAGTAGTCAACCCAATACCGCAAAATTTATTTGTAAAAAAATAGCAGTCCGGTTTGTAAGCGATCAGCCTTCACAAGAGTTATTGAATAAAATGTCTGATACTTATTTAAAACATCATGGAAATATAAAAGAGGTATTGTTAACGATGGTGAATAGTGTGGAATTCTGGAAAGAAGATGCATTGAGAGAAAAAATAAAATCTCCTTTTGAATTAGCGATCAGCTCAATCCGAGCTACTAATGCGGATGTAAAAATGCCGATGCAAATTTTTAATTGGTGCAGTAAAATGGGTCAAAGATTTTATTTTTATCAAGCTCCCACTGGGTTTCCTGATCGTGCAGCTTATTGGATTAATACTGGATCACTTTTAAATAGGATGAATTTTGGATTGGCATTTGCCACTGGTAAAATTCCAGGGGTAACACTTGATTTACTGGGATTAAATCAACACCATGAACCCGAAAGCGCCGAAGATGCGCTTAGAATTTATAGTCAGCTTTTACTTCCTGAAAGAAATCAAGATGCAAATATCAAACGTTTAACAGCTCTAATCAATGATAATAAAGTGGGCGATAAAATTGATGCAGCTGCTAACAATACACCATCTCAAAATTCTGAACCCGAATCAGAAATGATGCTTCCGGCGAAGGCAGAACAGAAACAAGAAAAAGCCATGCTAAGCAAAAAAAACAAACCCTTCACCTTATCTACTTTACCTGGAAATAATACAACTGTGGCACAAGTTACTGGCGTGATTATTGGTTCACCTGAATTTCAAAGAAAATAAAAATATTAGTATGGTTAATCGTAGAGCTTTTATGAAATCTGGAGCATTAGCATTATTTGCTTCAGGCATTGGTGGGCTTCCTAATTTTATTGCACATGCTGCAGGTAGTAATAAATTATGGGCTCCGTACAAGAAGAATAAAGTTATGGTCTGCATTTTTCAACGAGGAGCCATGGATGGATTAATGGCAGTTAGTCCTTTTGCAGATCCTGCTTTAAAAATATTGCGACCAAGTTTATTTATGAGTCCTACTGAAAAAGAAGGTGCTTTGTTCGATCTTGATGGAAAATTTGGATTGCATCCTTCTCTCGCGTCATTTCAACCATTTTTTAAAGAGAATCGTTTAGCAATTGTTCATGGAGTGGGAAGTCCGAATAATACAAGAAGTCATTTCGACGCGCAAGATTATATGGAGGCTGGAACTCCTTTTAACAAAGGCACTTCAAGCGGTTGGCTTAATCGTGTGGCAGGCTTAATGGGTCATGATGCAACACCTTTTCGTTCTGTAAGTTTAACCAATGCATTGCCAAGGAGCATGTATGGCGACAATGAATCTCTTGCCATTAGTAATTTGCAAGATTTTGCTATTCAAATGAAAACAACACCAGGTGCTGGCAATTTGGTGGCAAAAAGTTTTGAGGAATTATATGATCAAACATCAAGTGGTTTGTTGAATAAAACTGGAAAGGAAAGTTTCGATGCAATGAAGATGTTGAATGTAAACAATATTAGAAATTATCAGCCAGTAAAAGATGTTAAGTATCCTAATTCGGCTTTAGGAAACGCTTTAAAACAAATTGCAATTCTGATAAAAATGGATGTGGGTCTTGAAATTGGATTTGCGGAAAGTGGTGGATGGGATACGCATGTAAATCAGGGTACCACTAATGGTGCATTAGCTCGTAATCTGAAAGATTTTAGCGATAGCATTGCCGCATTTTGGAATGATCTTGCTGCTTATCAGGATGATGTTACTGTGATGACCATGACAGAATTTGGAAGAACTGCACATCAAAATGGAACTGGCGGAACCGATCATGGAAGAGCCAGTTGCCTATTTGTTTTGGGGAATGATGTAAAAGGAGGTGCGGTATATCAAAATATTAAATCCTTAGCTAAGGAGGATTTGGAAGATGGAAGAGACCTTCCCGTAACCACAGATTTCAGATCTGTATTTAGCGGCGTAGCCAATAGTCATTTAAAGATCAGCAATAATAGAATCTTATTCCCCGAGTGGAGCGGAAATTCATTAAACCTTATGCGCTCATAAGCTTATTTACTATCTCCGGCTAACCTATATTTGCAATTCAAATAAAAAATTGCATGGAGTATCTTTTTACTATTGATAGTTTAGTCAGCTTTTTTGTATTAGTTATACTCGAAATTGTTTTGGGAATCGATAATGTGATTTTTGTATCCATTATCATCAATCGTCTGCCCGAAAAAGATCATAAAAGAGCAAGGTTCTCATGGATGATCATGGGCATTATTGTGCGCAGTATTCTTTTATTCGGATTAACATGGCTTCTTACTCAAAAAGGGAAACCTTTATTTACCATAATGGAAAAAGGATTTGATTTGTCTAGTCTTGTAATGCTAGTTGGTGGTTTGTTTTTAATTTTCAAAACAGTAAAAGAAATTCACTATAAACTAGAAGGGGAGGCAGATTTAGCCGAGGGCAAAGTAACTGTGCCTTTGAGTTTTGGAAATGCACTTGTAGAAATTTTGCTCATTGATATGGTATTTAGTTTTGATAGTATCATTACTGCAGGTGGAACGGCGAAGCACGTTGAAATTATGATTGCAGCAGTTGTTATTGCCATGATTGTGATGTTTTTATTTAGTCCAGCTATTGCCAAGTATATTCATAATCATCCAACGATAAAAATGCTGGCATTATCGTTTTTAGTAATGATTGGTTTTGTTTTAATAGTAGAGGGTTGGGATAGTGAAAGGGCGCATGATCTGCAATTGAAGAACTACGTTTATTTTGCAATGGCTTTCTCGTTTGTGGTTGAGATGATGAATATGCGTGAGCGAAAGAAAAGAAAACCTGTTCAACTTCGAGAGCCTATATTGAAAGGAAACTTATCAAAGCATTAACCTGAAGCGGAACTTGCAAATAGTACATTTGTTTTAAACCCTTGATATGAGCATTGTTGTAGAAGGCTTACAAAAAAATTATGGCGCTCAAAAAGCGGTGAATAATATTTCGTTTAGTATTAACAAGGGGGAGATTGTGGGCTTTTTAGGTCCTAATGGAGCCGGCAAAAGTACTACAATGAAAATGATCACAGGCTATATTCCTTCTGATGCTGGGAAGGCAATAGTTTGTGGCACAGATGTGAGCATTGATCCTGTTTTTGTGAAGAAAAAAATCGGGTATCTGCCTGAAGCAAATCCACTTTATCTGGATATGTATGTTCGAGAGTACCTAGAATTTATTGCGGGTGTTCACGAAATTAAGGATAAGAAAAAAGCTATTGAAGATGTGATTGTTTTAACAGGATTAACAATCGAATCGAAAAAGAAAATTAGTCAATTGTCAAAAGGGTATAAGCAGCGTGTAGGATTAGCTGCGGCATTGATACACGATCCGGAAGTATTGATATTGGATGAACCTACCAGTGGATTGGATCCTAATCAGATCATTGAGATTAGAAATGTTATTAAGGCCCAGGGTAAAAATAAAACAGTTTTATTCTCTTCACATATATTGCAGGAGGTTGAGGCAATTTGTGATCGAGTGATCATCATTCATAAAGGACAAATTGTTGCAGATGATCAATTGAAAAATCTACAAAAAAAGAAAAGTAATCAGTTTCAAGTTCGTGTAAGTTTTCAAGAGAAAGTGGATATAGGATTGATGCAGCATCTTCCTGCTGTAGTATCTGTTAATAGGATTTCAGAAAATGATTTTCTCATTGCCACCAAAGATCCGGATGTTGTGCGCAAGCAATTATTAGAATTAACGATTGCCAATAATTTGAACATCATATCTCTACAAACAGAAAGTCACAGCTTGGAAGATGTTTTTAGAGAACTAACAAAATAGTTAATTTTTTATGGAACCATCAGCAGTTATCAGCATCAGCAGAATCACAGATACAGAAGATCAAAATTGGTGTGCTACTTTAATGGCAAGTTCAGAACCATGGATCAGTTTAAAAAGAAATTTCGAAGATGGTCTTGCTTTGATGCGCGTTACTGAAGGTGGGATGGAAGCTTATATGGCAAGGTTAGGGAAAGAACGTTTAGGATTTGTAGTAATCAAAATGGCTGGAGCATTTGTGGGCTATATTCAAATACTAGCTGTATCTGAATCTTGTAGAGGAATGGGTATTGGTAATCAGATGATGGATTTTGTAGAAAAAAGGATCTTTGAAGTAAGTCCCAATGCTTTTATCTGTGTTTCAGATTTTAATGAAAACGCACTAAAATTATACGAGAACAGAGGCTACCAGTTGTTAGGAAAACTCGAAAATTATCTCGAAAAGGGCTTCACTGAGTTATTATTACGTAAAACTATTGGTTCCATCAATGATTTCAAGGCAAAAAAGCTTACTAATGCTTAAATTGCAGTCTGAATTTAATCTATCATTAAAATAATCAAGTAATCATGAGTTACATTGTAGAAGTACATGCCCGTCAAATTTTAGATAGTCGTGGTAATCCAACAGTTGAAGTAGAAGTGTTAACCGACGATGGCGCGCAGGGTCGTGCATCTGTTCCAAGTGGAGCTAGTACTGGAATACATGAAGCAGTTGAGTTAAGAGATGAAGATAAAGCTGTTTATGGTGGTAAAGGTGTATTAAAGGCAGTTGCAAATGTGAATGATATTATTGCGGAGCAATTAATTGGATATGATGTTTCACAACAAGCAGCTATCGACCAGGTAATGATCGATTTAGATGGTACTCCGAACAAAGGAAAATTAGGTGCAAATGCAATTTTGGCGGTTAGTATGGCTGTAGCAAAAGCTGCTGCTGAAGAAGCTGGCTTACCTCTTTATAGATATATTGGTGGAACAAATGCAAAAACATTGCCTATCCCAATGATGAATATCTTGAATGGTGGTGCTCACGCTGATAACAAAATCGATTTTCAGGAATTTATGGTTATGCCAATCGGCGCACCTTCTTTCAGTGAAGGTTTACGTTGGGGTGTTGAGATTTTCCACGTATTGAAAAGTGTATTGAAGAAAAAAGGATATAGCACTAATGTAGGTGATGAAGGTGGGTTTGCTCCAAACATTCAAAGCAATGAAGAAGCTATTGAAACAGTATTAGAAGCTATTACGCAAGCAGGATATAAAACAGGTACTGAGATTGTAATTGCAATGGATGCTGCCAATTCTGAACTTTGGAATGGTAAATTAAATAAGTATGTTTTCCATAAGAGTTCTGGAAAAGAAATGGGTAGCGATGAGTTAGTTAAATTCTGGGAAAGCTGGGTTAATCAATATCCTATTGCTTCTATCGAAGACGGTATGGCAGAAGATGATTGGAATGGCTGGAAGGCTTTAACAGAAGCAGTTGGCAGTAAGTGCCAGTTAGTAGGTGATGATTTGTTTGTGACCAACGTGTTACGTTTACAAGAAGGGATCGACAAAAAAATTGCAAATGGTTTGTTAGTAAAAGTAAACCAAATTGGTTCTGTTACTGAAACTATCAATGCGGTTACATTGGCTCAGAATAATGGTTACAATACTATCATGAGTCATAGAAGTGGTGAAACAGAAGATACTACTATTGCTGACTTAGCTGTAGCGTTAAACTGTGGACAGATCAAAACTGGTTCTGCATCACGTACCGACAGGATTGCAAAATACAATCAGTTGATCCGTATTGAAGAAGAATTAGGAAATACAGGGATCTATCCTAATGGAAAGATCAAGTTTGGTACTAAATAAACAGTTGTTTATAAGTTGACAACCCGGTTAGTTTGAGATTGTATTAATTTTAAAACCGGGTTGTCAACCTTTTTATATGATGCAGAAAATAATAAAAATACTGACAAGTAAATACGTGATAGCTGGCGCATTTTTTTTGGTATGGATGTTATTTATAGATCAGCGCGATTTTTTTCAACAAAGAGAAAGAAAAGCAGAGCTAGAGAAATTAGAATTGAAGAAGCGTTATTATCAAACCGAAATTGATAAAGCGCGTAAGACATTGACGGACTTGCAGACTAACCCAGCTGCACTTGAAAAGTTCGCGCGTGAGCGTTATTTGATGAAGAAAGACGGTGAAGATATTTTCACTATTGAAGATTCTACCGCAGTAACAAAATAATACAACCCCTTTTACGTTCGTTCATTTTTTTTAATATTTCCTAAGGGAAATCGGTTTTAGTGGCAATATTCAAGAACTATCGCCGTTTTAAAAGAACCGTATCCTCTTAGAGTAATGTCATATTATGAAAAAAATCAAAGAGGAGGAATTGATGAGTTATTTGTATAACGAAGCTTCGCCCGCAGTGGTTGCAGCAATTGAAAAAGCGATGGTGGAAGATCCAACTATCAAAGAACAGCTTGAGTTGTTACAGTTTAGCATGAAGCATTTAGAGCGATTGAAATTAGAATCTCCCAGCGCAGAATCTGTGCAAGCGATTTTAAAATATGCGGCTTCGCATAAGAAACCTGATTAAACACAGGAAGTTTCAAATTCAAAACTTTTATGGCACGCAGATAACGCTGATAAGGCAGATTTACACAGATACTAATCTGCGAAAATCTGCTTTATCTGTGCAACCAGCGTGCTATCTTTATTACCTCAGAATGACAAAGAAAGAAAGATATCAGCAAGCTATTGCCTATTTCGAAGAGCAAATTCCGATTGCTGAAACAGAATTGGTATACGATAATCCTTTCCAATTATTGGTTGCAGTTATTTTATCCGCTCAATGCACAGATAAAAGAGTGAATCTTACGACCCCGAATATTTTTCGAAAATATCCAACGCCAGATAAAATGGCGGCAGCTAGTTTTGAAGATCTCTTTCCCATTATCAAAAGCATTTCCTATCCCAATAATAAAACCAAGCATCTCATTGGTATGGCAACTATGCTCATGGCCGATTTTAACGCTGAAGTACCCATGACAGTTGCAGAATTAGTATTGTTGCCAGGGGTAGGCAGAAAAACCGCGAATGTAATTACCAGTGTCATCGATAAGCAGCCTAATATGGCGGTGGATACGCATGTATTTCGAGTGTCTGCGAGATTAGGTTTAACTACGAATGCAAAAACTGTTTTAGAAGCTGAGAAACAACTTATAAAATATATTCCCGAAGAGCTCGTGCATCGTGCTCACCATTGGCTAATCCTCCATGGAAGATATACATGCCTTGCCCGCTCACCAAAATGTGGGGAGTGCGGGCTAACAACAATCTGTAAATATTTTAAAAGTGAAAAGTAAAAAGTGA
>SESB01002521.1_pt1 | contig 10577 bp, 8 predicted proteins | sample 3171441 | NCBI WGS metagenome assembly SESB01 (sample SAMN06051867, study PRJNA518727) | freshwater metagenome | biome: subpolar coniferous forest; feature: holomictic lake; material: water; isolation source: holomictic Lake 227, 6 m depth | place: Canada: near Kenora, Ontario | collected 2014-07-08...
CGAAGAGCTGCAACAAGTTGGACTTGAACAGGCGCTCAAACACCCCCAATGGACGATGGGAGCAAAAATCACCATCGACTCCGCTACCATGATGAACAAAGGCCTTGAAGTGATCGAAGCGCACTGGCTCTTTGCCATGCCCGTCGAAAAGATTGGCGTCGTAGTGCATCCCCAGAGCATCATTCACTCCATGGTCGAATATATTGACGGCTGCGTCATGGCTCAGCTTGGTGCCCCCGACATGCGGGCCCCCATTGCATACGCCCTCTCCTGGCCCGAGCGATGCGAAAGCGGCATCAAAAGGCTTGATCTCACAAAAATCGGAACGCTCACCTTTGAGGAGCCCGATATGGAGCGCTTCCCGGCTCTCCGCCTCGCTTTTGAGGCCCTCAAAGCAGGCAGAACATACCCGGCAATACTCAACGCAGCAAACGAAATTGCCGTAGCCGCCTTCCTCGACCAAAAAATCCGTTTTACCGAGATTGCCGAAACAGTCGACAAAACCATGCAGGCACACAAGGCATATACGCCTGTTGAACTGGACGACTATCTCCAGGCCGACCAATGGGCTCGCGAAACAGCAAAGAAACTTATTGCATAAACTTCATTTTTCTACCGAACACAAAGGAACGTTATGGATTTTTTGAGCTCACTATTCTTTTTCATTGTGGCCATCTTTATTCTGGTCACAGCACATGAACTTGGCCATTTTCTGACGGCGAAACTGTTCGGCATGAGGGTTGACAAATTTTATATCGGATTCGACTTTTTTGAGAAACGACTCTGGAAAAAGAAGATTGGCGAAACCGAATACGGTGTAGGCCTCTTTCCTCTGGGCGGCTATGTCAAAATTGCCGGCATGGTCGACGAAAGCCTCGACACCAACTTTCAGAACTCTGAACCACAGTCATGGGAGTTCAGGGCCAAACCGGTCTGGCAGCGCCTGATTGTGCTTGCCGGGGGAGTTTCCATGAACCTTCTTCTTGCTGCCGCGATCTTTATCGGTATAACCCTTGTACTCGGAGAAGCCCGGACAAGCCTCAACACTCCCGCCTTTGTGGAAAAGGCCTCCGTATTTGAAGCTATGGGCATGAAAACTGGCGACACAATTCAACTTGCAAACGGCAAAACTGTTGCAAGCTGGGAGGAAGCACTTGATCCAGAACTTCTCATTGGCCAATCGCTCAACTACACCATTCAGCGCGAAGGAAAAAGCATCACCGTGACGGCCCCTGCAAACATCCTCTCAAAAATAAACGAAACACAGAATCTCGGTATACGACCAATCGTACCACCTCTCATCAACGAAGCTATGGAAAACATGCCCGCCCGCAAAGCAGGCATAAAACCGGGCGGACTCATTACAGCAATCAACGGCCAGGCGGTCTCTGACTGGACGGAAGTTGTCGGGATCATCTCTGCACATGCCGACAAACCCATAACGATTACCTGGCAATACCTTTTACCGGTTCAAGGCCGCACCATAACTCCCGCATTACTCCGCTCCGAGGGGAAAAAATATCTCGCCACCGTCGTACCCAACGCATCGGGAAAAATCGGTATCTCGCTGAAAACAACCCTTGCGACAGAGCGAAAAAAAGTCACTCTCGGCGGCTCAATCGTGAGCGGCATCAACCAGACCTGGAAGATGAGCACCATGACCGTTCAGGGATTTACAAAAATCTTTACCGGAAAAGAGGACTTCCGCAAGTCGGTCGGCGGACCAATCAAGATTGCCAAAATTGCAAGCCAGAGCGCCGAGCAGGGCCCGGTCAGCTTCCTCTATTTTCTGGCTATGCTTTCCATCTCTCTGGCGATCATCAATATCCTGCCGGTTCCGGCTCTTGACGGCGGACAATTCGTGCTGAATGCTTTTGAAGGCCTTATCCGCCGTGAGATCCCTTTTGCAATCAAGATGCGTATCCAGCAAATCGGCATGGCACTGCTTCTGGCACTTTTCGCCTACATCCTTCTCAACGATATTTTTAACTTCTGAGGCTGACGCCCCCTATCGATGCTCGATAAACTACGATCCATAAAAGAAAAACATCTTGATCTTGAACAGTTGCTCGCTGATCCCCATGCTGCAACTGATCAGGCCCGATACAGAAAACTGAACAAGGAATACAGTGACCTCAAGGAGATTGTTCAGGCCTACGACCTCTACGACGCAACAAAAACCGAACTCGATGAGTCGCGCCAGTTACTGAAAAGCGAGAGCGATCCCGAGATGAAAGAGCTTATACAGGCTGAAATCGGCGAACTGCAAAAAAAGCTGCCGGAACTTGAGCAGCAGCTCAAAATACTGCTTCTGCCGAAAGATGAAGCCGATTCACGCAACGTCATTATTGAAATCCGGGCTGGTACCGGCGGAGAGGAGGCTGCGCTTTTTGCCGCAGACCTGACAAGAATGTATCAGCGATATGCAGAACATCAGGGATGGCAATGCGAAACCCTGCACTTCAACGAAAGTTCAGTACCGGGTGGCTTCCGCGAAATTACCCTTGGTGTCAGCGGTCATGATGTCTACGGCACCATGAAATATGAAAGCGGCGTTCACCGCGTACAGCGCGTCCCCGATACCGAAACGCAGGGACGTATCCACACCTCAGCCGTAAGCGTGGCGGTACTGCCTGAAGCCGAGGAGGTCGATGTCGAGATTCGCCGCGAAGATCTGCGATTCGACACCTACCGAAGCGGAGGAAAAGGGGGGCAAAATGTCAACAAGGTGGAGACCGCCGTAAGAATTACCCATATACCAACCGGCATAGTCTCTGCCTGCCAGGAGCAGCGCTCACAACTCCAGAACAAGGAGCGGGCCATGCAGATGCTTCGCACAAAACTGTACGACATTCAGCTCGCCGAGCAACAGCAGCAACGGGCCGATCTGCGCCGATCCATGGTCACAACCGGAGACCGAAGCGCAAAAATCCGTACCTACAACTACCCGCAGTCACGCGTAACGGACCACCGTATAGGCTTTACCAGCCACGCCCTTCCCCAAATCCTGCAAGGTGACCTGCAGGATATTATCAATGCCCTCAAAATGCATGATCAGGCCGAGCGACTGCAGGCAGAACTCGTATAATCCATACTCAGGAAGAGTCCTGCCATTTGAAAAAGAGAGTTTGTCACAAATTCTCCCTATATTTTTCCTGTGATCAGGACTCAGAAAGGCATGTGGCACACCGCCAGAAATGGAACGTAAGGAATAGACAATCACACAGAAGGAGACTGAGATGGAAATGGATGCGACTGGAGTAAGCAAAGGCGACTGGATCTTTCACGGAGAGTTTGAGCAAACGACAACCTATCTGTCTGACCATAAAAGAATATTGGGTTTCAACCCTTTTTGCCACAGCGTCGAACTCACCGACACAGCAAATGTCTACAAGTGGCTTTTTCGTGTTACCGATCCGCAGAACAACCCCTTCGATGTTATTTTTTTTGTCGAACAAAGCGAAGAACTCCTGGTGGAACTGCCGGAACACATTACATGCACCGACCCTGAAGAACTTTCCGACGAAACCATCAGGCTTTACACCGTAGGCAAAAAGATACACTGGCAGCACTACCCGGTCACCTCAAAAATTGAGGACCCCGCACGATACCTCTTTGAAGGGAAAGCTTTTGCTGACATGCATCTCCATCCCATAAAAGAAAACAAAACAAGAGTTCAATTCGATCTGAAGATTGATGTCCGCTTTATTCTCTACCCTGCATTCCGGATTGTTCCCGAAAAAATTCTTCACGCCATGACCAATGCTGGCATGTCAATGATTATGCAGACCGCAACCAACAAAATGTTCCACTCCATAACCAAAGACTTTAACAAAATCCAGCGTGCAGAAACAAGTTGAAAAGTCAGTGTACCGGACCCGGGTTTAATCGGCAATGAAAGCGTAAAAACTGTTCCTTTTTCATTTGGACAATCAACAGAGAGTGTCCCGCCATGTTTGTTGACAATAATATCGTAAGAGATGCTCAACCCAAGCCCGGTTCCCTTTCCCGGATCTTTTGTTGTAAAAAACGGATCAAAAATACGGTTTCTGATTTCGACAGGAATACCAGTACCATCATCGGCAACAGAACAGTAAACACTGCCGCTGTCAAGCCAGGTATGAATGGTGATTTTACCGTGAGAGCGACTCTCTTTGGATGCTATGGCATGGGCACTGTTGATAATAAGATTGAGAAAAACCTGATTGATCTGCTCGGGATTGCAGGTTATGGGAGGAAGCTCTTCAAGAATCGTCTCAACATCCGCATAATTATTGTACTCGTAACGAGAAAGAATAAGAGCATCGCGGATGCCATTATTAATGTCAAACAGAACCCGTTCATCAATAGTGTGGCGAAAAGAGAAGTTCCTCATGCTAGAAATGATTGCCGTTATTCTTTCAAAGCCCCGCTGTGACTCGATAAAAATATCAGATATATCCCTAAACAGCGTATCGATAGCCAACTCCCTCTCCATCTTGTGCATGGTCTGCAGCTCCAGGGCAGAGCAACCGCCCTCCTCAAATTTTCTGACAATATCACTGTACACCTTCAGCATCGTCTCAAAGTCGGAGACAGCATCCTTGAGCGTTGTAAAATTGATCTTGACAAAATTGATGGGATTGTTCAGTTCATGGGCGATTCCGGCGGCAAGCAAGCCTATTGAGGCAAGTTTTTCATGCAAAATCATCTGCTGATGAGTTTTTTCAAGCTTTTTTGTCCTCTCCTCAATGCGCTCTTCAAGTGTCTGGTTCAACAGATGCAGCTTTTCCTCAACTTGTTTGCGTTCCGTAATGTCAAGCACAATACCCCGGATGCCTACAGGCACTCCATCCCGGATAATGCGCGTAGTATAGACCAGCATCGGAAAGCGGCTACCATCTTTTCTCTGTCCAACATATTCATGATTTTCAAACGGAATATTTTTCACTCGATACTCCATATTCTGCCTGACCCGCTCATGCTCTTCAGGAGCAAAAAGCGTCATACTGTGAACTCCATTATGAAAATCCTCATGGGAATAGCCGAAGGTTTCAAAGCCCATACGGTTGGTATAGGTAATCCAGCCCTTGAGGTCAATTTCAAAAACAGTTTGCGGCAAAAGATCGGCAAGCTCCTGAAAACGACGTTCACTTTCAGCAAGTGCCTCATGCTCCTTTTTCCGCAAGGAGATATCCTGCTTGACACTGACAAAATGGGTAATCGACCAGGTGGGATCGATGATCGGGATGATGACGGCATACTCCCAGTAGAGTTCTCCATTTTTTTTCTTGTTATGAAATTCACCATGCCAGTTCTTTCCACTGGTTATCGTCTGCCAGAGTTCCTTATAAAAACTCTCAGACTGATCTCCGGATTTCAGTACCCTCGGGTTTTGACCAACAACTTCTTTCAAAGTGTAACCGGTCGTTCGGCAAAATGCATTGTTGACAAATTCAATATTCCCCTCTTTATCGGTAATAACGATGGTTATCGGACTATTGGTAATCACGACAGAGAACAGGCTTGCCTGCTGGCGACGCTCCGACTCTATAATTGCTTTTTTTATCGTGATTTCAAGCCTCGCATTATTGATCGGATGTATCAGATAATCAAATGCTCCCAGAGCAAACACATCAGCCTCATCCGTCTCTGACATTGCAGAGGAGGTCACGACGACTGGAAGATCGGATAAATGGTCATGGACGTACGAAAGAATCTCAAGACTTTTTTTCCCTGATATGTTTATCTCAAGAAACAGTACATCAATCTTGTGGCTCTTCAACAATTCGAGAGCGCTATCCACCGTATCAGCCGTCATGACATCGTAGCCCAGTTTCTTGATGACCAATGATACTGAAGTACTTACCGGCACACGACTATCAACGACAAGGAGTGTCACCTTTTTTACAGCAGAAAACATAATTCACGCGCTTACGGTTTTAACACAAAGAGGTTATCGTAACTCTCCGATAATGAAATTTGAGCCGATCCGGGGAGTGTTGGACAAAAAAAGAACTTGCTTTGAATAGTAAATATTTTTTCGCCCCCCCCCATTATACATATTTTGTTGTGCTTTTCATGCCACAGCATCTATAAAAAATACACTCGGGCAACATAATCGGCTTTGCGTCAGCAAAAAAACGCGATGATAACACAACCGCAAAAAGAGAATGACAAGATTGATGCGTGCCTGTAATTCGAGACCGCAAGTATCACCACAAGTATCCCGACACTCACTCTCGATATGCCTGAATAATATAATACGAAATAATCAACACGAAAGAACGGCGGCCGGTACTATCGGAAAGAAAAAGGAAATTAACCTGCAGCAAGGGAGCCTCAACAGGAACAAAAGGATCAGACGGATGTGAAACAACAATTTTCGGACGCAGATAGCAAAAAAGTCATGGCAAAGCCAAAGGCATGACTCTCTCGAACCGTCAACATTTTCCGGGACTCGGTCATGAGAATAACGGGGGATCTACCAAAAAATGCGAAATAGTGCCGTCATTATCCTTATCTTTGTCTGTAATATACACAACCAAAAGAGAGCCTCTGGCCTTTCAGTCTTCATGGCGAGCAGAGAAAAACCATCACACCGTTGTCGAGGCCTTGGGGGAGATTCGTGAGTTAAATAAATAGCCGAAAACAGTCAACCAAACTTGATACCTAATGAGAACAATCGTGTTTACAGGAAAGGGCGGCGTCGGTAAAACCTCCATTGCTGCGGCCACTGCTGTCAAAGCTGCATCCCTTGGCTTTAAAACCCTTGTCATTTCCACCGATCCCGCCCACAGCCTCGGAGACTCCTTCGACCTGGAACTTGGACCCTCACCCATCAAGATTGCCGATAACCTCTACGGCCAGGAGGTCAGCGTCTACGGCGACCTGACCCTGAACTGGGAAATCGTCCGTGCGCACTTTGCCCACATCATGGAGGTTCAGGGAATCAAGGGGATCTATGTTGAGGAGATGGGCGTTCTTCCCGGCATGGAAGAGCTCTTCTCGCTCTCCTACATCAAACGATACAACGAATCCGGTGAATACGACCTTCTCATTGTCGACTGCGCTCCGACTGGCGAAACCCTCAGGCTGCTCTCCCTTCCGGAAACCTTCGGATGGATGCTCAAGATGATCAGAACCCTTGAGAAATATGTCGTCAAACCGGTCATACGCCCCCTCTCAAAAAAGGTGAGCCGCCTCCACGATCTGGTGCCCGAAACCGAGGTCTATGACCAGATAGAGCATCTCTTCTCTTCGGTTGACGGTATCATCGACCTCCTGTCGGATGGAACAAAAACAACCGTGCGACTTGTCATGAACCCCGAAAAAATGGTGGTAAAAGAGTCGATGCGAGCACTCACCTACCTTAACCTGTACGGCATCACCGTTGACCAGGTGATCATCAACCGGGTCTTCATTGATGAAATTGACGGCGAGTACATGAGTGAATGGAAAACCATCCAGCACAAATATATCGAGCAGATTGAGCACTCTTTCGCACCCATCCCGATCACGAAGGTGCCCCTCTTCCGCCGCGAAGTACTTGGGCTTGAGATGCTCAAAACCGTGGGTGAAGTGGTCTACGGAGATAAAAACCCGCTTGACATTTTTTATCAGGAAGAGCATACCTCCATTACAAAAATCAGTGAGGGGCACTATATCATGAAACTGCGCCTTCCATTCGCCTTCGACAACAAGATGGAGACCAATGTTCTGCAACTTGGCGACTCACTTACCCTGAGAATCGGAAACTACCAGAAAGGGGTCATTCTGCCGCTTTTTCTTGCCGGAATGCGCGTTTCTGAAGCCATCTATGAAGATCAGTGGCTGAAGATTGTGTTCAAGAAAAAAGAGACTGCGATCTCACCAGGATGATGCGCAACTATCTTTTCGGCTGATTGTCTGCACCATCTTTCGTAAAGCACCGCAGCTCAAGCCGCATGGAAAAATCTTTGCCTGTACGCTGAGCGGATGACTCACGACCACTGAGGCAGATTTCGACTCAATTATGCGAAATTTTTTTCGAAAAGCTTATGAGTTATTGTGCTTAAATTTATGTACAATAAGGGTCAAACAGACCTTTCTGGAACAAAAAAACACACCGAAAATGAGTACTCTCTCAAGGACAGAAAATCGTGTTTTAACATTTCAGGCACGAGAGGCGCTGACGGGAAAATGGGGCTCAGGGGTTGGTGCCGCCGCTGTGTATCTGGTGCTCCTGTTCGCGTTGCAATTCTTGTCTATCGTTATTGGTATTGGTATAGCAGGCTCATCGTCAACTGGTGAATCGCTCAAATTATCGGCCGATATTATCAACATACTCTTTTCCATTCTCATTGGTGGACCAGTAGCCGCAGGTTTAGCAATTTTTTCCTTGTCTCTTTCAAGAAGGCAAGATGCAAGAGTCTCACAATTATTCAGTGGCTTTCGTCTCTACGGACTTTGCGTTAGCGCGGCCATGCTTCAATGCATATTTGTCTTCCTCTGGTCATTACTTCTCGTCGTGCCTGGTATTATCGCAACATTGTCATATTCGATGACCTACTTCATTATTGCCGACAATAATTCCATTACGGCATTAGAGGCTATAACAAAGAGCAAAAAGATGATGCGTGGCAATAAATGGAAATTTTTCTGCCTTGGTCTACGTTTTTTGGGCTGGAGTTTATTGTGCATCGTCACTCTTGGCATAGGCTTGCTATGGCTTACTCCTTATATGTCAGTTAGTTCTGCACAATTTTATGACGACCTTAAAGAAAATAATTCAGCGACTCTTGCTACACAAATAACAGAGTGACCACTGCAATAGGCATCCCCTTTTAACCAGAATCTCTGGATAGAGTCGATGTCGGCTTACATCAATCAAAAGGCTTTAAACGGATTTCATTGGCTTCAAAGAAAATAATTTCTCATCTTGGAGGACAACTTTTCAATGAGTGTACAATGAAACAACTTTTACTGGGTGCCGAAGCCATCGCTCTTGGAGCCCTTGACGCTGGGATATCGGGTGTCTACGCCTATCCCGGAACCCCTTCGACTGAAATCACCGAATACATCCAAAAAAATAAAAGTGGCCGGGAGGAGGCGGTTCGCTCTGCCTGGTCAGCCAATGAAAAAACAGCCTATGAGGCGGCTCTCGGCATGTCCTACGCCGGAAAACGGGCGTTGGTCTGCATGAAACATGTCGGACTGAACGTGGCGGCTGATGCTTTCATCAACTCCGCCATTACCGGGGTAAACGGCGGACTGGTCGTTGCCGTGGCGGACGACCCCTCAATGCACTCATCACAAAACGAGCAGGACAGCCGGGTATACGGCAAATTTGCCATGGTGCCGGTAGTTGAGCCTGCTTCACAGCAGGAACTCTATGATGCTTCGCGCTATGCGTTTGACCTGTCGGAATCAGTACAGCTTCCGGTGCTGCTCCGGCTCACCACAAGGCTTGCGCATTCACGTGCGGGAGTGACCAGCGCTGCAACACGCCTCCAGAATCCGCTTCATGCCCTCTATGCCCCGGAACGATTTGTGCTGATGCCTCATAATGCCCGCCGTCAGTATAACAACCTCCTCGCTATGCAGCCCCGGCTTGAAGAGCTTTCGGAGCACTCGTCACTGAACCGCCTCGTTCCCGGCAAGGGAAATATGGGCGTACTTGCGTTCGGCATTGCCTTCAACTATGTGATGGAGGTGCGGCAAGCCCTCGCCCTCGACTTCCCCATCCTCAAAATCGGCCACTATCCCCTTCCCAAAAAGCAGATTGATGCGCTCTTCAACACCTGCGAGACCATTCTTGTTGCCGAAGAGGGCTACCCTGTCTACGAAGAGCTGCTGAGAGGATATTTCGGCATCCAGAATGGGAAACAGATCAAGGGACGCCTCGACGGAACTCTTCCCCGTGCCGGAGAACTCAATGCCGACAACATCGCTCTTGCGCTCGGCATAGCAAAAAAGGAGGTGTTGGCCGTTCCATCCATAATGGTCAACCGCCCGCCCGAACTCTGCAAAGGGTGCGGCCACCGCGACCTCTACGAAGCACTCAACACCGTCATGAGTTCATGCAAGGAGCAGCACGTCTTTTCCGACATCGGCTGCTACACCCTCGGGGCGCTTGCGCCCTATAACGCCATTCACACCTGCGTCGATATGGGCGCATCTATCACCATGGCCAAGGGCGCTGCGGATGCCGGACTCCGGCCTGCGGTCGCGGTCATCGGCGACTCAACCTTCACGCACTCCGGCATGACCGGCCTGCTCGATGCCATTAACGACCACTCCCCTCTGACCGTTATCATTGCCGACAATGATACCACAGCCATGACCGGCGGCCAGAACTCTTCGGCAAACGGCTCAAAACTTCAGGCAATATGCCTCGGTCTTGGTGTTGAGAAAGAGCATCTGAGAACCATCATTCCGCTGAAATCGCATCTTGCAGAAAATCTTGACGTACTCCGGCAGGAGATCAATTGGGATGGAGTGTCAGTGGTGATTGCGGTGCGGGAATGTATTGAAACCGCTGCACGGAAAAAAAGGAACCCGTCAGCCAACGCTTAACGAAAAATATGCAGATCAACATCATTCTTGCGGGGGTCGGC
>SESB01002531.1_pt1 | contig 10547 bp, 11 predicted proteins | sample 3171441 | NCBI WGS metagenome assembly SESB01 (sample SAMN06051867, study PRJNA518727) | freshwater metagenome | biome: subpolar coniferous forest; feature: holomictic lake; material: water; isolation source: holomictic Lake 227, 6 m depth | place: Canada: near Kenora, Ontario | collected...
AACTGTTTCCGGCGCCGTTTCACCCGGGAGCGAGCTTGGCCGATGTTCGTTTGGTGTCGAGGCGCTGGATGTACCACCAGTTGCCGAACATAGCACCGGCGGCGGCGCCGGCCAGGGTCCAGGCGGCATCGCCAAGCAAGGTGTGGAGGCCGAGGGCGCCGCCGAGGACGCCGAAACCGATAGCCACCACCCGCTCCGTGCTCACCCCCATCAGGGCCGAGACCACCGCCGTCTGAGGAGCCTCTTTCACCTGCTGGGCAAACCCGCTCAGCGGCAGCAGCGCCACCAGGGCGGCAATAATCAGCTTCCGCATCACCACGCTCCGCACCCGACCATCAAACCGTCAACGCGGCGTCATGATTCCCGCGGTACCAGTAAGAGTCAAACATCTTCGACATTCATTGGAAATTTTTTCCTGACCCGGTGCGTCCATGTACGCCCCGTGTGTTGGTGCTGGTCTTGACGCCTTTGATTTGACCATGGGCCGGACTGAGTGGCGACAGGGTGTCGCACCCCGATATTGTGCTCCGCAACACGGTGTCGGACAGAGTCCGACTCGGTAAAATCGCGCCCCGACCGCAGCGGTCAGGGCCGTTTTTTCGCCAATTCGGGAATGAGTTCAAGCAGTTCCGCCGCCTCGCGCTTGGAGAGTCCGGCGGCGGCGAGGTCGGTCTCCTCTCCGGCCAGGATGCGGCGCAACGCCCGCAGCGCCGGCCCCGAGAGTAGGATCGCCTCCTGCATGTAATCCCGGAAGGCCTCGCAGGTCTGCGGCGCCCATTTTTCGACCAGGCCGAGGATGGTCTCGGCGTAGGCGCGAATCTCGTACTGGGCGTGGCGGTCGGCACGCAGCTTGAGGAAGTGCAGCAGGTTCCACAGGTTAATCTGCCAGTAGAATTGGGTCATGATGTTGACCGGCAGGTTCATGCGGGCGAGTTCGCGGGCGATGCCGGGGCGGGACGGATCGAGCACGTTGCCGGCCTCGTCCTCGTTGAGCAACTCGAGGTAATGGTCGTAGCAGCGGGCGGCATCGTCGCGCAGCAGTCCCAGCACCCGCTCCGCCTCGGCGGTGGTCAGCGGCGCGCCGCGGCCCTGCTTGTTGTTGGTGGCCTGCTGGGCGATGTCTTCGAGTCGGGGAAAATAGAACTCCCGCTCCAGCACCGAGTAGCGGGCCGAATATTCGTTGATGCTGGCGGTGCGGTGGCGGAACCATTGGCGGGTGACAAAGATCGGCGCCCGGACGTGAAACTTGGCCACCGCCAGCTCGAACGGGCTGGTGTGGCGGTTGCGCATGAGATAGCGGATCAGCCCGCGATCATCGGACACGCTCTTGGTGCCCTTGCCGTAGGACACCCGCGCCCCCTGGACGATCGCTTCGTCGCCGCCCATGTAGTCGACCAGCCGGACGAAGCCGCCGCCCAGCACCGGGATCGGTTCGTGCATCGCCGCCTCGGCGGCGGGAACCACCGTCCGCCGGGTCGGGGCCCAGGCGGCGCGGGAGGCGTCGATCTCCAGCTTCTGATCTTCGGACAGCATGCGCATCACCGGCTTGCGTGAGGGGGCTGGCGCCAAATTATGGCACGGCTCGGCAAAACGCCAGCCCCGAAGGGTCGCCGCATAGCTTGACCAAGGGGCGCACGGCTTGACTGAGGGCGGCAAGTATGACCAATCCTTCCCCCTCGGATTTTTTCGGTGCGGCATGAGATAGTGAGATGACCACGGAACGCGAGTTGGCGATGGCGGCCAAGGCCTGGCCGTTCGAAGAGGCGAAGAAGCTGCTGGCCCGCCTCGACGGCAAGCTGCCGGAAAAAGGCTATGTGCTGTTCGAGACCGGCTACGGCCCCTCGGGCCTGCCCCACATCGGCACCTTCGGCGAGGTGGTGCGCACCACCATGGTCCGCCGGGCCTTCGAGCGCCTCTGCGACTTCCCCACCCGCCTGTTCGCCTTCTCCGACGATATGGACGGGCTGCGCAAGGTTCCCGACAACATCGCCAACGGCGAGGTCATCCGGCCCCATCTCGGCAAGCCGCTGACGCAGATTCCCGACCCCTTCGGCACCCACGAGAGCTTTGGCCACCACAACAATGCCCGGCTGCGGGGTTTCCTCGATAGTTTCGGCTTCGAGTACGAGTTCCAGTCCTCCACCGACTGGTACCGCTCCGGCCGCTTCGACCCGACGCTGCTGGCGGTGCTGCGGCATTACGAAGAGATCATGGCGGTGATGCTTCCCTCGCTGCGGGAAGAGCGCGCCGCCACCTACAGCCCCTTCCTGCCCATTTCGCCGGCCAGCGGCCGGGTACTGCAAGTGCCGATCCTGCAGACCAACACCGACGCCGGCACCATCGTCTTCGAGGACGAGGACGGGGTGAAAAAGGAAGTTCCGGTCACCGGCGGCAATGTCAAGCTGCAGTGGAAGCCCGACTGGGGCATGCGCTGGCACGCCCTCGACGTCGACTATGAAATGTCGGGCAAGGACCTGATTCCCTCGGTGGAGCTGGCGCGCAAGATATGCAATATCCTGGGCAAGCGCGGCCCCGAGACCTTCATCTACGAGCTGTTCCTCGACGACAAGGGGCAGAAGATCTCCAAGTCCAAGGGCAACGGCCTCAGCGTCGAAGAGTGGCTGACCTACGCGCCCGCCGAGAGCCTTTCCCTCTTCATGCACCAGAAGCCCAAGGCGGCCAAGCGGCTCTATTTCGACGTCATCCCCCGCGCCGTCGACGACTACCTGACCTTCGCCGGCAAGTTCGAAAGCGAAGACGCCGCCAAGCGGCTGGAAAACCCGGCCTGGCACATCCACAACGGCCAAGTCCCGGCGGTGCGCGCCGACCTATCGTTCAACCTGCTGCTCAACCTCGCCGGCGCCGCCCACGCCGAGACCAAGGCCGCCATGTGGGGCTTCATCAGCCGCTACGCCCCCGACGCCACCCCGGAAAACGCACCCTTCCTCGACCGGCTGGTCGACCACGCGCTCCATTATTACAAGGACTTCGTGCTGCCGGCCAAGCGCTACCGGGCTCCCACCGAGGCCGAACGCGCCGCCCTGGCCGATCTCGCGGAGGAATTGGGCAAGCTTACCCCCGAGGCCGACGGGGAAGCCTTCCAAAGCGCCGTTTACGAGGTGGGTAAACGCCACCCCTTCCCCGAACTGCGGGCGTGGTTCGGCACGCTCTATGAGGTTCTGCTCGGCCAGACCACCGGCCCGCGCATGGGCTCGTTCATCGAACTTTACGGGCTGGCCGAGACTCGCGCCCTTATTGGGGGAGCGCTCGACCGCGCGGCATAATAACGCGACGGCCCTGTGCGCGCCGTCACTTGTGTAAACAGCAGAAAGGCGTATCTTGAAGACAGTTCTAGACGAGCTGTCTTGGCAGAGGGGCGTAGCCATGTCCCCGAAAACGCGAGTCGCCCTCACCTTTCTGATGGTGGTGCTGGCGGTGGTGATCTGGGGTGTCTCCCAGCTTCCGGTATCCTATGATCGCAGCGCCCTCGGCGGCAGCGAGCGGGTGTTCGCGGCCTGCCTCTTCATGCTGGCCATCGCCCTTAACCTGCCGGGGTTGGTGAAGCGGCGCAAACGCCCCCATCACGCCGCGACGCCGGACTATTACATCCATTTCGACGAGAGCGGGCATCAGACCCACACCGTGCGGCCCCATCCGCCGGGACCGCCGGCCCATCACGCCGCCCACCCGGTGCCGGCCGGCCACGGCCATCCGCCGCACGGCGACCATCAGTACGACCGGCGGCATTGACCGCAAAGGCGGACCGGTTGCGGACGCGGCGGGACTCGGATATCATACGATCATGGCCGCACCCGCCCGCAAGCCCTCGTCCGGCACCGAACACACCGACGAAGCCCTGGAGATTCTCCGGCGGCTCGAACCGGTGCTTGCGCGGCTGGACGAGACCCAGCGAAAGCAGGGCGAGACGCTGGCACGGCAGGGGGAAGATATCGCCGACATCAAGGGCGTGCTGAAGGATCAGCACCGCGACATCGCCAAGCTGCAGCAGGATGCGGCGCGGCTCGATGGCCGGGTTTCCCTGCTCCCCACCCTCTGGCAGCTCGCGGCGCTGATCTTCGCCATCTTCGGCGCGTCCTTCGTGCTGATGCGGTTCGCCCCGCCGCACTGACCGGCCGCGCCGTCCCGGGTCACTCCATACCGAGGGCGGACTTGTAAAGCTCCAGCAGTTCTTCTTCCTCCTGGCGGTCCTCCTTGGACTTCTTGCGCAGGGAGATGATCTTGCGCAGGACCTTGACGTCGAAGCCCTGGCCCTTGGCCTCCGAATAGAGGTCTTTTATGTCGTCGGCGATGCCCTTTTTTTCCTCTTCCAACCGCTCGATGCGGTCGACGAAGGAGCGCAACTGGGCCGCGGCGATGCCGCCGACGTCGTTGCTGGCAGCGGCTTGGGGGGCCGGGCCGGAACCGGCGATGCTGGTGTCCACCAAGGAATACTCCGTAAAATCAGGGAAAAGCCGGCGCTCCGGCTACTTCTTGCGGAAGGCGTCGAGGGCGACGACCTCGCCGCGCTTTTCCTCGCTCTTCTTCTCCTCGCCGCCGGAGCGGGGCGCACCGGACGGCGGCACCGGCAGCGGTTCCACCACCTCCTCGACGGACGGGCGTTCGCCGGGCTGGGGCTGGAACTGAAGGGCGAAGTTGACCGAGGGGTCGGCGAAGGTGGTGATGGCGGCGAAAGGCACGGTCAGCCGCTCATGAACATTGTTGAAGCTGAGGGTGACCGAGAACAGCTCCTCCGTCACCTCCAGCCCGAAAAATTGGTACTGCAGGACGATGGTCATCTCGCCGGGATACTGGGCGCGCAGATAATCGGGTATCCGCACCCCGCGGTGACCGGTGCGGAAGGTGAGATAGAAATGGTGATTGCCGGGCAGGCCGATCTCCGACACCTGCTTCAACGCCGTGCGGACGACGCCACGCAGCGCCGCCTCGACCATCTTGTCGTATCTCAACTGTTCCCGAGCCATCCCAGGCGTCTTCCTTCGTCCGTTCCGGCGACTTCACCCACCCTAGCGCGCACGCGCGGATCGTGCAAGCCGGGTAAAAGGCGGTGGGCTCATCGGTATGCGGGGAGTTCTGGCGCCCGGCGCACTATAGCTCACCCCGCACCGAAGCGGACGTACCGCTTTCGGGCTGCGCCACCGCCGGCAGGGTGATTTCGAATTCGGTGAAGGCCCCGGGCTCCGAGCGGCAGACGATACTGCCGCCGATGCCGTCGATCACCTGACGGCAGAAGGTCAGGCCGATGCCGATGCGGGTGTTGTCGGTGCCGCCGGAATAGAAGGGCTGAAAGACGTTGGCCTGCACCGCCGGCGGCATGCCGGCCCCGGTATCGCGCACGATCAACCGATTGCGGCTCGGCCCTTTTTCCAGGCGGATCACCACCTCGCCGCGCTTGACCTCGGCGATGGCGCGCAGGGCGTTCTTGAAGAGATTGAAGAGGACGTGCCGCATCAGCATGTCGGACCCGGCGAAAATGAAGTCCTCCCCCGGCTGCCAGTGGACGACCTTGCGCTCGTGCTCGCGGAAGGGATAGGTGGCCAGCGCCTGCTGAATCACCCCTGCCATCGACTGCCTGATGACCTGGGCCAAGGCCGGCGTCGGGCCGCGGACATTGACCAGCAGCATATCCACCATGGTGTTGGCGAAGCCGGTCTGGTGGCGGATGCGGGTCAACGCCCCCTCGATGTCCTCGAGGTCGAAAGGGTCGAGGGCCGGGCCGGGCCAGCCGTTGGCCAGGGCCCAGCGATGGGCCTCCAGCAGGGTCGGCATCATCTCCTGACAGGTCGAGGTGTCCATGCGGATCGACAGCAGCGGCGTGCGCATCTCGTGGGCGATCGAACTGCCGACCTGGACGCCGTAGTGCAGGCTCATGCGGGCGATCTGCTCGGCGCTGTAGTTGAGCACGATGCCGCCGGCCAGCGCGAACATGATCACCGGAATCGCCGGCATGAACTCGGCGGGCAGGGTGTTGCCCGGAGTCGCGAGAAAGACCCCAACGCCGAGGCCGGTGCCGGCAAGGAAGGTTACGACCAGATTGAGCGGATCGTGCATCAGGGTGAGGTAAAGAATTCCGCACACCGCCGAGCCGAGCCAGACTGCATTCGATCCGTTGCACAGCAACATATAGGTGAAAAAGAACGGCAATATGAGCGAAATCGTAATATAGGCATAGGCGGCATAGTAGCGCCCGAGCAATCCCGGCCAATATTCGGCGGCGAGAATGAGGGCGCATAACCCCGATCCCCCGAGGCGCAACCAGAGATTTTCATAGGGCTGGGGATAGAGGTAGGTCCAGACCAAGTAGTATCCCGGAAATCCGCCGATACCAAGTAGAGATAGCCACTTCAGCTTCATACGTATGTATTCAAAGCGCGCGGCATAGCGACCGACGAGCGTCCTAAATAATCGTGTCCGGGATAGATCAATGCTCATCGCGGGGCCTGTGATTTTCTACTTTTGAGATTTCAATGAAAAACGACGCAACGCCGCATTTTTTCGAGGGCGAATCGGCCTCTCTTAAAAATAGAGCGATTCTATAATTGATGAAACCACCCGTTCTTCAGTGAGACATTTAGGTCCGGAGGAGACGTTCAGGCAGCGAGCCGGCGTCTCGACTCCGCAATTCCAAGATGGAAAGACCTTACCATGTCTCATATCGACAGAAACTTCCAGACCATCGCGAAGACGTCTCTGGTGGTTCCCAGTGACCCTCGGTTCCTGAGCGGCCTCGTCGATACCTACTATCGCGACCGCATTCAGAATACCCGCTCGCTGGGCGAGATTCTGCGCGGGCGGTCGCCGCGGGCGACTTCGGTGCTGCTTCACACCAACGACTATCTCTCTATCGCCAACGACCCGCGGCTCGTCCGGGCCGAGGTGCGGGCGCTGGAGGAGGTCGGCCACGGCGACGCCGTGTCGAGGGCGCTGGTGCCCGACCTCGACGACGCCATCGGCAAGTTCGAGCAGCGGATCGCCCGCATTCTCGGCGCCGAGGCGGCGGTGATGGGAGCCTCGGGCTATTGCGCCAACACCGGTCTTCTGCAGTCGATCGCCAGCCCGGAGGTGCCGGTTTACATCGACATGAAGGCCCATGCCTCGCTGTGGGAGGGGGTGCAACTGTCGCGTGCCACCGCCCGGCCGTTCCGCCATAACGACCCCGAGCATCTGGAACGGCAGGTCCGCCAGTACGGACCCGGCATCATCGTGGTCGACGCCCTCTACAGCACCACCGGCACCCTGGCCCCGCTGTCGGCCATGGTGGTGGTGGCCGAGACCCATGGTTGCGTGATGGTGGCGGACGAGACCCACTCCTTCGGCGTTCAGGGTCCGGGCGGCGCCGGGGTGGCGGCAGCCCAGGGTGTGGCCCACCGCGTCCACTTCCGCACCATCGGCCTTTCCAAGGCGATGGGCGGACGCGGCGGGGTGGTGGCGTGCTCGGCCCGCAACGCCGAGTTCTTCCGCTACACCTCCAACCCCATGATCTTCAGCACCGCGGTGCTGCCCCATGAGGTTGCGGGCTTCCACGCCGTTCTCGACATCGTCGAGAGCGAGCGGTGGCGGCGCGAGCGGGTGCGCGCCTCCCACGCCTATCTGTGCGACGGTCTCGACGACCTCGGCTACAACGTCGACGACTCCGATGCCCAGATCATCGCGCTGGAGGCGGGGCCGGAAGCGGCGGTGGTGGTTCTGCGCGACGCCCTGGAGGACAACGACGTTTTCGGGTCGGTGTTCTGCGCCCCGGCGACGCCGAAAAACCGGGCGCTGGTGCGGATGACGATCAACGCCTCCCTCACCCGAGAGCAGCTCGACCATGTGCTGGCGGCGTGCGCCCGCATCCGCAAGCAGGTCGGGCAGGCCGATTGGGCGTCGAGCCGGCGGCGCAAGGGCCGCAACCGGCTCGCCGCCGCCGCCGACTGAACGAAGCGCCGGCCCAGCCGGCTTGAGACCGGAGCGCGGGTGCCGAACGGAGGACGGCACCCCCTCCCCCCTCGGATCGGGAGGCTTCGCGTCCTCCTGCTTGGGGCGGGCTCTCAGGCGGCGCCTTGATAGAGCTTGCGCCGGTAGTCCTGATAGCTGGGAACCGGCCGCCGGAGCTTGCGACCCGGAATGCCGTCGATGACGCTGCAATACCATGGGCCGACCCGTTCGGCTGGGTAGAGATGAGTCCGCCAGCTATTGTAGTATTCTTTCGAGTAGAAGCCAAACTCGGTGGGAAACCAGGGCTGACAGTTGCCGGCGGAAATCCGCTCGTTGAGCCCCGGCGGCTGGCCGCTGGCGGCAACGGCGTAGACCGCCAGCGCCCCGTAATGCTGCACCAGCAGCGTCCGCACTACGCCGTCGCCGCGGACGAGCTGCAATCCCGGCGGGTTTTCCGAAAGGAAATATTCGACCGCGTTCTCGCGCTCCATCAACATGTCGAAGTATTTGTGGAAGACCGGATCGACGAGGAAGGCCGACTCGTTGAGGCCGATCAGGCTGCTCAGTTCATTGCCGATGCGGCCGAAATAATCGACCTGAAGCTGGTGGATCACCTCTTCCAGCCGGTCCACCGCGTCGGCTTCCTGCTTGAGCACGAAGCGGTCGATCAAACCTTCGTTGAAGGCGCCCATGGCCAGCTTTTCGTCGGCGGCGCCGGTCAGCATCACCTTGCGTAGCGGCAGGTCGCGCAGGCGGCGGCACACCTCGAGACCGTTGATACCGGGCATGTCGTAGTCGATCACCGCCACCGAGACTTCCTCGAAGCGGTTGGCATCGTGCATGAGGTCGCGGATCACCGCCGGCCGGAACACCACCGCCTGATCGCCGTCCGAGGAGACGAGATCGCCGGGAACGACACAGCCGCTGTGGCGCGGCATGCGCGGCGTCGTGTTGCGGATGTGCCGGATCGCCTCCTCGGGATCGCCGAAAGCCCGGCACAGCATCCGCCGACGGAACCGGCTGCGGAAACTTTCGAGAAACTCACGGTCGTCGTCGATAACGATGATCGTCGACTGATGGAAAAAGGGCAGGACGTGCCGGGACAATGTCATCATGACGCGATCTTCTCCAGGAGAACCCTACCAGTAAGTGTCCGGCACCGCCGGTGACCCGTGCCTCAAGCGCCGCCCTGCGGTCGAAGGGCGATAGTCGCCGAGGCCCTGCGGCAAATATCCTCTTCCCGCTACCACAGAAGGAATAGGAAATTGCGGAGGCAATTTCAACGCTAAAACAATTGAAATCCGAGGGAGAGCCATCTCGTCGCGATAATCCGCGGTCGCCGGCAACACCCGTCCGAGAACGGCATCGAGCCGCGCCGATATCGGGGAAACAGGGCAATAGCGTTGCCAATCGATTATGTTTGTATGCAAGGACCTGAGAGCGGGAATTGGGCGCCGCCACGCGGCATATGCCAATGGTTGCCAATCGCGAACGCGATGTTAATACCACGCGAGTCAAAGGGGGAAGCGGGGGGGCGGATGCTCCGCAACCCCGGCCGGGTCAATCCTCGCGGTCGGCTTCGGAGGCTCCGGCGGCAGCGGCGGCGGCGTCGGACCGGGCTTCGGTCAGGGTCGCAGAGGCGCCCTCCCGCACCACATGGCCGTCGACGGCGACGAACCAGTGCCAATGGCCCCAGTCCCGCTGCTCGATGATCAGGGTGGCGCCGCGGGCCTCGGCTCTCCAGCGACCGTCTTCGCCGAATACCCAGGTGCTGTTCATGGGGGCCTCCGTTCACCGGTCGGGGGAAAGGGGGCTGGCCGGCTGCTGGCCGGCACCGTCCCCGCGGATAAGAGACATACCCCGAGCCGGCCCTTGACGCAGCACAAAAAAAGACGCCGGGCAAGGGAGGCGTGCCCGGCGTCAAGGTCGTACGTGGATCCGAGGTGCCAGTCGAGGAGCAACCTCGACACCCGCTCTATACCCAGGCGCCGCCGCAGCCCTCCTGTCAGGTTTGCGAGGGGGGGCGCGCCACGCCGGGATTGTGGAATTTCAATCCGTTGATTTTTATCAAAATTGCCGGCAGGGGCGCGGGGCCGTGCGGCGGAATGTCACACGTTCGCAGGCGCAGCATAGCGCCAGACCGAGGCCGGCGGCACGTTGAGGGGGGTCCAGCCCAGCCTTTTGCCGGTAATGCCGAGCTTGGGCCGGTCCAGCGGCGAGCCGAAGCAGAAGGTGTAATGGAGGAAGCCGCGGCCGGGCACCATGATGCGGGTCATGGTGGCCACGATGTCGCGCTGCAGCTCCAGCGGCAGCAGCACCATGGGAATCCCCAGCACCACGGTGCCGACCTTGCCGATCAGCTCCGGCGGCAGCATGGACTCGATCTTCCGGCAATCGCCGTGGATGACGTGGACGTCGGGATAGAGGCCAGCGAGAAAGCCGGCCAGTTCGGAATCCAGCTCGATCGACCAGATGCGCTCGGCCGGCACACCGGCCTCGAGGATGGCGCGGGTGACGGCGCCGGTGCCGCCGCCGAACTCGACCACCACCTCGTCGGGCCCGCAGACGATGCCGCGCGAGATCATCCGCCGCAAACTGGCCGAAGACGGCAC
>SESB01002533.1_pt1 | contig 10544 bp, 10 predicted proteins | sample 3171441 | NCBI WGS metagenome assembly SESB01 (sample SAMN06051867, study PRJNA518727) | freshwater metagenome | biome: subpolar coniferous forest; feature: holomictic lake; material: water; isolation source: holomictic Lake 227, 6 m depth | place: Canada: near Kenora, Ontario | collected...
CTATGGTAGGTGGAGATAAAAAAACATTTGACCTGATAGCACCGCTGATAAAAACCCTCGCCCCCAAAAATGGATATATGTACTGCGGACCAACTGGGGCAGGACATTTTGTAAAAATGGTGCATAACGGAATAGAATACGCGCTTATGGAAGCGTATGGCGAAGGGTTTGAGATTCTCAAGGCCTCACCATATGGCAGGCATATGAAGCTTGGCAAAGTGGCGGCAATGTGGAATAACGGCAGTGTGGTAAGGTCTTGGCTTTTGGAATTATTGGAAGACGCTTTTAAAAAAGATAGCGATATGAAAAAAATCAGCGGGTATGTGGAAGATTCTGGAGAAGCCCGGTGGACAGCCAAACAGGCCATAGATAGCGGGGTGGCAGCGGATGTGATAACCGCGGCACTATATAAAAGATTTAATTCAAGGCAGAAAGATGCTTTTTCAAATAAAGTGGTGGCGGCTTTGCGTAATGAATTTGGTGGGCATGCCTTAGTCAAAACCGGTTCGAAAATAAAAAAATCTTCAGCAGGCGCTGGAATACTCTCGCACGCCAAAGCGGCGAAGAATGCGAAAGCGAGGGGCTGAACTTGGAAATAAAAACTGATTTCCCCACAGGTGCAAATTGCGAACTGATTAAAGCTGGCCCCTGTGGAATGGTTATTTTTGGTGCCTCAGGGGACCTTGCAAAAAAGAAACTTTTTCCTTCCCTATATAACATTTTCAAAAAAAGAAATTTGCCAGAGAACTTTTTTGTGATAGGGTATGCGCGCACTCCTATGGAGTATGCAACTTTCAGACAGGAAATAAAAACTGCGACTGGGACTTCGGATGAACAATTTCTTTCAAGATGTTATTATATCAGCGGGGGATATACTGAAGCGGCTTCTTATTTGAAACTGGCAAGTAAACTTAAGGAACTGGAAAAAAAATATGCGACTGCTGGCAATATAATTTTTAATCTGGCAGTGCCCCCAGAACTGTACGCACCGATAACTGCCTGCCTGTCAAAAAATGGAATGCTAAAAAAAGATAAAAGAACGCTTCCTTTTCAAAGACTTATGGTGGAAAAACCTTTTGGACACGACTATGAAAGTGCTGTAGCACTCAATGCTGAATTGTTAAAATATGTAACGGAGGAACAACTTTACCGCATTGACCATTATCTTGGCAAAGATACCGTGCAAAATATTCTTGTCTTCAGGTTCGCCAACTCTATTTTTGAACAGGCCTGGAACCGCGACTCTATAGATCATGTGCAGATAACTATGTCCGAGGATATAGGTATAGAACAGAGAACAGGGTATTTTGAAAAAGCTGGGCTTATCAGAGATGTCCTGCAGAATCATATGCTTCAGCTGTTGGCACTGGTGGCAATGGAACCGCCTAAAACATTTGATGCCGAATTGGTGCAAAATGAAAAAGTAAAAGTTTTCAAAGCGATAAAACCATTTAAAGCAAACCCAAACAACGCTGACATAATAAGAGGTCAGTATCTTGAAGGAAGTCTTCAAGGGCTCTCAATGAAAGGGTATAGACAGGAAACTGGGGTCGAAAAAAAATCATGTGTGGAGACCTTTTTTGCCGCCAAACTTTTTGTGAATAATAAAAGATGGAGAGGCGTACCTTTTTATTTGAAAGCTGGAAAAAGGTTGGATAAAAAGGAAACCAAAATTTCAGTGGTCTTTAAAGGAGTGCCAAAATGTGTGTTCTGTCATTTTGAAAACTCCGTTAAAATGCCAAATATACTTACCTTTATTATTACTCCAGAACAAGGTATATCCCTGCGTTTAGAAGCTAAAGTCCCTGGGTCAAAAAAATGTTTAAGCACCCTTGAAATGGATGTGAATTACAGGGAAATATTTAAAACAGACCCTTCAAATGATTATGCCTCTGTAATTTTGGAATGTATGTTTGGAGATCAGACCCTTTTCTGGAGAAAAGACGGAGTGGAAGCGGCTTGGAAAATCTTGACACCGGTTTTACGGAAATGGGATTCCTGTCCAGTGAATGATAAAGATGGTCTAATGAATTATTACGCTGCGGGAACTTCTGGTACTAAAGCAGCAAATGAAATTATTGAAAAAGATGGCAGGCACTGGTTGTAATTTAAAAAGGGAGAAAGAAGTGAAAACGACGCTTAAAAAATTTAAAGATTTAAATGAAATGGCAATAGAGACCTGTGAGTTTATTGTGAGGACGGCAAAGGCAGCGGTTAAAAAACGCGGATATTTTAGTTTAGTTTTATCTGGTGGTGGGGCGCCGAAACCTGCTTATGAATTGCTTGCCACTCCAAAATATTCAAAAAGAATGCCTTGGCATGCTACTTATATTTTTTATCAGGATGACAGATATGTGAGTATTCGCGATATGGCAAGTAATTTTAAGACCTCTTGGACACTTTTACTTAAGAAGACACCTATACCTAAAGAAAATATATGCCGTATGCGCTTTGAGATAAAGCCAGTGGCAAAAGCAGCGGCCGCTTATGAAATGTTTTTAAAAAAGTTTTTTCTTGTGCGCGGGTTAAAAAAAGGTTTTGGTTCTTTTGATATTGTGATAGCTGGAGTGGGACCGGACGGACATACTTCGTCTTTATTTCCAGGAGACGCAAAAGCGCTTAATGAAAAAACCCACTGGATAATATCAATAAAAGCGCCGGATTGGGCATTGACCAAAGACCGAATCACTATGACTTTTCCACTTATTAACAGTGCGAGGACTGTGCTAATGCTTATCGGTGCTCCTGTAAAAGGCGAAGTGATAGATAGAGTGCTCAAAGGGGACAAGGCCTATCCTGCTTCACGGACAAAAGCAAAAGAGGAAATAAAGTGGTTTATTGACAGACATATATATATGTAAGCGGCTAAATACTATTTTTTATTGAAAAAATCCATAACCTTAGCGCTAAAACTTTTAAAACCTTCTGTAATTTTTTCTCCAAGCCCTTTATTGGCCTGTGCTGTTTTGCTTATGGCTACAGCCACTTTTTGGGCTGTGTCTTCGGCTTCTTTTGCAAACACTGCTGCGCCCTTGCTTACTTCTTCGGACTTTTTAGCCACACTACTACTAAACTTTTCTGCATCTTTTTTTATTTCTGTCGCTTTTTTAACCACTGTCTCAGCGGTGTTTTTTACTTTTTCTCCTGCCTTGTCAATTTTTTGACCCAAAGTGTCCTCTGCGCGAACGAAAATAGCAAAGACCAAAATGGTTAAACCCAATATAAATAATTTTTTCATAGACCCCTCCTAAAAAGCTAGTTTTAATAAGTATACTTTAAATATAATAATTTTCAAGGAGTTTGAAAAAACGGCTTGACAAAAAGTAAACGCAAAGCATATAATATATATGAACATATATTCATATATAAGGAGAAATAAAATGCCCCAAAAAGCAAAACAAAGAGGTCCTGTAAATGTAAAAGCGGTGGAGACTTTAAAAAAACGCATGAAACCGGAGCCTGTGATAGCGCAACTTAGCGAGACCTTTAAGGCGCTGGGAGACCCTACCAGAACCCGTATTTTATTGGCGCTGTGTGATTTGGCTTTGTGTGTGTATGATTTGGCGCTACTTTTAAATATGAGCCAGTCTGCGATTTCTCATCAGCTCGGAGTCTTAAGGCATTTAAAACTCGTAAAGTATAAAAGGCAAGGACGGGGAGTATATTATTCACTGGATGATGAGCACATAAGACATTTGTTGTATGAAGGAATAAAACATGTGGAAGAATGAAAACTAGTTTAGGTGAAAGAGGAAAAAAATGACTGAAAAAAATAAAATAATAATTGTAGGCAGTCCTAATGTGGGGAAGAGCCTTATCTTCAACCACTTGACAGGAAGTTATTCAGCTGTGTCTAATTATCCGGGCACGAGCGTGGAAGTGTTTCGTGGGATTATGAAATACGAAGGTAGCGAATTTGAAGTGGCAGACACTCCCGGAATGTATTCGCTTATGCCTGTCACTGAAGAAGAACTGGTGGCCCGCAATATTCTTTTTGAAGAAAAAGCTGTTGCCGTAATACAGGTGGTAGACGCGAAAAATCTTGAGAGAATGCTGGTCTTTACCTTGCAACTCATAGAAGCGGGTTTACCTATGGTGCTGGCTGTTAATATGATTGATGAGGCGGAAAAACTCGGAATAACTATAAACGCTGAAAAACTACAGACCAATTTGGGCATCCCTGTAATCCTGACTGTGGGCACTGATGGAAAAAATCTTGAGGCCTTGAAAAGCGCCGCTGTCCTGCGTGCTGACTTTAAACAAACGCCCTTGGACTTTAGTTATAGTCAGGCAATTGAAGAAAAAACTCGCAAAGTGTCAGACCTGTTGGGCAGGGAGTATGAACTTTCTAAAAAAACTGTCAGCCTCTTGTTAATGGTGGAAGACGCTGAAATAATAAAAGTGGTATGCGCGGATGAAAAAAATAACTGTGAGGCGATAAAAAAAGAGACCACGGCACTCACGGATAAATATCGCGCCCCTATGAACTATCTGATAACAGCGGAGAGACAGAGTAAGGCCTCTGCTATTTATGAAGACGGTGTTACGGTGACAAAAGCAGGCAGGTTGGCTTTTAATGAAGTGCTGAGCAGGTTCACAATGAATCCGTGGACAGGAGTGCCGATATTTATTTTATGTATATTCCTCTTGTATGAATTTGTAGGCGTTCTCGGCGCACAGGTGTTGGTAAAATATTTTGAAGAGGTAATTTTTGGGAAATATATCAATCCCCCAGTGGAAACTTTTGTAAAACATTTTATTACTTGGCCTGTGCTGCAGGACCTTTTTGTAAACAAGTATGGGATTATTACTCTTGGAGTGAGATATGCGGTGGCCTTGATTCTGCCCATAGTCACTACATTTTTTATAGCTTTTTCCATAATAGAAGACACGGGCTATCTGCCACGCTTGGCTATGCTCATAGATAGGGTGTTTAAAAAATTCGGACTTAATGGCAGGGCGGTAATTCCCATTGTCTTAGGGTTTGGCTGTAATACTATGGCGACGATTGTGACAAGAACTTTGGAAACAAAAAGAGAGCGTGTGATTGCTTCGTTTCTCTTGGCTTTGGCGATTCCGTGTTCTGCCCAACTGGGAATAATTTTCGCTTTGTTAAGCGGGATAAAAGCGCTGGCGATTTGGCTGATAGTTATGATAAGTGTATTTGTGGTAGTGGGGTGGCTTACCGCCCAACTCTTGCCAGGAGAAAAACCTATCTTTTATATGGAAGTGCCGCCATTGCGCCTACCAAAATTAAAAAATGTTTTTGTAAAAACATATACGCGCGTGGAATGGTATTTTAAGGAAGTGTTTCCGTTATTTATAGCAGCGAGTGTAATTATATGGGTGGGCAATCTCACTGGGATTTTTGCAGTGTTGGTAAAAATGCTGGAGTATCCTATGCAGTGGATAGGACTTCCAAAAGAAGCGGCAGTAGCATTTCTTTTTGGATTTTTTCGGAGAGATTATGGCGCTGCCGGTTTGTATGATTTAAAACTGCACGGTTTAATCTCAGGAGTGCCACTTGTGGTAGCGGCAGTCACCATAGCTATTTTTGTGCCGTGTATAGCGCAGTTTGCGGTGACAATTAAAGAGAGGGGCATAAAAGCGGCATTACTTATGGCGGCGTTTATTTTTCCTTTCGCATTTTTTATGGGGTGGCTGGTCAATACAGTGTTGACCCTGTTAAAGGTTACTATATGAAATGTGTTTTATGCGGGTATGAGTTCAACGAGGCAAAAGCAAAGACTGCGTGTGAGGGCTGCCCACTCGGAGAAAAGTGTGGATTAGTAAAATGTCCGAACTGCGGTTATGAAAGCCCCAAAACACCGCAGTGGCTGACAAAGAAAGAAAATAAAATAAAAAATAAACGCGAGGTATAAAAATGAAGTTTTCTCATGAGGCGGAAGAAATACTTGAAACCCTGTGGGTCTCACAGGAAGAAAAAGGAAATCCGGAAACCCATTGTCGCCTTTTTAATGAAGAGGGCAGGGCAGAAGCACTTAAAGAACTCAAGCTGGCTGGCTACATTTCTCAAAATAAAGAAAAAATAATACTTTTGGAAAAAGGAAAGGAAGACGCGCGGAGTGCTGTCCGCCATCATAGGCTTGCCGAGTGTTTTATGATGAATGTTTTAAAATTGGATAAAGAGACAGGGAATATGAGTGCCTGTGAGTTTGAACATTTATTGACTCCACAACTGGAGGAGAGGATATGTGGCATGCTGGGGCATCCAAAAACTTGTCCTCACGGAAATCCCATACCACAGGGGAAATGCTGTCTGAAGACAGGCCTGCAAAAAGAAATTGTTTTGAAAAGACTTTCCGAAATGAAAGCCGGGCAAAAAGGTAGAGTGGCATATATGAAAACGGCGGATAAAAGAAAATTACAAAAGCTTATGATAATGGGAGTTATGCCGGGAATGAAAATAAGTGTTATTGTGAATGCCCCTTCCTGCGTATTTCAGATAGGTAATACTCAAGTGGCAGTAGATGCTGAAATGGCAAAGTCGGTGTTTGTAATGACGGAAAAAAAGCGCTGAAAAAACTCGTTTTACATTGACAAAAAAGGGATTACAAATTATTCTAAATATGGAGTTAAAATAAAAATTTAAGAGGAGTGCTCACATGAAAAAGTATCAATGCAATGTCTGCGGTTACATTTACGATCCAGCAAAGGGAGATCCAGACACAGGCGTAGCGCCGGGAACTGCTTTTGAACTTATTCCAGATAGCTGGGTATGTCCTGATTGTGGTGCTGGGAAAAGTGATTTTTCATTGATGGACTAAAATGAATAAAATATTTAAATATCTGCTGCTTGTTTTATTTATAGCGGCGGTCTTTTATGTTTTGAAGGTCTCTCCTTTGTCAGAGTATATTTTTACAGGGGGAGGCAGAAAGATATTTATGGAAAAGTTTTCTGGCTATATGCAGACGCTGGGGATATGGGCGCCTTTTATGTTTGTACTGATTTACGCTGTGAGTCTTATATTTTTTGTGCCTGCCAGCGTTTTTACAAGTATAGGTGGGATTGTCTTTGGGCCGTGGTTTGGTTTATTTTTAAATGTCACAGGCGCTATGATAGGTGGCACCATTTCGTTTTTTATGGCCAGATATATGTTAAGAGAGATAGCTTCAAAAGTTTTGCAGAGCGGGCATTTTAAAAAACTGGATGATGGCGCCGCGGAACACGGTTTTTCAATAATAATTTATCTACGCCTAATGTTTGTCCCATACACTTATTTGAATTTTGCTATAGGCCTGTCAAAAATAAAGTTTAAAGATTTCTTTTGGGCGACGCTTATAGGGGTAATTCCAGGACTCGCGGTGATTACTTTTCTTATGAGCGCGGTCAAAAACCTTATGCTTACCTATAAAACTTGGCTGGATGTGTTACGGCCAGATATTTTAGGGCCTTTGGCCTTATTCATATTTTCTTTTTTTATTCCAGCTATCCTCAAACATTTCAAGAAAAAGTTTAATATTACAAAGGAAATAGAGGAAGAAACGGAAATAAATGACTGAAAACAAGCCCTTTTCTTGAGGGGTAGTGCTGGTGGTATTGACTTTTAGGGTTATTTTTGTTAGATTTTTTCCTATTGGAAAACTGCCTATAGCCGACCTATATTTTTCGGGTGCGGCTAAGAAGTGGTTTTCAGGGTTTTAAACAAATGGAAGAAAAAAAGTCTTTATTAAAGAGAATGAAGGAAGTTGTAATAGGCGGGAGCAGAAACATATCTGATCCGGCTATTTTTCATAACTTATCGCTTATAGCTTTCTTTGCCTGGGTAGGACTTGGAGCGGATGGTTTGAGCTCCTCCTGCTATGGACCTGAAGAAGCTTTTATCACCCTCGGCCATTATACCTATCTCGGTATTTTCGTGGCGATAGCTTCTGCGATTACTGTTTTTGTCATAAGCTCCAGCTACTCGCAAATAATAGAACTCTTCCCAGGTGGTGGCGGCGGCTATTTGGTTGCGAGTAAATTATTGTCGCCTGCAGCGGGAGTTGTCTCCGGCAGTGCCCTTATCATAGATTATGTCTTGACTATAAGCTTGTCAGTGGCCAGCGGGTCTGATGCGCTTTTCAGTTTTCTTCCACCGGAATACCAGCACTTTAAACTTCCGTTCGCGCTTGTAGGGTTGACTATTTTAACCATTATGAATATGAGAGGAGTAAAGGAATCTATAGCTCCGCTCGTACCGATATTTTTAATTTTTATCGGAACGCATGTCTTTATAATATTGTTCGCCCTTATAAAAAATGCTGGAAACTTTTCAATGCTTGCTCAAAATACCAGCGCTGATATTCATTCGGCAGGAGCCTCACTGGGCGGCGCTGGAGTTATATTTCTCGTCCTCAGAGCTTATAGTATGGGCGCCGGGACATATACTGGTATTGAAGCCGTCAGCAATAGTTTAAATGTTTTCAGGGAACCCAGAGTAATAAATGCCAAAAAAACAATGAGATATATGGCGTTCTCTTTAAGTTTTATGGTCTTTGGTCTAATCTTGGCATATGTGTTGTACCATGTGTCACCTGCGCACGGAAAAACTCTTAATGCGGTCTTATTTGAAAATGCTACTGCGGGCTGGCCGAAACAGGCAGCTGATATATTTATTATTGTGACCTTAGTCTCAGAGGCAGCTTTACTTTTTGTAGCGGCACAAACTGGGTTTATTGGCGGTCCTGGAGTGCTTGCAAATATGGCAAAAGATAAGTGGGCACCTTCACGCTTCGCCGCTCTCAGTGATAGGCTTGTAGCACAGAATGGCATAGGGCTCTTGGGTGCGGCGGCTTTTATCACGGTATTTCTTTCAAAAGGGTCTGTGAAGTTTCTTGTGGTTCTTTATTCTATAAATGTTTTTATAACCTTTTCCCTTTCTCAATTGGGAATGGTTATACACTGGTGGAAAGTAAAAAAAGAAGAAAAAAAATGGTTTTCAAAGATTTTAGTAAACGGGATAGGACTTGCTATGACAATTTTTATATTGGTGACAGTAATAATATTTAAGTTTTTAGATGGCGGGTGGATCACAATTATTATTACGGGCTCGCTGATAGCTTTATTTGTTTTCATAAGGAAACATTATCTTAAGACCTTTGATATGTTGAGAAATTTGGATGATTTGGCTTATGCGGCACTGAGTGCAAAACATATCGGTGAAGTTCCTATAAACTATGACCCTAACTCGCGGACCGCTGTGGTCTTTGTAAATGGTTTTAATGGCTTGGGGATGCATACGCTTATGAGTGTAATTCGATCTTTCGGACCGATGTTTAAAAATTATATATTTGTCCAGATAGGGATAGTAGATACAGGCAATTTCAAAGGCACTGAGGAAGTGGAAAAACTTAAGGAACATATAAAAAAGCAAATGGATCACTATGTGAACTATATACATAATAGAGGATTTTACGCTGAAGCAGTGACTACTATTGGTACGGATGTTATGGAAGAAAGTAAAGCAATCACCGCGGAACTTTTAAAAAAACATCGCAATTCAGTATTTTTTGGAGGACAGCTGGTGTTTGAAGACGAGTCAATTTTGACCAGACAACTCCACAACTATATCGTTTTCCGCATGCAGCGCGAGTTCTATCAAATGGGTGTGACTTTCGTCATAATGCCTGTGAGAGTGTATCAGTCAAAGCTTGAAGCTACGGAATAAAAATTCTTTTATATCCGGTGAAAAATGATAGAAACTATCGGACTTACCAAAAAATACGGCGACTTTACTGCTGTCAACAATCTCAATCTGCAAATAAAAAAGGGCGAAATTTTTGGTTTTTTAGGACCTAATGGCGCGGGTAAAACTACCACTATAAAAATGCTCTGCGGGCTTGCGGCCATAACAACAGGCGAGGCCTTGCTGGACGGCATAAGTATAAAAACAAATCCTGTAAGCTACAAAAAAAAGTTGGCGCTTATACCAGACAAACCGTATCTGTTTGAAAAACTTCGGGGCATTGAATATGTAGAGTTTTTGGCAAACCTTTATAATGTCTCAAAGAACGATTTTAAAACCCGTCTAACAAAATATTCCGAAATGTTTGAGGCAGCGAGTTATATAAATGATTTCATAGAAAGCTATTCACACGGTATGAGCCAAAAAATGCTTATTGTCGCCTCTTTAGTGCATGCGCCAGATGTGTTTATTTTGGATGAACCTATGGTCGGACTTGACCCCAAAAGTATGAAAACCCTGCGCGCCGCGATAAAAAAACTTTCCAAAGAAGAAGGCCTCACTGTCTTTATGTCCACCCATTCCTTAGAAACAGCCGAAGAAGTCTGCGACACAGTAGGCATAATAGATCACGGCCGTTTAGTAGAAGTAGGCAAACTCAAAGACATAAAAGAAAAAAATATGAATAAAAAATTAGAAGAGATTTTTTTCAAATTGACGGAAGAGAAATAGAATAAACAAAAGTTCCAGGTTCCAGGTTCCAAGTTCCAGGATTTTAATTCCAAGTTCCAGGTTCCAAGTTCCAGGATTTTAATTCCAAGTTCCAAGTTCCAGGATTTTAATTCCAAGTTCCAGGTT
>SESB01002539.1_pt1 | contig 10534 bp, 11 predicted proteins | sample 3171441 | NCBI WGS metagenome assembly SESB01 (sample SAMN06051867, study PRJNA518727) | freshwater metagenome | biome: subpolar coniferous forest; feature: holomictic lake; material: water; isolation source: holomictic Lake 227, 6 m depth | place: Canada: near Kenora, Ontario | collected...
CATCGACCATCAGATTGTCAAAAATCAGCACTCCTTTGTCGTACAACTATTTGCGTGATCGCCACAGACAGTCACATGGAAAGTCCAAGTAACATTTGAATCATCCACGAATTCTTAGTCTGCGGATAAATTAGCTTTGTTTTTTATCCAGCACCTTATAGCTGTCAATTAATCGATGTCAGTGTCCGCAAACGTTCTACTGCGAAATCGACAAAGGCGCGGACTTTCGCCGCCGCTTTTCGGCCTTCCTGATAGACGACATGAACTGGCAGTGATACATTTTCGTACTCGGCGAGAACAATCTTGAGCCTGCCTGATACAACCTCGGAGGCCACCATGTAAGACAAGACCATGGTTAAGCCGCGTCCAGCAACGGCGGCAGCAATCGCGACATCTGCGGTGTTGACGGTAAGTCGGGTTGAGAAAGGGACCGTGATATCACCATCCTGCCCTTTGAAATGCCATTCTGCCTTAGACGCCAGACTCGAAAACTGCACGATGTCGTGTGCTCTGATGTCTGCCGGCACTTGTGGGATACCACGAGCTTCAAGGTACTCGGGCGAAGCACAAATCACCCGACGTACCGAGCCTACGCGAATGGCTGTCAGGGATGAATCCGGCAATTCGCCAATCCGTACTGCCACATCGAGTCCTTCATCAATCAGATTGACCACACGATCCACGAATAGCGTTTGCACCGAAACTTCTGGGTAACGTTCCAGAAATTCAATCAACAGCGGTGCCACGTGCAGGTAGCCAAATCGTGATGATGCGGTGACTGACAGTTTTCCTCGTGGAGTTCGGTGAGCACCGGCTACAGACTCCTCTGCTTCATCAAGATCAGCCAGGATACGCCGGCAATCTTCCAAAAAGCGTATCCCTGCGTCAGTCGGCTTAACCTGTCGAGTCGTTCTATGAAAAAGCATCACACCAAGATGATTTTCCAAGGTTGCAATAGTTCGCGTAACAGCAGGCGGGGACATATTGAGTTTCCGTGCGGCGGAGGCAAAACCCTCAGTATCCACTACCGCAATAAACACCTGCATGGAGTGAAAACGATCCATAAATTATTCCAAAAAAGGTGAACGATGCATAGACCCCAACAGGACTGTTTTATCCTTTGGCAATGTCTAGTTTCTTCATCCGGTAGCGCAGTGTGCTGGGCTGCATTTTCAGTATACGAGCTGCGCCTTTAGGCCCTTCGATAATCCAGTGTGTCTGCTCCAGAACTAACTTAATGTACTCACTCGTTACCTTATCGAGGCTAGCATCACTCCTCTGGGCTAATTTAACTGGAGACTCGGCAACAATTGATAACTGTTCAGGATCAACGTCAAGTACTGAGCCATCGGCCAGGATTATGGCTCGTTCAATGACATTTTCCAGCTCCCGGATATTACCGGGCCAACCATAGGCCTTTAGGCGCTGCATAGATTTTGCACTCATACCTTCGAGCTTTTTTCCGATTTTCGGCGCAAACTTTTCGATCATAAAGTTAACCAACTGTGGAATATCATCGAGACGTTCTCTCAACGGCGGAGTGGTCAGTGGAAACACATTCAAACGATAGAACAAATCTTCCCGAAAGTTTTTTTCTGATACCTCATGTAAAAGATTGCGATTAGTGGCCGCAATAATGCGTACATCGACTTTAATCGGTGTTTGACCGCCGACTCTTTCAAACTCACGCTCCTGAAGTACACGCAATAATTTAACCTGCACCTCTAGCGGAATTTCGCCGATTTCATCAAGAAAAAGCGTGCCTCCGTTTGCTAGCTCAAATCGTCCGATACGCTTAGCAATCGCACCGGTAAAGGCCCCTTTTTCATGACCGAATAATTCGCTTTCCACCAACCCTGAAGGTAAGGCCGCACAATTGACTTTAATCAATGGATTGTTTTTGCGAGGGCTAGCTGAATGGATCGCTCGGGCAATTAATTCCTTGCCAGTGCCTGATTCTCCCTGAATCAACACCGAGACATCGGTCATTGCAACGCGTTGAACTTGGGTTAATAAAGTTTTTATCACCGGACTGTGGCCAATAATCTCGTCGAAATTATGCGCTGATTTGATTTCTTCCTGTAAGTAAAGATTCTGTGCTTTGAGTCTGGCTTGCTCCTGTTCCATGAGGACTTGTTCGGTAATGTCGATAAACATGGTGCGCCTGTAAAGACCATCAGAATCCGGTTTTGACCACCATTGAACCCAGATGGGCTTACCATTATCTTTACGACGCAGCTCAAGTATGACGGCGGTATCGGTGCCATTTTGTAAAGCTGTGTAAGCTTCCTTAACTCGGCGTTGAGCATCCACCGTATCAGGGACTAAGGAAAACCAAACCATACTAGGTACTTGCTCAGGCGTTATGCCCAATATTTGCCGAGCCGCACGATTTGCGCTGATGAATCGAGACTCAAAATCTTCATGTATGTAAGCAATCGGTGCAGCTTCAAACAAATCCCGAAACCGTTCTTCACTGAACCGAAGTTGATTCACTGCTTGAATTCTTCTAAGTTCGGCAGTTGCACGCGCGGCAAAGATTTTAAAGGTGTATAACAGTTGCGGCTGTTCAGGCATTGCCTTGTAATCGAATATGGCCAAATGGCCTAGTACATTTCCATCGACATCCTTCAGAGGTACACCCAGAAAACTCTCAACTCCCTGTGACTTTGGGAACAGTTTCCATACATCCGATGGATAGTGGCAGAATTTACCTTTTATAACATCTTCACACGGTGTTCCTGCCAGTTCCCATTCCTGATTGTCGATAATTTGACCCTCCATCCAGAAAGCTAAAGTGCGTACTCTTGTTTTTTCATCAGCAAATTGAGCAATGAAAGCGTTGGCAGCACCTGTGGCAACACTTAAATTTTCTACTAACAACTGAAAGAAGTCTTCGCCTGTGGCTTGCGCTGTGCCTTCAACGATCGCCCGCAATACAGGTAGTTCGGATAACAAAGGCTCAGTAGAGAAATTTTTAGGCATAAGTAGGGTGAAATTCAGTTTAAAAGCTCGGATGCATCTTGCTCTTATCGTACCACAAACCAAGCCACAGCTATTAGTGGCTACCACCATTAATCGTGGTGGATAGATGGCTAAGGAATTACAATTGCATCCGATTGAGTCAATGTATACTTATGAAATACAAGTCTATTTCATGTAATTGTGGCTAGTGGCACAGCGTTTGCTATTGCCTAGTTGTCACTGCTTATTACATAGACACTTACATTAACTTAACTCTAAATAGAATCTTTTATGAAAAACACCTTCAGACTTACCGCTATTTCACTTTGTATCATCTCATGCCTACCTGCTTTTGCCGAAAGCGACAATAGCAATGATGATTCGAACATACCCAGCGAAACGGTGTATACACTTTCCAATGCTACCGCTGGAAATGAAGTATTGGCTTTTCAACGTTTTAAAGATGGGCATATGGAAGCCGCCGGCCATTTCGCGACAGAAGGTAAAGGTACGCAGCCCGCTTCTGGCTTGGGTAGCCAAGGTGCTCTAGCTTTCAGCGATAACAAGCGTTATTTGTTCACCGTCAATGCCGGTAGCAATGATATTTCAGTATTTCGCATAGATGACGGTCAACCGGTCCTTGTCGATCGTGCGTTTGATCAAGGCGTACGACCTGTCAGTGTGACTGTCAGCCATAACCTGGTTTATGTGGTCAATTCAGGCGATGATTCAATCTTTGGTTTCGAATTCGATCCTTCGACTGGTAAGCTTAAGCCTTTAGTAGACTCATATCGTAACCTCAGTTCCGTGGGTGTAGGGCCAGGAGAAATTAGTTTCAACAAAGATGCTGATGCATTGGTTGTGACTGAAAAGGCGACCAATAAAATCACCACGTTTACTTTGGATGAACAAGGCATTCCATTGGACAACGGTCATTCTTTCCCTTCAGCTGGTCAAACGCCATTCGGTTTCTCTTTTGGCAAACACGGCCAATTTTTTGTATCTGAAGCAGAGGGTGGAACGGCGGGTGGAGCAACAGCTTCTGCTTACCAATTACAAGAAGATGGTAGCGCTACCGTAATCAATGGAGCGGTTGCGGTAGGCCAAACCGCTGCATGCTGGTTAATTACTACTCCAGACGGACGCCTGGCTTTCACTGCTGATACTCCGGCCAGCGCCATTTCCTCGTTTGCAATCGACAAAACCGGTCATTTATCGCTCCTAAACTCGAAAGCTGCGACCGAAAACAAACCGTCTGATCTTGCCGTAGCGTCTGATGGTTCTGTATTGTATACGCTTAGTGGTGGCGACCACACTGTCGGCGTTTATGCTATCCAAAAGAACGGCGTATTAACAAAGCTGCAAAGTCTACACTCTTTGCCAATCGGTGTCGCGGGACTGGTCGTTCGTTAAACCAAAAAATTAAGCCTATGGCAAGAATATGAGTTGCGCTAAACTTATTAACAATGGCTATCCTGTTATTTCCTTTTAATTATTACCCAACCTAAGCCGATGAAGCATTATAAATCAACGCCTATCAAATCCTCAGAAATCACCCCACCCGCACTGTTTTTTGATAGGCGTCGGTTTATGCAATTGACGATGGGAGCATCCTTATCGGGTTTATTACCCAGTAGCGTGTTAGCCGGTGAACAATTGGTTAATGTTAAAAAAACGACTGAAGCGTTGTCCGATAAATTAACCGCTTACAAGGATGTAACAACTTATAACAACTTTTATGAATTCGGCACCAACAAAGAAGATCCGGCTCAAAACGCTGGCAGTTTAAAAACTCGCCCGTGGACTATCACTGTGGAAGGGGAAGTCAACAAACCCAAAGTATTTGATATAGAAGAATTGCTAAAACTCGCCCCATTGGAAGAACGTGTTTATCGGCTACGCTGTGTGGAAGCCTGGTCTATGGTGATACCCTGGGTCGGTTATTCGTTATCGGAATTGCTTAAACGCGCAGAACCTACCAGTAAGGCTAAATTTGTCGAATTTGTCAGTCTTGAAGACCCTGAGCAAATGCCGGGGCAAAAGTCAGCCACGCTTGACTGGCCTTATCGGGAAGGCTTACGTATCGACGAAGCCATGCACCCTTTAACAATCCTTGCAGTGGGCCTATATGGTGAGGTAATGCCCAAACAGAATGGCGCACCGATACGTCTGGTGGTACCCTGGAAATACGGTTATAAGAGCGCCAAATCCATCGTAAAAATCCGTCTTGTCGAAGAACAACCGATTACCAGCTGGATGAAAGCCGGGCCTAGCGAATACGGCTTTTACTCAAATGTAAATCCTGCAGTCGATCATCCACGCTGGACTCAGGCGAAAGAGCGGCGCATTGGTGAGTTTCTGAAACGGCCTACCTTGCCATTTAACGGCTACGCAGAGCAGGTTGCGCAACTCTACTCCGGCATGGACTTGATTAAGAACTTTTGAATATGAGGTCACTAAAGACACTTGATAATAAGACAATTGCCTGGATAAAAATCGGGGTGTTTTTGCTAGCATTAATTCCGTTATTTAACTTAGGAATTGCTGCTTATTTGGACAGGCTAGGTGCCAATCCTATCGAAAAGATAACCCGATCCACCGGTTACTGGACGCTGACATTGCTGTTAATCTTGTTAACGATTACTCCGTTACGAAAATTCTCCGGCTGGAACTGGTTGATGCGTTCAAGGCGGATGTTAGGTTTGTTCGTGTTCTTTTATGCCAGCCTGCATTTTTTAACCTATTTAGTGCTGGATCAGTTTTTCGATTGGACCAGTATCTTAAATGATATTATCAAACGGCCTTATATTACGGTCGGCTTTCCTGCTTTTATTTTATTGATTCCGCTCGCTATCACCTCCAATAATCGCATGATCAAGTTGTTGGGCGGCAAACGCTGGCTGTTGTTACATCGCTTGACGTATATCATCGCTGTCGGCGGTGTGGTGCATTATTGGTGGTTAGTCAAAAAAGATATTACCAATCCACTAACTTTTGCACTGTTACTGTCCCTCCTGCTGGGCATTCGTTTGATCTATCGGTTGCGCGGATTGAAAGTACCTTTGATACCCCGTAAACGATGACTACCATGAACGTACTGGCAATCTGTGGCAGTTTACGGGCTGCGTCAATTAATCGTGTGCTACTGCATGCCGCAATTCGACTATCGCCACCCAGTATGGAGATTGTCATGTCTACGGACATTGGGGCATTGCCTATGTACAACCCAGATATTGAACACTGCATACCTGCCCAAGTTATGAGGTTCCGTGTTCAAGTGGCCGCTTCACAGGCATTACTAATCGCAAGTCCAGAATACGCGCACGGCGTGACCGGCACCCTTAAAAACGCACTGGATTGGCTGGTTAGCTTTGAGCCGTTCGCCAACAAACCCGTGGCGCTGCTAAATGCATCACCACGGGCACATCATGCCGACGACGCCTTGCGTGAAATACTCAAAACCATGTCTGCTGAGCTTGTAGAGGCGGCATCAATCAACGTTCCGCTGCTAAGCTCCTCGCTCACTGAAGATGAGATTGCGGGTCACCCGGAAATATCGATAGCCATTGCCAGTGCTTTGGTTGGGCTGCAAGCCTCCATTAGCCATCGTATTTAACGTTAAGCTTAAGGAAGGCGGACAGCGCGGCATCACGATCCGCCATCATGGTCTGAATATGGGGACGGGAGTCCATAAACTTCATATAGGCGACTACATTGGGCAGAAATCGCTCAAGCATGTTTTCACCATAGATCTTCAGCGTTGTCTGGTCAATCATCAAAAAGTGGACGTAGGCGACACAGTCGGCTGCGGTGAAAGTGGCACCAAAAATGTACGGGGAAAATCGGGATAGCCGGGCAACGCTTTCTAGCCCAATAACCAGTCTTTCGTGGGCTTCGCGTTTGGTTTCTTCCGAAACGCTACCGCCAAAAAATGACTCCTTATAGAGACGGCGGGCCACCCACTCTGAGTTGAGCTCAATGTTCTGAATAAGTTCACGACACTTGGCTCGCGCAAATTCCGTCGCTGGATACATAGGCTGTTCTGGATAGCGTTCTTCCAAATAGTCCAGAATAACCTGGGATTCTGACAAACTACCATGCTCTGTCTCTATAAAGGGAATCTTGCCGAGCGGCGAAGATTCTCTAAACGATTCACGCTGCCACGGATAGACCAACTTTTCGTGAAACGGGATGTCTTTCTCAAGCAGAACCAGCTTGAGTTTGTTGTAATAATTGCTGACGCCAAAACCGCAGAGAGTAATCATTGTGCTATCCTCATCATCAATAGAAGTCGTGTTATAGCTTTCGCGTAAGTGCTTTCCCTCGCGCCAGGCTTCGTGGGACTGTATCATTAGAATACGACGACCTCATTCCAGTAGCAATCTTTTACCTATCGGTGTTGGAAACTTGGCAGTCGACTTGAATATTTGAATGGGTACGAGCATCTTCTCCACGCTTCAGGTCAGGTCGATAACAATCTTGCCGAAATGAGACGCCGACTTCAGCAGTTCATAGGCTTCAGGGACGTCATTGAAGCCGAAAACCTGATCGATCACAGGGTGGATCTGATGATCGGAGATATAGCGATTGAGCAGCTCAAAATGCGCGACAGATCCTACGCAGATGCCGTTAATACTGGCGTTCTTAAACATTAAAGGCAGAATGTTAGGCTGTAAGACAAAGCCGGTCAGTACCCCGATTTGGGCGATACGGCCACCGGCAGCAATCGCGGTAATAGAGCGGTTGTAGGTATCGGGGCCACCAAGCTCAAGGATATGATCCACCCCCTTGCCATCGGTAAGATCGAGTGCAACCTTGTCCCACTCGGACTGGGTGCGGTAGTTGATAGTTTGCCAGGCACCGAGGCTATGTGCGCGTTCCAGTTTGGCGTCAGACGAAGAGGTCACTATTACCCTAGCGCCGTATGCGGTGGCCAACTGAAGACCGAATAACGCTACTCCTCCCGTGCCTTGAACGAGAACCGTGTCGCCAGCCTTCAGTTCGCCACCCTCGAATAGCGCCCGCCAAGCGGTCAAACCTGCACAGGGCAAGCAGGCCGCTTCGGTCAGTGTCAGGTGCGACGGAACCTCGACCAGGGAAGATTCCTCGGCGACGATGTAGTCACTCAGAACACCATCGATCTGGCCGCCGCCCAAGGCCTTTGCAGGATATGTGAGCGAGAAAGTACCACCGTGCCAGTCCGGAAAAAAATTGGGACTCACACGGTCGCCTTCTTTCCATTGCGACACTTCAGAGCCCACGGCCACGATGGTGCCCGCGCCGTCAGACAGAGGGATCAATCCGGTACGGTTTGTTGTGACGTCCTGCCGGGTTAACAGGTCTCGGTAGTTGAGGCTGGCTGCGCCCATCCGAATCAATACCTGGTGATGATTAGGTTTTGGAGCTGCATTATCGCAGCGGATAAGCTTATTTGTATCACCTGATCGAGCAAGGTGATAACTTCTGGAGTTCAGGGTCATGTTCAGGCCTCATTTTTAAATACTGCGTTTATGAAAAAAGAAGTAGGGCGTGACGTATATGATTTTCATGCTTTCAAAACAGCCTTTATTGATGGCTACTTTACAGTCCGAGGTCGCTTAATCCAGAATGATCGTCTGGACGCCGACCCAGCGGCCAATAAAATTGTCGGTCAGATTCTTTAATGGGCAAATCATTGATACTGGCATAACGACGCTGCATCAAGCCGTTCTGATCGAATTCCCAGTTTTCATTACCGTAAGATCGGAACCACTCGTTGTTGTCGTTGTGCCATTCGTAGGCAAAGCGAACTGCGATTCGATTATCTTCATAAGCCCACAGTTCTTTTATTAACCGATATTCGTGTTCTTTCAACCATTTTTTAGTAAGAAATGTGATTATTTGTTCCCGTCCTACGGGGAATTCCCCACGATTTCGCCACTGACTATCTGTCGTATAGGCTAAGGCAACTTTTTCTGGATTGCGGCTATTCCAGCCATCTTCGGCCATGCGTACTTTTTGGACTGCCGTCTCACGAGTAAAGGGTGGTAAGGGTGGGCGTGCCGCTTCGGTAGTGTTCATTGATAACTCCAGGTTAATGAAAAAATAGTTGTGAGTTTTTCTAACTTTAAGTTGATGGCATTGACAAATTAAGTTGCGCTTTAAGCGACTGAATTTCCAAAAACAAGGGTGCTAATAACTTATTGACTTCAGCTTTAGAATAGCGCGGGGTAATGTGTTGTGGGCAATTCCATTCACAGGCTTCAACATGAATGACAATACCTCGTTCAACACGCGCTCGATAGGACGGTAGGTTGAGTTGCGCCATTAATTCGGAATCTTCATTTTCGTGGACGATACGCACCCGACCCCAAATTTTAAGGCGTTGCCGGTTCGGGTAGTCCATCAAAATCATCGAGATACGATCATTTGCATTGAGATTACCGACGCTTAGATATTGGCGATTGCCGCGAAAGTCAGCAAACCCAATGGTATGTTCATCTAGCACTTTTAAAAAACCTTTAAGCCCACCTCGATGCTGGACATAAGGCCAGCCGGTTTCCGATACCGTGGCTTGATAAAAACTATCTCGTTCGCTGATAAATTCAATTTCCTGTTCGGTCATCCCAAATCCAGGATTACCAGCTAATTCAAAGCGACTATTAGCCTCCCTGCTACCATATCGGACTTGAGCCGCTTTGACGCTAGAAGTAAAGGCTATTTCAGCAAAGGCAGTAGCCATGATAGATCTCCAAAAAAAACCGACGGTAGTAATCACCGCCGGATGAGGTTCAAAAACTAACGTTTAGGCCGCAATGTTTAGATCAACTTTAGGGAAATCTATTGCGGTCTGAGCAACCTCGTTGATATAGTTGGTCAATGTATTCAGTGCCACATGAAGCACAATTTCTACAATTTCAGCATTACTGTAGCCGGCAGCTTTTACCGCAGCAAGGTCGGCATCTGAAACATGTCCACGCTCCAGCGCCACATGGACAGCAAATTTAACAGCAGCCGCAGCTTTAGGATCAGATGAATGTCCATTACGGTTCGCCGCAATTTCAGCATCATCAAGCTTCGCGACATTTTTGCCGAGATAAGTATGTGCGGAAAGACAATAGCTGCATCCGTTAAATTCGGCGATAGCCAAGGCGATACGTTCTCTGGTTTTTGATTCGAGCGATCCTTTGCCTAAAGCATTATTAAGGCTCAAATAGCCTTCCAACGCAGCTGGACTATTTCCCACTAATTTCATCAAATTAGGTACGACACCTAATTGCTTTTTAACGGCATCCAATAACGGCAAAGTGGCTGCAGGGGTTTGCTCAGTAGTCGGTATAGAAATTCTGTTCATGATGTTTCTCCAAGATAAGTTAATGTAGTTGCTTTACTCACTGTGTTGCGAGTGGGTAAAGTTTACAAGACACATCTGAAAAGAAGAATATCCATCTTTTACAAGATACTATTCCATAAAACACAATAATACGAGCCTGATGACATTTCTGTGTCCTAGGAGGAATAACAAAAATTTTGGTATTTTAAACCGCCAGAACTGACAATTATTTATGGCATTATTGTCATTAATATGGCA
>SESB01002549.1_pt1 | contig 10491 bp, 9 predicted proteins | sample 3171441 | NCBI WGS metagenome assembly SESB01 (sample SAMN06051867, study PRJNA518727) | freshwater metagenome | biome: subpolar coniferous forest; feature: holomictic lake; material: water; isolation source: holomictic Lake 227, 6 m depth | place: Canada: near Kenora, Ontario | collected 2014-07-08...
AAATTTTAAAAATGGATTTTTGAATCCAGCACTTTGTGTTCAGCAAGTATAACGGCATCACCAATAATTGTTGTTCGGAGACTGTTGCTGATGTAATGACTTTATTCTTTTACCCAAACACGCAGGTTATAACGCCATTGGATGTTGTGTTGTGTAAATGATGCATTTCCCTCTAAATGTTTCATGCTGATTGGGGGTTTATGTTTTTCAATAATGATTATAGTTTGTAAAACTTTTTCTAACAGAACTTCAAAGAGCCTTAAAGAATAGGTCTATTTGAAGTTACTTTGAAGTTCAGGTGTAACTATAACTTTTTAATAAACAATAACTTAAAAAACGACCATTACTCCCACTCAATAGTAGCAGGTGGCTTCGAAGAAATATCGTAGGCTACCCTGTTTATTCCCCGGACTTCATTGATGATACGGTTCGAGACCCTAGCTAGAAAATCATGTGGCAGCTGGGCCCAATCGGCAGTCATTCCATCTGTCGATTCAACAGCCCTTAGGGCCAGAACATTTTCGTAGGTGCGCTTGTCGCCCATGACACCGACTGACTGTACCGGCAGCAGCACAGCAAATGCCTGCCATACCTTGGTATAGAGTCCGCTTGATTTTAGTTCTTCAATATAGATTTCGTCAGCATTCCTGAGTATATCCAATCGTTCTTTATTGACCGATCCGAGCACTCTTACCGCAAGGCCTGGACCGGGGAACGGATGACGCATCAGGATGTCTTCGGCAATACCAAGTTCACGGCCTACAGCTCGAACCTCATCCTTAAACAGTTCTCGAAGTGGCTCAATGAGCTTCAGCTTCATGCGTTTGGGTAATCCACCCACATTATGGTGAGATTTTATGGTTTCTGAAGGGCCCTTGACGCTTACGCTTTCAATAACGTCAGGGTAGAGGGTTCCCTGTACCAGAAATTTTTCATGGTGTATATGTTCTTCAAATATCTGGATAAATGTTCTGCCGATGATTTTGCGCTTTTTTTCAGGAGCAGCAATATTTTTCAGTCGTTTAAGGAACAATTCAGACGAATCTGCAAGGGTAACCTTCAGGCCTAAAGGCTTAAGAAAGCTCATTACTTTTTCAGCTTCATTCTTTCTCAGGAGCCCGTTATCAACAAAAACACAGTGCAGTTGTTTACCAATTGCCCGGCTCACCATAACAGCTGCAACGGTAGAATCAACACCCCCGCTGATGCCGCAGATAACAGTTTCTTTGCCTGCTTTACGACCTATTTCCTCAATCTGGTGCTCGATAAAGCTTTTTGATGACCAGTCCGGCTTGATACCTGCAATAGTGATAAGAAAGTTCGAAAGAAGCTGTTTGCCGTAAATAGTGTGCTGAACTTCAGGGTGAAACTGCAACCCGTATATTTTCAAGGCACCTTTACTGCCGAAACTTTCGATGGCGCACATTTCAGAATTGCCACTGCTGGCCGTTACCCTGAACCCTTCCGGCAGCCGTATCACTTTATCGCCATGGCTCATCCATACATCTGAATCTGGAATATCGCGGAACAGTAAACTTTCATATTCCTCGTCATGAGAAACTGTAATTTGTGCTCGACCGAATTCATGTTTTAAAGAACCGGTAACTTCTCCTCCAAAATGCTTGGCGATAGCTTGCAACCCATAGCAGATACCCAGCACAGGAATACCTAATGAAAAGATACCCTCATCCGGCATTATAGCAGATTCGCCATAAACGCTGGTTGGTCCACCCGACAGGATAATAGCTTTCGGATTGTGTTCTCTGATAATCTCCGGAGAAGAATTAAAGGGAAGAATTTCAGAATAGATACCCAATTCACGAATACGACGAGCAATTAACTGAGTGTATTGCGATCCAAAATCAAGAACTAAAACCGACTGCATAACAAAACGGATTGTGTGTTAAAAGAGCGTAACATCAGTAAGCCTCCTGTGGCTTCGGGATAACAGCCGGAACAGGGTTTTGCGGGCCGGGAGCTCCATTGTCGTTTACAGGAGCACCACTATTTCCCTCAGCAGGCATATCGTTTACGTTGGAAGTTTGCCCTCCAGGACGGGACTGATAAAATTTAAAGCCTTTTGGAGTATAGTATTCGATATAAACATTATTGCCGATCAGCTCGGAAGGCGTATTGGTCTGACCTGACATCGGGACAGCAATGACTGTTTCTGGAATATGAAAATACCTGTTTTCAAGTTTCAGTGACCGATCAGCGTAACATCGTTTCATAAATCCTGCCCAGATTGGAAGTGCCGCTCTCGCACCCTGTCCATACTCCATGGATGTAAATTTGACTCTCTCGTCATCAAACCCTGTCCATACAACAGCGACAAGTTGAGGTGTGAACCCTGCAAACCAGGCATCTCTCATGCTTTGTGTCGTGCCGGTTTTTCCGGCAGCCTCAACATCAAAACCGTAACGAGCGCGCACAGCTGCACCTGTCCCTTTATTGATGACATCCTTAAGCATCGAAACCATCACAAAGTTGGTGGTAGAGTCAATAGCAAAACGACGGTTGAGCGTGTAGGATGATAACAGTCTGTTATGCTTGTCCTCTACTTTCAAAATTGAGACTGGTTCATTCCATATACCGTTGTTTGCAAAGGTCGAAAATGCCCCTGCAAGTTCAAGAGGGGTAACTTCTGAAGTTCCAAGGGCTATCGAGAGGTTCGACGCTAATGGTGAAGTGATACCCATTCTTTTAGCATAGCTGATGATTTCCGCTGTAGTAAGGTGTTCATAGGCAAGCCTGACGGTAACCTGATTCAGTGAGTGAGCTAGTGCGGTACGGAGTGTCGTCATCCCCCCCGATGAACCGTCGGAGTTTCTTGGCGACCATATAGTGCCATTACCACTGTTAAGGGCAAGTGGCTGGTTAAGTACCTGAAAGTTTGAAGGTATACCCTTGTCGATAGCTGCAGTATAGACAAAAGGCTTAAAGGTGGAACCCGGTTGACGTTTTGCCTGCCATACATGGTCGAACTGATATTTGTAATCATCCGGCGAAAACTTGTTTCCCCCAACCCAGGCCTTAACATGCCCGTTAGTCGGGTCGATAGCCACCAGAGCGACCTGAATCCTGGTTTTTGCCTGCAACAGATCATTAAGCCATACATGGTCAGCCTTAAGCTTTGCCATCGCAGTTGCATCAGATTGACCGTCTTCGATAAGCCCCTTGTATTTCTCGCTCTCCCTGATAATCTGGTTTTTCAAAGATTCAGGCCATTTCCATGCGCGGTCAAACGAGGCCTGTAAATCGGCAAGATGTTCAGCTGCCGCCAGTTGGGCATAGTTCTGCATCCGGCTGTCAAGAGTTGTCTGGATGGAGAGGCCGTCGCGGTATAGGTCCACATTTCCAAGCATTGCAGACGGTTTTACAGTCTGCCGGATATATTCAGTAAAGTAAGGAGCCAGACCCTGATGGTTTACCGGTGTGTACTTCAATACCAGGGGGGTTTTCTGGGCAGTTGCAGCCTGTTTTGGGGTAATGAATTTTGCTTTTTCCATCAGCGAAAGAATGAGATTTCTTCTCCCTGTAGCGCTTGAAGGATCTTTAGCCGGATTGTATGCCGTTGGATTTTTCAGTGTGGCAATAAGCGCAGCGCTTTCAGGCAGCGTCAGGCGATATGCAGGTTTTCCAAAGTAGGTATGGGCAGCTGCCTCGATACCGTAAGCACCGGACCCGAAATATACAGTGTTCAGATATAGCGCAAGGATCTCATCTTTTGTGTACGTTTTTTCGAGTTCAATAGCCGTGACAAACTCCTTGACTTTTCGACTGACAGTACGTTCCTGGCTCAGATAGAGGTTTTTTGCCAGCTGCTGGGTAATGGTACTGGCTCCCTGCCAGCGGGTTCTTCCTTTAAGAATATTTTCACCCATTGCCAAGGTAAGCCGTCTGAGATCAACACCCCAATGCTGGTAAAAAGCTACATCTTCGGTTGCAATCAGAGCATAACGAGCAGAAAGTGGAATAGATTTAAGGGGAATAAAGGTACGATTTTTCAGAAAAAACTTATGGAGCAGCACGCCATCTTCCGAATACACAAGAGATGCGAGTTCAGGGTTCGGATTTTCAAGCTCCTCAAGGCTCGGCAGCCCTAAAAAATTGTTCATCGCCGACACCTTCGGGCTCGTTAATGGTAATGCGATGAAAAAAGCAATAATGAAAAATATGCCTTTGGTCAATAATTTACTCACAGTATCGATTGATCTTTAGTGTGTTATCCGCTGTTACAAGAGTAACAATATCATGGTCATACAATCAGGCGTTTTCAACTGCCCGTATTTTCCAGCGCTTTCTTTTTATAAAATTGTTCAGCAAATTCAAAATGTTTTTTAAGCTCCAGGGCAAATGCAGCGGTATCTTCAAGCATTGGCAAATGTCCGAGATCGTCGAACTTCGCTAATCTCGTTGGAGCAGCTGAGTCGGTTCGACGTTTATTATAAAGAGATATAGTGCCTTCTGGAGGAATGGTATGATCGGCCATGCCGACACAGCAGAGCACCGGAGAGGCGATATAGAGGACATGTCGAGTATAAGCCCTCAGAGATTCAGGGTCAATGGAAAACCTGCCGACAGCATTGGTCGCCTCTTTGTCTGACTGGGTGAAGTCCTCGATAATAATATCATGATACTCTTTGGGAATTTCTTTAGCTGCTGCCCGTTTTATAAAAAGGCTTTTCAGCGGTTCAGACTGAAAAATAGAACGGAACTGCAAGGAAAAATCAATCAATCCACCTAAAAAAAAGAGGCCAAGCGACGTAAAGGCAGTCTCTTCGAAAATTCCGCATGCGATGATTGTTGCAGAAACCAGTGCTTCACGGTATCGAATGCAGAGTTCAGTTGCAACCATGCCCCCCATGGAATGACCGACAATATGCAGTTTTTTTGATGTCTTGAGCCCCAGATGTTCAATCAGAGCACCGGCTTCATCAGTAAAACCCTGAATGGTAAAAGTTGGTTTATACCCCTTTATCACCGTTTTTCCAGTACCACTCTGGTCATAGGTAATACATCGGTAGTTAGCCGAAAGCAGAGTAACTAAAGGTTTCCAGTATCGGGATGAAACGGCCCAGCCATTAACAAAAAGTACCACAGGTTTTTCTGCTCCTGAAGGATCAGATTCCGCAGTGTCTTCATAATAAAGATTGCAGCGATAGGACTCTAGGTAACTCATCGTAGAAGCATGGTTTCTTTGTGGAAAGCAAAAAACTAATATATAACAATAATAACTTTTTATCCCGACCTTCCCCACAAGAGCCATCAATCCTCCTTTGTAACCAGTAGGGGTTATAAACAAGGAAATCCCGTGTGATAAGCGACGGAATTTGTTATGGTATTCTTGTAATCTCTCTATTAAAACAAGTATCCGTCTGAAATTGATAAGCTTTTCATATTTTGTATGGTTTTCGTGAAACTTTATAACGGCAAACAGGTGATGTATGGATGAGGATAAAATATTATTGGCCATGCGTTTAATGGCATGGGAAAGAGCAAAAGGGGAGCTTAATTCAGTTCTTCAAAGTTATTGGACGGAAGAATTCGATGATGAGTTTGTTGAAGGTGCCCGTCAGATTGTCGAAAATTTTTTAAACGATTTTGAGGACTATATCACTTAAGAGCTAGGTCACCTCTCCTGTTTTGTTCCATATCACTCAATGACTACATTACGGCAGCTAAAGCATTACGAAACCAGTCATGTAAAAAAAGCATAACAATGGATTATTCCTTTACCGCTCTGCTCTCTTCTTTTACAGACTTTATTCTTCACATTGATGTTCATCTTCAACTCCTTGCAGCAGAGTACGGATATTGGCTTTACGGTATTCTTTTTGTCATTATTTTCAGTGAAACAGGATTTGTAGTCACACCTTTCCTGCCGGGTGATTCACTCCTTTTTGCCGCCGGTTCGCTTGCGGCCATGAAAGGTTCATCGCTCAATCCGCACTTGCTTTTTGTGCTCTTTTTTATAGCCGCAGTATTGGGCGATACCCTTAACTACCATATTGGGAAGGGAATTGGTCCTAAAGTATTTCAATACAAAAAATCACGATTCTTTAATCCTGAACACCTCGCCAAAACCAATCTTTTTTTTGAAAAATACGGAGGCAAAACTATCATCATTGCCCGTTTCATTCCAATCGTCAGAACTTTTGCTCCCTTTGTTGCAGGAGTCGGCACTATGACCTATAGCAGGTTCATCATGTTTAATATATCAGGCGCTGCACTTTGGGTTGGACTATTCAGCTACAGTGGCTATTTTTTTGGTCAACTTCCCCTTGTTCAGCAGAACTTCAAGTTGCTGATCATGTCGATTATCGTGCTATCTCTTATGCCCCCGGTTATTGAATATGTTAAGCATCGACTTAGCCCGAAATAAGATAAGCCGGAATGTGTATGGATTGTTGATAACTTGGTGATATATGGTTCAGTGTCTCAACGAAGATATGATATGATAGAGTCGGTTTGTGGAGTTGGAAAGCGGTTAAGAGTATATTAAATAATAATATATCATTTATTTTAAGGTAAAAGAGACACTTTTTTGTCTGATTTAGAAAAAGTGCAGAATCATGTTGATTACGTACAAGAATGTTGATAGACTGGAACTCTCTGCTAATTTGGAGCGGTAAACGTGCTTGTGTCTCATCCAGCACCAACGAAAAAAGATTATTTTAATCCATGGATTTTCTTATAATTACTCCTTCATCTTTCGTTTCGGCGTATAGCGCAGCCTGGTAGCGCACTTCCTTGGGGTGGAAGGGGTCGTGGGTTCAAATCCCGCTACGCCGACAGACAGTAATCCACAATAAGCAGCAAATGTCCTAATAGAGGTATGGAATAACCCGCCGCGTTTGCGCTGCATAGGCTTCATATTCGGGAAAAGATTCCTTCAAGACTTTTTCTTCATAATGCATACGCGCAAATTGCATCGCCGTCTGGGCAACAAAAATAAGTACCGCCTGCCATGAAAGAAAATTGATTACAACTCCCAAAGTTCCAACCATTTCGATTAAATATAACGGATGACGCACAATGCCGTAAGGACCACGCGTCACAAGTTTTCGTCCTTCTGCAAGAATCGAATAAGAGCGCCCAAGCCAGAACAATATCCACACGGCGAGAATGTTGCTCACAATAGCAAGAAAACTAGATAAAATGCCTGCCCATAAAGGCAAATTTTTGCATGGCCCTATAAATATTAAAAGCGTTAACATATAGGTTCCTAGAATTGAAGCTATTGCAGATAAAGTGCCCGCAAATTTACTGACTGCAGGCAAACGCTTCGCGTAAAGCACAGCAATTGTCAACAATAAGAGAAACATTGAAAAACCAGAGAGCGCATTACTTATAAAGAAAATAAGCGGAAGGTGAGGATCAAAAATTTTCAGGTGTTTTAAACCATATTGCAGACAAACTCCTGCTAAAAAAGCGAAATACCCCCCGGCCAGACATCGGATTAAAAAATCCCGCCAGAAAGGACGAATTTGTTCTTTATTGTTACTATTCAAATCAGACATCAAACATGCCTCCCTTATATGTTTAAAAAAAGTTCTGACAGCGAAAGTACCTCTACAACCTACAAGCTCCATACCAGTGCAGCCACTACAATGGCGGGACCAAATGGCCATTCGGATTCGCTGCTAATGCCTTTGAAACGGCGCCATGCCAAATACCATACCACCGTACCAACACTGGCCCACAAAACAACGTAAAGCACGCCGATAACTCCCCACCAGGTGGCCAGTGCGGCCAGGAGTTTGAGGTCACCACCACCGACACCGCTTTCGCCTTTGATGCGCTGGAACACCCAGGCAAGCCCACCCATCAAACCCAGCACCACAACGGCAGATGCTGCACTAGCGAGCAGACTGTGCGAAGTAAACCCACCATAACTGCTGGCCAAGCCCGCCAAGCCCAGCGGCAAAACAACCAAGTCTGGTAACAAAGTGGTGTCCCAGTCAATGAGGGCGAGCAACACCAGAGTGCTCTGCAAACTGACACCTATGAGCGTGGCCAAAAATGCCGGGTGGTGAGCGGTGTTAGCCGCATAGGCCCACAAGGAGGCGTTGACGAGCGGCACCCAAATGCATCGGGAACGCGGAACGCGGTGTTCCATGCCGCCACCTGGGCCCTGCCATGCGATCATTGAGGATCTGACGCCCTGCAATACTTTGCGTGGAATGATGCGACCCAAGGGCACCAGCCACAAGCCCACCAACGCACCGGCTAACCACCATGGCCAAGGTACCCACAGAAGACGCAACATGTAGCTGAGGTTCATTGCAAGTTCACTTATTAGAGAGGATTTGAATCACCTGAATGATTGCAGGCCCCACCAACACCATCAAGAGCGTCGGGAAAATAAACAAGATGAGCGGCACCGTCATTTTGACGGGGATTTTTGCGGCAAGTTCTTCGGCGCGTTGGCTTCGGCGGTTGCGCATCATGTCTGATTGCACGCGCAACGATTCGGCCAAGCTGGTGCCAAATTTATCGGCCTGTATGAGCACCGAGACGAGGTCATGCAGGTCTTCGAGGCCTGAGCGCAGTGCCATGTTGCGCAAGGCGTCAATGCGCCAGGCGCCGGCGCGAATTTCGAGGGACACAAGGGAAAACTCCTGAGCCAAATCGGGGTTGGTGTTGGCCATTTCGCGCGATATGCGGGTAATGGCAGTGTCGATGCCCATGCCCGACTCGGTGCAGATCACCATGAGGTCGATCATGTCGGGTAGGCTTTTGCGCATGCGATTGATACGGTTTGTTGTTATGAAGCGTAGCAACATTTCTGGCAGGTAGTAGCCAGCTGCAGCTGTGAGCAGCACAAAGAGCATGTCAACAGTGAAGGAGATCTGGGGTTGGGTGAAATGCAGAATCAAAGCCAGCACAACCGGTAGCACCATCGTGAGCAAGGTTTTAACGGCGAAGTAGTATTTAGGCGCGTTTTTGTTGCGAATACCGGCTTGTAAAAACTTGAGTGGAAGGCTGGAGCTTTGCCAACCTTCTTCCGGAAGTGAGAGTTTCGAGAGAACGTTGATGACTTTGGCTACTTTTTGGGAGTCGGCCGTCTTGGACGAGGATGTATTTGATGGGTCCCAGCCTTGGCGAACCATTTGGATAAGGCGTTTTTTGAGGGTGTTGTCGCCCACCGAATTATACAACGCGAGCACAACTGAGGCAACAGCGGCTCCGGAGAGCAAGATGGTCAGGATTTGCAGGGTAGCTTGCATGGTGCGTGTGGCTAGGGTTAAACCTCGATCTTGGTGATGCGGTTGAGAAAAAATAAGCCAAAGGCCATGAGTACACTACCGAAGAGGATGAGGTTCTGGCCTTGGGGAGTAGTCCAGAGTAACGAGATGTAGCCAGGGTTTATGAGCATGAGAAGACAGACAAACATAAATGGCATACTGCACAGTACCCAGGTTGATGAGCGCCCTTCGGATGCTAGCGTGCGAATCTTGCCGCGTAGTTTGACGCGTTCGCGCATGGTTTTGGACAACCCATCGAGTAGTTCGGTGAGGTTGCCGCCAGTTTCGTGCTGGATCATGAGCGCGGTGACAAAGAAATTGAGATCGTTGCTTTGAACGCGATCGGCGAACTGGCCGAAGGCGTCTTTGAATGGGATACCGAAGGCGATTTCATCGAATACGGTTTTGAATTCTTGACCTATGGGGTCGGGGAACTCCTTGCCAAGCATGCCGATGGCCGAGGTAAGGCTTTGACCGGCGTGCAGTGCACGCGTGATGTAGTCGATCGCTTCTGGGAGTTTGTCTCCGAAGGCTTGGCGGCGTTGGTTGGCAAGCCGATATAACCAAAGAAACGGCGTGCTGGCGATGGAGACGGCCAACACCAGCAGGAGCAAGGGGTTGGTTTGGCGAATAAGACCCAACGCCACAACCACCGTAAACAAGGCGAGCATCAGTCCAATTAAGCGCCCGGCAGTGAGAGGGCTGTGGGCGTTACGTACCAGGTTTTCGAGTCGCCGAAATGTTCTGGAGCGCGAGCGTAGCCAGGTTTCTAGTGCACTGTCTTTAAGGGAGGCTTGCGCGCTGCTTAGGCTTTGCCCATCACTGTGAACAGTATCGTGTATGGCTTGCAAGCGATGTTTTTTTTCTTTCTTGCGCTGGTCGAAAAGGTAGACCCACACCCCATAGAACAGCAGGAATATCAGTATGACAGCCACAAAAGCAAAGAAGGGGATCAAAAACGTTGTCATAATGTGCCCGTAGGTTAGTAGTTTTCGGCGGGGTCAAACATGCCGTCACTAAGGCCGATGCCGTAGGTGCGGATTTTTTCAGACACTTTGGGACGCACGCCCGTGGGACTGAACATTCCTTGCACAGATCCGTCCGGATTAATGCCGGTGCGCTTGAAGGAAAAGATTTCCTGGGTGGTAATGACATCGCCTTCCATGCCGATGATTTCTTCGATGCTCGTGATCTTGCGGCTACCATCATTAAGGCGTGTTTCCTGGACGATAAAGTGAAT
>SESB01002550.1_pt1 | contig 10490 bp, 10 predicted proteins | sample 3171441 | NCBI WGS metagenome assembly SESB01 (sample SAMN06051867, study PRJNA518727) | freshwater metagenome | biome: subpolar coniferous forest; feature: holomictic lake; material: water; isolation source: holomictic Lake 227, 6 m depth | place: Canada: near Kenora, Ontario | collected...
TGCGGATGTGGTCTCTGAGGTACTGATTGACGCTGAGGTTTTGCATGGTGCGTTGATGAGAGCTTGATTCGGTATTGTGCCTTGCGACACAGCGACGCCGGTTCAGCCCAGCAGCAGTTTTTGTTCCGCCAGCAGTAGCGACTCGGTCTTGCCTGACAGAACCAGGGTATCGCCATCTTCAATCGCAGGATCCTGCATGACCGATATCACTTTGCCGCCGCTGCGGCGCAGACTGACGATGTGGACCTCCACTGTCTGCTCGGTCAGTTCGCTGAGCCGTTTGCCGATGCAGACAGCGCGCGGCGGGAGTGTCAAGGATGTCAGGCGCTCCTGATGCAATTCATCGGCCGAGTTGTCATCGGCGCCATGAAAATAGCCGCGCAGCAGGTTGTAGCGGGCATCACGCTGACCTTGAACGATGCGCAGCACGCGCCGCATCGGCACACCAACCAGAGCCAGCGCATGACTGGCCAGCATCAGAGAACCCTCAATGGCTTCTGGCACCACTTCGGTGGCGCCGGCCTGTTGCAGCGCCTCCAAATCATGGTCGTCCTGTGTACGAACGATAACGGGCACCTTGGGCGCGTGGGCGCGCACATGCGCCAGCACCTTCATGGCGGCAGGAACTTCCAGGTAAGTAATGACGACGGCACTGGCGCGTGCCAGGCCTGCTGCCATCAGGGCCTGCAGGCGAGCCGCATCACCAAACACCACCGAATCACCAGCCGCCGCTGCCTGACGCACGCGATCCGGATCCAGATCCAGCGCCATGTAGGGAATGCCCTCAAGGTCGAGCATGCGCGCCAGGTTTTGCCCGCACCGACCAAAGCCGCAAATGATCACATGCTTGTTGACATTGATCGATTTGCGGGCAATGGTGGTCATTTGCAGGGACTGCTGCAACCACTCGCTGCTGACCAGTTTCATCACCAGTGGGTTGCTGTACAGGATGATGAAGGGTGTTGCCAGCATGGACAGCACCATGCTCGCCAGAATCGGGTTCAACAGCGCTGGCGGAACCAGTGCATTGCTTTGCGCCAGTGTCAGCAGCACAAATCCGAACTCCCCAGCCTGCGCCAGGTACAGGCCGGTGCGCAGCGAGACGCCCGCGGTGGCACCCAGTGCGCGAGCCAGCCCGGTAACCACAGCAGCTTTGAACAGCACGGGCAGCGTGACCAGCACCAGCACCAGCGGCCAGCGCTCCAAGACGAGTCGCCAGTCAAGCATCATGCCAATGCTGATGAAGAACAGTCCCAATAAGACATCGTGAAAAGGCCGAATATCCGTTTCCACCTGTTGCTTGAACTGAGTCTCAGAGATCAGCATGCCAGCAATAAAAGCGCCCAGCGCCAGACTCAAACCTGCCAACTCCGTTAACCAGGCCAGACCCAAGGTGATTAGCAGCAAATTGAGCACGAACAATTCCTCGCTCTTGCGTCGTGCCACCAGTGTCAGCCACCATCGGATCACGTGCGGGCCACCAATCAGCAGCAGCGTGATCAGGAGCGCGGCCTTCAGTGCCGCCACCAGCAGCGTGTTAAACAGTGCTTCACCCGTGGCTCCGAGAGCCGGGATCAGAACCAGCAAGGGGACCACGGCCAGATCCTGAAACAGCAGTACGCCCATGACACGCTTGCCGTGTTCAGACTCCATTTCCAGCCGCTCGGTCATCAGCTTCACCACAATGGCTGTGCTGCTCATCGCCAGCGCGCTGGACAAGGCCAATGCGGTTTGCCAACTCATGCCCCACAGCTTCGGGGCGAAAAAGGCCAGCGTCATGGCTGCCGCCGTGGCGCCAAGCATGGTCAGCATCACCTGGAAGAAGCCAAGTCCAAACACATGGTTGCGCATGGCGCGCAGTTTGGCCAGATTGAACTCCAGCCCAATGACAAACATCAGAAAAACAACACCGAATTCACCCAGGTTGCGCACGCCATCGGCGTTCTTGGCGACGGCCAGCGCGTTGGGTCCGATCACCACGCCGACGGCCAGGTAGCCCAGCATCGGCGGTAGCTTGAAAGAGCGGCACACGACCACCCCCAGCACAGCTGCCAGCAGGTACAGAAGTGTCAGTTGAAGCGGGCTCATGAGCCGGATACTAGCAAGTCGCGCGCTGATCTATAAAATGAACGGATGACAAGCCAACACACCACGGCCCGAAACAGTCAGGCCGAGCAGGCCATTCGACTGGCGCGCGAGACGCTGGACATTGAGGCCGCCGCCGTGCTTGGTCTGAAGCAGCATCTTGGAGATTCCTTTGCTCAGGCTGTCGAGATGATGTTGCGCGTCAGCGGTCGGGTGGTTGTGATGGGCATGGGCAAGAGCGGTCATATCGGGCGCAAGATTGCCGCCACACTGGCTTCCACTGGAACGCCAGCCTTGTTCGTCCATCCGGCTGAAGCCAGCCATGGCGACCTGGGCATGATCAAGCCGGTCGATCTTGTACTCGCCATCTCGAACAGCGGGGAGTCAGAGGAATTGACGGCTATTCTGCCGGTGCTCAAGCGCATGGGTGCGCCACTGATTGCCATGACCGGCAAAGCCGAATCTACATTGGCCCGGCATGCCGATATCTTTCTCGATTGCGCCGTGCAGAAGGAGGCCTGCCCGCTCAATCTGGCGCCGACAGCCAGTACCACAGCGCAGCTTGCGCTTGGTGACGCACTGGCAGTGGCCTTGCTTGATGCACGCGGCTTCAAGGCGGAAGACTTTGCCCGGTCGCACCCAGGCGGTGCACTGGGGCGCAAGTTGCTCACTCACGTCAGTGACGTGATGCGTTCGGGCGACGCCGTGCCGCGAGTCGGACCGCAAGCCAGTTTCAGCGAACTGATGCGTGAGATGAGCAGCAAGGGGCTGGGGGCAACCGCCATTGTGGATGACGACGATCAGGTGCTGGGCATTTTTACCGATGGCGATTTGCGTCGGCTGGTTGAAAAGGGCATTGACTTGCGCGACACCACGGCGCAGCAGGTCATGCACCCCAAACCCAGCACCGTCGCCCGTGATGCGCTTGCGGTGGAGGCGGCCGAAATGATGGAACATCGTTGCATTACCAGTGTGTTGGTGGTTGATGCGGCGGGGCGCTTGTGTGGCGCTCTCAACAGCAACGACCTGATGCGGGCCAAGGTGATATGACTCCCGCACTCAATTTCCCGCCAGAACTCCTGCTTCAGGCGCAAGGCATCAAGCTGGTGTTTTTTGATGTGGATGGCGTGCTGACGGATGGTGGCCTTTATTTTGGCGAGACCGGCGAAACCATCAAGCGCTTTCATACGCTGGACGGCCATGGACTGAAATTACTCCAGCGCGCGGGCATCGTGCCGGCGGTCATCACCGGCCGCGATTCGAAAGCCCTGCGTCTGCGACTGGCGGCACTGGGCATTGAACATGTGCACTATGGGAAAGAAGACAAGCAGCCGGCTGCTGAGGAAACGCTGAAGACTTTGGGACTGGACTGGAGTCAGGCAGCCGCTATGGGGGACGACTGGCCGGACCTGCCGGTGATGCAGCGCTGTGCGCTGGCTTGTGCTCCGCCCAATGCCCACGTCGAAGTCAAAGCGATGGCGCACTATGTAACGCAGGCGTCTGGCGGACAGGGTGCTGCCAGGGAATTGTGTGACTTGCTGCTGGTTGCCAGCGGCAAGTATGCGGCGCTGTTGCGGGAAGCGGCGCAGTGATCCATTTCTTGCGCAATGCATGGCAGCAGTTGTCGCTGTACCTGCCGGTGGTCCTGATGGGCCTGCTCGCTTTCGGGACTTACTGGCTGGTTCGCAGCACGCCCCAACTGATGCCCCCCGATTCGCCTGTGCCGGCCCGCCATGAAGCGGACTATTTTCTGCGCAAGTTTTCTGTCAGGACCTTTGACGATTCGGGACATCTGAAGAGCGAAGTGGTCGGAGCCGATGCGCGTCACTTCCCCGACACCGACACACTGGAAATTGACTTTGTCCGAATCCGATCGTTTGGCTCGGGAGGTCACTTGACTACAGCAACGGCCAAGCGCGCTGTGACGAATGCTGATGCTTCCGAAGTGGAACTGTTTGGCGACGCGCATGTGGTGCGCGAAGCGCTGGTTGACGCCGCCGGCAACTCTCAGCCGCGCGGTGAGTTTCGTGGCGAGTTCCTGCACGCCTTCTTGAAAGCTGAGCGCATCAAGTCGCACAAACCGGTGGAATTGATCCGGGGCAACGATCGATTCACCGCAGACAGCCTCGATTTCGACAATGTCGAGCGGGTGCTCCAGCTTAAGGGGCGAGTCAAGGGCACCTTGTTGCCGGGTGCGATTCCGTAGTTCAAACCGGGTGCTCCCATGTCCAGACTGGTATTCATCACCGGCGCTTCCAGTGGAATTGGTCAGGCGCTGGCATGGCAGTTTTACCGGGCAGGGTATTCCTTGGCGCTGGTGGCGCGCAGAACCGCCCAAATCCAGTCCTGGATTGACGAGCGTGATATAGCACCAGAACGCTGCCGGGTTTACGGTGCTGACGTATCGATCACAGACCACATCGTGGCTGCCGGGCAGGATTGTCTCGAGAGTCAGGGCCTGCCCGACGTCGTGATCGCTTGCGCCGGAATCAGCGTTGGTGTGGATACGGCTGAGCGCCAGGATATCGAGGTCATCGCCAGAACTTTTGCCATCAACAATACGGGCACGGCCGCCACTTTTCACCCCTTTTTGCGCGCTATGGTCAAGCGCGGCTCTGGTGTCCTGGTCGGCATCAGCAGCGTTAACGGTATTCGGGGCTTTCCCGGTCATGGCGCAAACTGTCCGAGCAAGGCCGCCATGATCAGTTATTGTGAGTGCCTGCGGGGCGACTTGCGTGGCACCGGTGTCAAGGTGGTGACCCTCTGCCCGGGCTACATCGACACCCCCTTGACGCAGAAGAACGCTTACAGCATGCCGTTCTTGATGCAGGCCGACCAGTTCGCCGCCAAGGCATGGCGAGCAATAGAAGCGGGTGCCAGCTACCGCGTGATCCCTTGGCAGATGGGCGTACTGGCAAAAGTGCTGCGAGTGCTGCCCAACAGCTGGTTTGACAAAGCCTTTGCCGGGCGCCCGCGAAAACCGCGCAGCATCGCAAATTGAACTCATGAAAAAAGGGCCACAAGGGCCCTTCTTTGTCGATCAGTGAATTCCGACCGGTGCTTAGTAGCTGCTGCGGCCACCGCCGTAACCACCACCGCCGCCGCCGCCACTGCGGCCACCGCCGCCAGCGCCACCGCCGTAACCGCCGCCACCGCCACTGCGGCCGCCGCCAGCGCCACCGCCGTAACCGCCGCCACCACCACCGCCACCGAAGCCGCCGCCAGTGCGGGGAGGACGGGGTTCCATCGGACGGGCTTCGTTAACCACGAGACCACGACCACCGTATTGTTGACCGTTCATGCCGCTGATGGCGGCTTGCGCCTCAGCATCACTGCCCATTTCCACAAAGCCGAAGCCTTTGGAGCGACCGGTATCGCGCTCCATCATGACCTTGGCGCTGGTGACGGTGCCGTGTGCAGCAAAAGCTTGCTGCAGGTCTTCGTCACGGAAAGTGTAGGGCAGGTTGCCCACGTAAAGTTTGTTGCCCACGAAAGGACTCCTCAAAATGACTCAAAACGCGATGGAGTCCAAAACCGCAATTAACCCGCAATCAACAAACCAATGTAGACTTAAAGCAGACGCGAAACTGACTAAACACCGCAAACTTGCATAACCGATTTTCGGCAATGCCGGTGCATTATGCGTCAAGTTTTATATTTTCACAAATATTTCTGCCAAAGGCGAAAATCAGTGCTAGCGATTTTTACCAATTCGCCTCCCGCTCGGGCGATGCGCTGATTTTGTGAATCGACAGGTCGGCCCCGTCAAATTCTTCTTCCTGGCTCAGGCGCAAACCCATGGTTTTCTTGAGCAGGCTGTATATCAGCAGACCTCCCATCACGGCCCAAATCACGCCCAAGGAGGTGCCAATGAGCTGAGCGCCCAATGCGACGCCTCCCAGACCGCCCAAGGCCTTGCTGCCGAAAATTCCTGCCGCCACGCCGCCCCAGGTGCCGCACAAGCCGTGCAGCGGCCAGACGCCCAGCACGTCATCAATCTTCCACTTGTTTTGCGTCAGGGTGAACATGAAAACGAAGATGCCCCCGGCCACGGCTCCAACGACCAAGGCCCCCAGCGGATGCATCAGGTCCGAACCGGCGCAAACCGCCACCAAGCCCGCCAGGGGCCCGTTGTGCACAAAACCAGGGTCGTTCTTTCCAGCAATCAGTGCCGCCAGCGTACCGCCCACCATGGCCATCACTGAATTGACCGCCACCAGCCCGGAGATCTTGTCCAGGGTCTGGGCACTCATCACGTTGAAGCCAAACCATCCGACCGTCAAGACCCAGGCACCCAGCGCAAGAAACGGGATGCTCGATGGCGGGTGGGCCGAGATCGCGCCGTCCTTGCGATAGCGGTTGCTGCGGGCACCCAGCAGGATGACCGCCGGCAGGGCAATCCAGCCACCCAAAGCGTGGACCACCACGCTACCGGCGAAATCATGAAATTCCGCACCTGTGAGCGCCTTGATCCAGGACTGCACGCCCAGGTGCCCGTTCCAGGCGATTCCCTCGAAGAACGGGTAGATCAGGCCGACGATGACGGCGGTGGCGATCAGTTGCGGCCAGAACTTGGCGCGCTCGGCAATGCCACCCGAGATGATGGCGGGAATCGCAGCGGCAAAAGTCAGCAGGAAGAAGAACTTGACCAGTTCATAGCCATTCCTGGCAGCCAATTGTTCCGCGCCGACAAAGAAGCTGGTGCCGTAAGCCACGCTGTAGCCAAGCAAAAAATAGACAACGGTGGAGACCGAGAAGTCGACCAGAATCTTGACCAGGGCGTTAACCTGGTTCTTGCGGCGTACCGTGCCCAACTCCAGAAACGCAAATCCGGCATGCATGGCCAGCACCATGACGGCGCCTAAAAGAATGAACAGGGTGTCAGCGCCCTGTTTTAGTGCTTCCATGAAATCCTCTTTGAATTAAATGAGTTGAATTGGTGCGTAAACACGGCTAGACCAAGCAACGCACCAAACCAAAGCAAATAGCGCGCCAAAATCGATCCTGCCCGCCCCGAGACTGGTGCAACAGCTCGTCGAGCCAGCAGGGGGTGCCCAAAACAAGCCATGCGAGCGGGGCATCGGTGTTTGCCGAGCATGGACAGGGTTGATATACTGCACGGGCGCCGATTTGCTACAGCTTGCGGGCGCTTAATAAGTTCAGCTAAAGACGCCCGCCAACCCGGCCTCGCCTTTAGCGACGCCGGGTTTTTATTTGATGATTGCCACGCCACAGTCGATGCACTTTGCCGCCGTTTTGCCTTTGCAAAGCGGCGCGCAGATTCGCGATTACGCCTTGAGTTTTGAGACCTACGGCAGGCTCAACGCGGATAGATCGAATGCCGTGCTGATCTGCCATGCACTCAATGCCTCGCATCACGTGGCAGGCGTCTATGCCGGGCAGGAAAAGTCCGAAGGCTGGTGGGACAACATGATAGGCCCGGGCAAGCCGCTCGACACCGACCATTTCTTTGTCATCGGCGTCAACAATCTGGGCTCCTGCTTTGGCTCCACCGGTCCGATGCACGTCAACCCCGACACCGGACGGATCTACGGGGCTGATTTTCCGGTCGTGACGGTGGAAGACTGGGTCAATGCCCAGGCCCGTTTGCTCGATGCGCTTGGAATCCAAACCCTGGCAGCCGTCATGGGCGGTTCACTGGGCGGCATGCAGGCGTTGAGCTGGACGCTGCAGTACCCGCAGCGTGTGCGCCACGCTGTGGTCGTGGCGAGCGCCCCGAACCTGACGGCGGAGAACATTGCTTTCAATGAAGTGGCGCGCCGCGCCATCGTGACCGACCCCGACTTTCACGGGGGTCATTTTTATGAGCATGGCGTTATCCCCAAGCGCGGCCTGCGCATTGCCCGCATGATTGGCCACATCACCTACCTCAGTGATGATGTGATGAACGAAAAGTTCGGACGCCAACTCCGCTCGGCCTTGGGCCAGGAGACAGCAGCGACGAGCGTGGGGGCCTATCTTTTCAGCACCCAGGAAGTCGAATTCCAGATCGAAAGCTATCTGCGCCATCAAGGCGACAAATTTGCCGAGTACTTCGACGCCAACACCTATTTGCTGATCACGCGTGCACTCGACTACTTCGACCCGGCTCGCGATCACGGTGGCGATCTCGGTCTGGCTTTGGCCCGCGCTACCAGCAAATTCCTGCTGGTGAGTTTCACCACCGACTGGCGCTTCGCGCCCAAACGCAGCCGGGAGATCGTCAAGGCCCTGCTGGACAACCGCCGCGACGTCAGTTACGCCGAAATTGACGCGCCGCATGGGCATGATGCCTTCCTGCTGGACGACCCTCGCTATCTCAAGCTCGTTCGATCCTATTTTGACGGCATCCTCAAGGAGGTCGCAGCATGAGTGATTCAGCCACCATGGAAACCATTGCGCGACTGGTACCGCCGGGTTCGCGCGTACTTGATCTGGGTTGTGGGGATGGCGCCATGCTGGCTTATTTGAAAGAAGCGCGTCGTTGCACGGGTTACGGCATCGAGATCGATGATGCCAATGTGCTGGCCTGCGCCCAGCGCGGGGTCAACGTGATCCAGCTCAATCTGGATGAAGGCCTGTCCCTGTTTGATGACGCCACTTTTGACGTCGTGCTGCAAATCGATACCTTGCAACATCTGCGCAACGCTGAAGTCATGCTGCGGGAAACAGTGCGGGTGGGGCGCATCGGTGTGCTTGCCTTTCCCAATTTCGCCCACTGGCCCAATCGCCTGAGTGTGCTGCGCGGGCGCATGCCCGTAACGCGGCGCCTGCCTTACCAGTGGTACGACACGCCCAATATCCGTGTTGGCACGCACGCCGATCTGGCCCTGCTGGCGCAGCGCAGCAACTTGCGCGTGCTCGACAGTTTCGGGATTGAGGGCGGCAAGACCATCCGCTTTGCGCCCAATCTGCGCGCCGGAACCTCGGTCTACACCCTGTCGCGTTAAACGGCTTTGTTTTCCGAATCGACATCGGCCAGGAAGTCGGCCGATTGCAACTCGCCTGACAGGTTGTTGCCGGGCATCGGGCTGGTGTAGATCTCGCGAAAAGTCGCCACCATCTCGGCCAAGGGCAGATCATTGAACGTGCCGCGCTGTCGCACGTACTCCATGTGCCGATTGCCCGCGCGGTCAAACGCGTGGTAAATCGAATCGTCGACACCATTAAATTCGAGCGGCAGCAAGCCAAACTTCTCGCACAACTCGATATTGAAAGCAGGGGTGGCCTTGCGCCAGGCACCGTCCAGCCACAGGTCGGCGTAGCCATGCCAAGCGAAAACATCGGTCTTCATGGCCTGGCGCAGGCGCTCTGTGGCCAGGTGGTTGAGCACGTCGGCAAACCCCAGACGAGCGGGAATTCCGATGGCGCGGCAGCTTGCCACCAAGAGGGATGCCTTGTTGACACACCAACCATAGCCGGTTGCCAGCACCGTGCTGGCGGTCATGCCAAAAGGCGACAAATCGAGGCGGTAGGGGTCATAGCGAAAACCGTCCCGCACGGCATAGTACAAGGTCACCGCGCGCTGGCGGTTGTCGTCGCCCAGGCCATGTTCCCTGGCAAAGGACTGAACCGCCGGATGATCGCTGTCGATCAGCGTGGTGGCTAGGAGTGTTGCTGGATCGGGCAAGGTCGGGTTCATGGTCAGGCGCGGGTTGAGGATAAAAGTGATTCTATCGACGCCTCTGCCGCGAAGTCGAACCGCACGGTATATTGCGTGGATTCACCACTTGAAGGGTTCAACATGACACGCGCACAAGCCATGGAGCTGGCACAAGTGCAGTTCGACTCCGGCGAGTTCCGCCAGACTCTGGCGCGACGCGTCGCGATGGCGACCGAGAGTCAGAACCCGCAGCGCGCAACTGAGTTGGGCGCCTACCTGGACGCCGAATTGCGCCCGGCGCTGGAGGCGATGGGCTTTGCTTGCCAGACCATGACGCACCCGCAGGCCGCGGCACCTTTTCTTTTTGCACAGCGCATCGAAGATGGCAAATTCCCCACCGTTTTTGGCTATGGCCACGGCGATGTGATTCGAGGTCAGGAGGGGCAGTGGGCAGACGGACTGTCCCCTTGGCGGCTGGACGAGCGCGAAGGCCGCTGGTACGGCCGTGGCATGGCTGACAACAAGGGCCAGCATTCGGTCAACCTGCAGGCCTTGGCCAATGTGTTGCAGGCGCGCGGCAAACTTGGCTTTAACGCCAAGATGTTGATTGAAATGGGCGAGGAGGTCGGTTCCCCCGGCTTGCGCAGCCTGTGCGAGGAGCACAAGGAGCTGTTCCGGGCCGATGTGATGATCGCCTCTGATGGTCCGCGTCTGCGTGCCGAGCGCCCCACCGTGTTCCTCGGCTCACGAGGTTGTCTCAACTTTGATCTGAGCATCCAGGCGCGTCAAAGTGCGCATCACT
>SESB01002556.1_pt1 | contig 10473 bp, 3 predicted proteins | sample 3171441 | NCBI WGS metagenome assembly SESB01 (sample SAMN06051867, study PRJNA518727) | freshwater metagenome | biome: subpolar coniferous forest; feature: holomictic lake; material: water; isolation source: holomictic Lake 227, 6 m depth | place: Canada: near Kenora, Ontario | collected 2014-07-08...
CTCTGCTACAACCCACAGCATAGACAAGGGAGAATTAAGAATTGCCATGACAGTTGCACTGAGAGGCTTTCTACGCAGGTTTTCTGAAAAGCCCCTAACAGCATGCGCTGACCTACCCGACCTACTTGCACGAATTGTGAATTTACTGTAGCGATCGACAGGATGATAACTACACGCTCTTATTCACCATCTTGAGCGTGATCCGCACGCCTCTCAACCCCTGGACCGGCGGCATCTGCGCCTGGAGCGCCCGCTTCTTCCTCAGCCTCATGAGGGCGACGATGCCCACGCCAGCGACCCCCGCCAGCCCCGCGACCGCTGCGACGATGGCGACCGGGAACGCGGCGGGGGTGGTGTCGGCAACGGCGTTCGGGGGCGGGGCGTGGGTCTGGACGTAGGCGATGAGGGCTTCGATGCGGAGGAGGAGTTTGATGAGGTCGAGCTCTGTGACCGGGGCGTTGAGGGACTCGTTGTGCTCCAGGGCGATGCCGCCGAGGGTCGGTGCGATGACCGTGTTTTGCGGGAGCGGGTCGGTGCTGAGGACGGCTAATGTGATGCCGATGGGCGTGTACGCAGCCAGGAGCAGCCGCCGGGATGCCGCCCCCGGGCACGTGCCGTTGACGCAGTAGACCGTGGCGCCCGTGGCGTTGGTGATGGCCAGGACGAGCGTGCGGCAGGTTGGGAGGGCGGCGCACCCGGTCTGGGTGTTGACGTCGGCGGTGAGCTGGGTGAGGACGGAGGAGGTGAGGCGCGTGAGGGTCTTGGGCAGCGACAGGGCGACGAGCGAGGCGTAGGTGGTGACGGGCACCGGGGTGGTGGTCGGCGGCTGGGTGGTGGTTGGCGGCTGGGTGGTGGTGGGCCGCTGCGTGGTGGTTGGCGGCTGGGTGGTGGTGGGCCGCTGCGTGGTGGTGGTCTGCTGCACGCACGCCGGGGGGGAGTAGCCCGCGTTGCACTCGAAGTCCGCACAGCGGGACAGGCGCTCCCCCGCGAGGAGGACCCAGTGGGCGTTTGGCTTGGCAGCGCAGGCCTGGACCACCCCCGGCGCGGAGAAGGTGCAGTTGACGAGCTGCTGGCCGGCGCCGACGAGCCTGGAGTCGCAGCACGCGTCGTTGTCGCGGTGGAATAAAGCGGTGTTGGCGCCCGTTGCGGCCACGAGGGTGTACCCCGCGTTGCAGGCCCACGGGCAGAGGACGACGTCGGTGCTGGCGGTGGCCTTGCCGTTGCGTGGGTACGCGCGGGCGAGGCAGGTGAGGGCGTAGGTGCCGCACTGGCCGTCGCCGAGGTACGCCCTGTTTGGGGCCAGGGGGTCGCACGGCACGCAGGCGCCGCAGCCGTTGGTGGTGACGAGGCGCTCGCTGGGCGCGCAGAGCCGCTTGCACGCGGAGCACTCGTTGGTGCCGTTGAGGGTGTACCCCTCCGCGCACGCCCAGGCGCAGGCGGTGGTCCAGTCGGCGTTGCCCGGTGGCTGGTGCGCACACGCCGCGCACACGGTGTTGTTGGTCGGGGTGCAGGGGCGGGCGACGTCGAACCCCGGCGCGCACGAGTCGCACGGGGCGCAGTCGGCGTCGGCGGTGGCGGTGCACGGCGTGAGGTAGGCGTTGCCGGAGTCGCACACGCGCTGGGCGCACGGGGTGCACTCCCAGGGGTTGCCGTAGGCGTCGACGGATGTGTAGAAGTAGCCCGGGGCGCAGACGTAGCTGCAGGTGTTGGGCCCGTTGGCGCCCGCGGTGGTGAAGGTGACGTGGGTGGTGAGGGTCTCGCACGGGGCGCAGGTCCTGCACTGGTCGGCGTAGCCCGGGTAGGTGCCGACGCCGCAGGGCTGGAGCGCGGGGCAGGACGCGCAGCCGCCGGCGAAGGGGACGAAGTCGAGCATGCAGGTCCAGTTGCACCCGGAGGAGATGTAGGCGTTGGCCGGGGGCGCCGGGCAGTTGGTGCAGGTGTAGCCGCTCCTGGTGAAGCCGTCCTTGCAGACCACGTCGCACGGGTACGGTCGGCTGGCGATGTAGGCGGTCGGCTTGCTCCATCGGAGGCCGTTGGCCACGGGCTGGTCGGGGCACGAGGCGCACTGGGCGTTGATGTCCGGGCCGCACGCGGCCATGTTGAGGTACTGGGTGTCGGTGCACTGCGTGGGGTCGAAGCGGCACTCGACGCACTTGCTGTCGGAGGCGTAGTACCCGGCCGTGCCGTTCCAGGGCTTGCACTGGTGGCTGCACGTGGGGTTTAAGCAACCGGTGGCGCCGGCCTCCAGGGAGCACGCGTCGGAGTTGGATTGGGCCACGTACTGGGTGCCCCAGGGGCTCGGCGCGCACGCGGTGTAGGTGCGGAAGTGCATGCCGTACTGCCAGTCGTTGGTGAGGATCGGTGTGGTGCCGTCGGACTGCCACTCGGGGCGGCCCTGGAACGCGGGCATCGCGGCGTAGTGGATCTTGACGGCCTTGTAGCCCAGCGGCACCGCGCCGCACCGGCCCCCGGCGAGGGAGTAGGACGTGGCGTTGCACATGCGGCAGGCGGTGTCGTGGGTGCGGTTGCACGCGGTGACGGCCTCGGATCCCGCTAGGCACTGGCTGCAGGGCGTGCACCCGAAGGAGCCCGTGGGCAGGGTGAGGTAGTCGCCGCTGGCGCTGCGGTTGTAGGTCTGGAGCGCGGGGCACGCGGGCTGGCTCCGGCAGGAGGTGGTCTTGTAGTACCCTGCGTTGCACGCCCAGTCGTTGCAGCGGTCGAGCGAGAGCTGCGGGGTGGTGCCGTCCTTGATGTAGTAGGCGTTGGAGCGGACCGGGCAGGCCGTGCGGTCGCCGTCGTAGCTCCGGGAGCAGGCCATCAGCCGCTCGCCCTTGTCCGTCAATGCGCCGCTGCAGCAGAAGTCCGCGTCCCGGTGGTAGAGGAGCTGCGCGGAGGCGTCGTCGAGGTCGGTGTAGCCGTGCTGGGCGTATATGTCCTTGAGCACCGTGGGGCTCTGGTCGGCGACGGCCCATCGGATGTAGGCGGTTTTGCAATTCCACAGGCAGAAGAACATCCGCGCGTTCACGTCCGGTTCGGCGTTGTTCGGGAACCCCCGGCCGGCGTCGGCGCAGGTCTTGCACGCGGTCAGGCCGCTGTCGGTGGGCAGGGTGGTGTAGCCGAGAGTGCAAGGCCCGCAGGCCGCGGAGGAGGTGGTACGGTTCGTGTTCGAAAACGTCCCCGCGGGGCACCCCTGGCAGGCGGTCGCGACCCCGTCCCCGTAGGTCCCGGCCTGGCACTCGGCGCACGCGGTCGAGCACCGGGGGCACGGGGCGCCGTCGGCGAGGAGGCACTGCTGCGGGGTGGAGAGCGGGAGGTAGGCGAGCAGGACCAGGACGGAGTAGAGGGGGCGCATGTGTGGGCGGGCTGGAACCTGGATTTATACTGCGTTGCCTTTAAACCGTATTTAAGAGCGTTTGCAGCAGGTTGCATACCATCGCCGACGATGTATTCGATCCGCGTCCCGTCGCCGTACATGCACAGCGGCGAGCGGATGCCGCACACGAGGCACGAGATGGTGTGGGTCAACGAGGTCAACGGCGTGCCGACGCTGCGCATGTTCTGGTCCAACACGCCGCTGTACGCGACGGAGTACGAGGAGATCCCGGATGTGGCGGAGTCCAAAAACGCCATCGCGTTCATGAAGCGCAGGGGGCTGTGGGACCTCATGCACCTCGCGCAGAATCACAGGATGGGCCTCGTGTTCAAAACGGAGCTGCGCCTCAAGGACGCCGGCCACGGGTGTGTGCCTGTGCTCACCGTGGACGTGCAGGAGCGCCCGAAGGGCTACGCCGCGTGCCGGATCCACCTTACGTTCGGCTACGCGGTGCCCGTGCCGCGCTGGGAGGTGCTGCTGCACAAGAGCTCGCCGCTCCGCGCGCTCCCGGAGGACGTGCTCCGCAATCTGTTCGACGAGGACGCCCGCACCCACTGCGTGGCCTTCTCCCGCCCGGCGAGGGAGTTCCAGCCGTGCGGCGGGTGGACGATGTGGCAGCGCTTTGTGAGCGCGGTGAGGGGTTGGTTCGCGTGACGCTGTTTTATTAAACGCACACGTCGGTTCCGTCGGAGAAGTCCACCAGCAGCGCCGCCCAGTCCACGGGCGAGCTGACGTCCTCGGGCGTGAGGATCCCTTCCTCGGCGGGTTCTTCACCGATCTCCGCGGCCCAGTCGATGGGGGTCGCAAAGTACACAGCAAGGTGCAGCACGCGGTTCATGTGCGCGTCGGCCTGGAGGATCCTCAGCCGTCCGTACGCGAGCCGCTTGTACGGGCCGCGCATGAAGCGGTAGAGGTGGGACACCTTCGCGGTGTTGCTGATCGTTGCGGCGGCGGAGCGTTTGGGCATGGGGGTTGCTGTTGGGTTCATTTGGGGGGGTCTTTTATACGTTTTTGAGCAGAGCCTTTTGATTTTTTAGGGGGGGTTTGTAAATCAGAGGGTTTTAATCCATTCAGATAGTCAACTCTTCTCTGGATGTTGTCAATACGCCTGGTAGAGGAGTTTATGTTCGCGTTCAACTCTTTAATAACTTTGTTTATCTCTCTGTTTATCTCTGCAACACTCCTATTTGATGTCACTGCTGATGTGTTTCCTTTCTCTGCTTCTGTTATTGTTATCTTCTTCCTCGTTTCTTCGATCAATTGCCTCTTGGCAGCAATCTCCTCTTTATATCGCGTTAGAAGTGTTGTTCGCCAGTTGGGATCGAGAGATTCTATGGCTTTATTCCTCTTTTTCATGCTGGCCAAAGCTCTCGTTTCCATCGGGCGTATCTGTGCATTGCTGGCGGTGTTGATATCAAGACTCTGCTCTTGCAACAGCTCTTCTAGTGTCTTCTGCGGTGATGCTGGCGCCGCACCCTCTGCCTGCAGCAGCGCCACCCTACACGCCAGAATCTCCTCGTCGATCGCAGCCAAAAACTCCATCGCCTGCTGGTGACATCACCATTTATATAACCGCATAGCGTAAATTGATATGTATAAAAAGGGCTTCCGCACTCCCCGCATGATTCCGCTGCTGGCGGTTCTTTTTCTCGCGACCCCAGCGGCCGCCTGCGCGCCCTGGTTCTACCCCGCGACCGTGACGCAGCTGGCGGTGGTGGTGGATCAGGGTGCGAGCGGCAATGTGTGGTTTCTCTTTTACAACCCGGCGACGCATGCCGTGTCGGTGATCACGCCCACCACCAACCGGCCCTGCTACACGTCAGGCGTGTGGGATCCGGCGGCTTCGACGCGAGACGGCGGCGCGGTGTATTTTTACGTGGGTGGGTTCATCAGCAAGCTAGACACTGCCACGCAGGTGTGCACGCAGACGGACCTGCCGGAGTGGGCGTTCTACCCCGTGCTGACCCACAACGAGGATGGCGTATTCTTTTACAACCTGGGCGGCATGGGGGGGCTGGCGGTCGCGTGGTACCGGTACACCTTTGCGACGAAGGCGTACACGTACATTTGCGAGAGCGAGGAGGGGGTGAAGGCCCTTGGGGTCTACCCCGATGGTTCGGGCATCCTGCTGCCACACAGCGGCGGTCCGTACAGGGTGAGCCTGGCTGACCTGTCCATGCAGCGGGTGTACGGCGGAGGGGCGTCGCCTGCGTGCTCCGGTGGGGTGGGCACTGCTGCGAGCATAGCAGACGCGAGCGTGATTGTGTTCGCCAGGAACTCCAACAAGGCGTACATGTACAGCGAGCTGTGCAAGGTGATCTACTCGCTGGACACCGTCACCGCCATGGTCACCGTGATCGCGCCGCTGCCCACGACCCAGACGCAACTCGTGCGGATGGTGCTGTCGGGCGACGAAACGTTTCTGATGCTCACGTCGTCGGTTTCGACCGGGAAGCTCATCTACCACATCGACGTGGCCACGGGCGTCAGCACATCGCACGGGTACAAGCTCCCCGACGGGACGGACGGTGCTCCGAGCGTGGTGTCGTCGGTGGTGCAGACCTCCAACTGCCAGCCGTGCACCGCGCCGAGCAGCCCGTACTGCATACCGCCCACCACCACCACAATCGCGCCCACCACTGCCGCGCCCACCACCACCGCGCTGGCTGTGTGCGGCGCCGGGTCCTACGCCCCAGTGGCTGCCGAGAAGGTGATCCTCGCCGACGTGCGGTCCCAGCAGCTGGCGCTGGTGGAGTACACCCCGAGCACGCGCGGGACGGTGGTCATAACCGATAACTCCAACCGGCCCTGTGGCATTGCGTCCAGCTATTCCATGTACATCCGGTCCGCCACCCTCACGAAGAACGGGCGCACCATGTACTTCAGCCACGGGGACTTTGTGTACGCGGTGGACCTGGTGTACAAGAATTGCACCAAGACGGCGCTGCCCATGTATTCGACCTACCCCACCCTCACGCACAACGAGGACGGGCTGTTCTTCTACAACTCTGCGACCAACGCGGGGCTGGTGGAGGCGTGGTATCGGCACACGTTCTCCACCGGGGCGACGGCCAGAATCTGCGCCATGCGCGGCAGCAGCGTGTATCCCATAGGGGTGTACCCCGACGGCACGGGCATCCTCCTGCCTGGGGACTTTGCGCTGTACAGTGTGAGTTTGCCGGACCTTCGCGAGACGCAGATCGCCGCTGGCGGGGGGTCTTGCTCGGGCATTGGGAGCGCTGACGTGATCGCGTTTTCCAGGTGCACCCCTGTCGCCTACATCATAGACAAGTACTGCTCCAACCTGCGGAGGTTCGACACGCAGACGCGGCAGCTAACGGTCATCGCCACGCTCACCGGGTATGCGCTGGCCATGAACGTGAACATGGTGCTCTCCGCCGACGAGACGTTCCTGATCGCGTCCATACCGTTTCAGGACAGCATGGTCTCGCACATAGACGTGGTGACGGGGGTGAGAACGACCTTCAGCTACACGATGCCCAACGGCATGACGGGTCAGCCGAACGTGCTGGCGTCCTGGGGTCAGACGTCCGGATGCAGCGCGTGCACCGCCTACTGCCCGAGCCCGGTGATAGGACAGACCCCCTGCCCCAGCGGCTTCCACTGCCCCAATTCCACCGTGGCCATACTCTGTGCCGCTGGGTACGTGTGCCCGTACGGATCCTCACAGCCCGCCGCGTGCCCCGTGGGCTACTTTTGCGCTGTGGGCGGTCAGTCGGCGGGGACGGCGTGCCCCTCTGGTTACCACTGCAACGCCACCGCCGCTGTGGAGTGCCTTGCCGGGACCTACTGCCCCACCGCCGTGTCCGTTGCGCCGTGTCCCGCTGGGTACTTCTGCGCCCGTGGCTCCGCGCAGCCCAGGGAGTGCATTCCTGGCAGATTCTGCCCCCCGCGGTCGACCACCCAGGCCGTGTGTGCGACGGGGTTTTACTGTGAGAACGCGACGGTCCAGGTGCCGTGCCCTCCGGGATCGGTGTGTCTGGAGGGATCCACGGTGGCCGAACCCTGCCCGCCTGCGTTCTTCTGCCCGGTCGGCGGCGGGTCGGCTGGCATGGCGTGCGCTTCCACGTACTACTGCCCCTCTGGGACCAGCGCGGCCCTGCTGTGTCCTGCCGGGAGCTATTGCCCGACCCCGGACTCCAAAGGCCAGTGTCCACCGGGGTACCTATGCCCGCAAGGCTCCCTGCAGGCTGTTGTGTGCCCAGCTGAGCATTACTGTCCCATCAGCGGGGGCTCTGCGGCTCTCGCGTGCGCGCCCGAGAAGTACTGCCCGGAGGGCTCCACCTCCCAGGACACCCCGCGGCCGACCACCCCAGCGCCCACGGCACCCCCCGCGCCAGAGACCACATCCGCGCCGGTTTGTGTGCCCGGGTTCTTTTTATTTCCGACCGGAAACACGACGGCGTACGTGCATGATGTGTTCATCAACGCGATGCTGAGAATCGACCTGGGCACGCTCGCCACCACCACCTTCTGCCAGAGTTTCAGCAGCACCTTCTGCGGGCTGGGTGGCTCCCGGGATGACGCGGAGTATCGCATTTCCAAGGACGGCAGGTACATGTACACTGTGGACAACCTCCGCTTTGGCCGGCTGGACCTGGTCACTGCCGATAAAATTTGGTACACCGCCAACAAGATGTTCACGACGCGACTGGGTCTGACCGTCAACGAGGAAGCGGCATACATCCTCACCGCCGGCGTCTGGGGCAGATACACCTTCTCCTCCGGCACGCTGGAGCCGGTGTACACCACGCAGACGTACTGGTTCAGCGACGCTGTGTTCCTGTCGGACGGCGCGACCGTTCTGCTGGCGGATGACACCAGGGTGCTGCGCATGAACCTCGGGACCATGGCCCCCACCGTGATTCTGAACTCGTTCCACAACATCAATCGCATGACCATCGCCAGCTCGGAGGAGTTCTTCATCGTTTCCGACGCCGTCGCGCTGTACAAGGTGGACCTCCCCTCGCTCACGGTCACCGTGCTGATGTCCCACTCCGTCGCCGCGCTGTCCGTGTGCATGTCGCCCAACGACGACTCCGTGTACGTGATTCAGGATCGAGCCAACGGCCCGAAGAACCGGCTGGTGCGGCTGGATCTGCAGACACTGGAGCAGACCAACCTGATCTACGCCGTCAACAACTACGTGGGCAGCCCCAAGGAGCTGGCGATCTACGTGGAGCGGGCGTGCGGGGAGTGCACCCTCGGGTACTACTGCGACGGCAGAACGCGCGTGCTGTGCCCAGCGGGGATGTTTTGCGTCACCCCATCCAGCCAGGCGGCGTGCATCACGGGGACGTACTGCCCTGCGGGCTCGGTGAACATGACCCTGTGCCCTGCTGGGAGCTGGTGCCGTACTCCCGCGATCAGGGAAACGTGCCCGGTGGGCTTCCACTGCGCTGCTGGGTCTGTGAACGCCACCCGGTGCTCGCTGGGCTCCTTCTGCCCGGAGGGATCAGGCGTCGAGGGTCTATGCCCCGCGGGCAGCGCGTGCCCTACGCCATCCATCCGGTTCCCATGCCCGCTGGGACACTACTGCGGCGCGGGTTCGACCGCTGCCACGGCGTGCGACGCGAGCGGCTCGTACTGCGACTCCGGCTCCAGCGCCCAGGCCCCATGCCCGGCGGCGAGCTTCTGCGCCAACGCCTCGTCGCTATCCCAGTGCCCGCTGGGCTCCTTCTGTGTCGCTGGGTCCACCGCCCCGCGCGTGTGTGCGCCTGGCTCATATTGCCTACCAGGATCCAGCGTGGAGACGCCGTGCTCTGCAGGAGCCCACTGCGCCAACGCGTCCTCGCAGGAATTGTGTCCCCTGGGTGCGGTCTGCCCGGCGGGGTCAGCGTCCCCGGAACCGTGTGCGCAGGGGAGCTTCTGCCCGCCGGGATCGAGCGTTCAGAATCCGTGCATGGCGCGGTACGTGTGCAGCACCCCGTCCAGCCAGGTGCACTGCGAGTACGGGTACGACTGCCCGGCGGGCACGTGGCAGGCGGCGCGCTGTCCACCCGTGGGGGCGGCATGCACCAACCCAGTGCCCCAGAGCCCGTGCACCCCAGGGACCTACCGCAGCGGTTCGGGGCGGATGTACTACTTTACGGATTGGTACACCGGGAAGATCGGCACGTTCGACCCAAAGGACGGCTACATCGCCACCGCGTGCCAGTACGCCGCCGGGTCCCCCGTGTGTAACGTGCCGTTTGCGTCGTTCAGCGCGGATTGCTCCAAGGATGGAAGGTTGATGTACGTGGTGGGGTCGTCGTGGGCGAGCCTGGGAAGCGCGGTGGTGAATCTTCGGACCATGGTGGCAACCCCCATTCCCATCCCTCCCTCGTCCGACAAGCAGGTCCGGACGTGGTGGAACGACTCGGCGCTGTTTGTCTACAGGCCCGGCACAGCGAGTTGGTACCTTTACAACAGCAGCTGGGCGCCCGTGCTGTTGTATGCCACGGATGGAGCCACCCTGGGGTCTGACCTGGTGCTTCTCCCCGATCGGCGGAGCGTGCTGCTGTCGGACAAGAGCTCGTTCTACCGGGTGGACGTGGACACCTTAATGGCAACCCCGGTGATGATCGCCACCAACCCGGTGATCTTTTACAAGTACTGTGAGTTCGCCGACGGGGACAGGTACGTCGGGCACGTGTTCAAAATGGCCATCTCCAACGCCGGGTCCTACGTGATCTTCTTCGCTCTGGAGTGCCACGCGTTCTACACGTTCAACCTCACCACGAACCGCACCTCGTTTCTCTACGACACGGTGGACTGGTACCCGGACGCCATGCACTTCGCCCCGGATGACTCCTACCTGCTGTTCACCCGCATTCACAACTCGGAGGCGAGCGGCGTGTACGTGATGAACCTGACGTCCCTGGCCATCACCCACCATCTGTATGCGTTTGGGGCCGCGCACCCGGACATGAAGCTGGACGGTGCCACCCGGCCGCCCTCCGCGCTGACCCTGGCCATGAGCCCACAGGCCGTGTGCCTGCCGTGCTTGCCGGGGGAGTACTGCACCGGGGAGCACAGGGCGTTGTGCCGGGCGGGGTTCGTTTGCAACACCACCTGGAGCGAGGTCGCGTGTTTGGTGG
>SESB01002557.1_pt1 | contig 10471 bp, 7 predicted proteins | sample 3171441 | NCBI WGS metagenome assembly SESB01 (sample SAMN06051867, study PRJNA518727) | freshwater metagenome | biome: subpolar coniferous forest; feature: holomictic lake; material: water; isolation source: holomictic Lake 227, 6 m depth | place: Canada: near Kenora, Ontario | collected 2014-07-08...
GTCTTTTAATGAACCTTGCGCTTCTTGGCTTGGGTCTAACAAAGACATTTGACATTGATCTTTGGAATTACTGGCACTTTGCATTTATCGGCGGGCTTGTTTCTGGCATCACTCACAGTTACGCGAAGGGAATTGTGACAGCATGTATTGCAATGATGCTTACCCTAGCCCTGGCGGACTGGGCCGCGCCGCGAATACAAGCTCACTATGACTATCCTGATATTTCATTTCCGCACGGAACTTCGGCTCCATATGCGTTACTGGCTTTCCCTCTGAATTGGCTCTTTGATCGCATTCCCGGATTCAACAAGTTAAAGGCAGATCCAGATTCGATTCAAAAGCGGTTTGGAGTTTTTGGAGAGTCAACCATTCTTGGTCTGGTTATCGGGCTAATACTCGGGGTTGCTGGTTTTGGGTTAAGCAACTTCAGAGTCGATATCATAAAGATCCTAGGCTTGGGGATAAACCTCGCAGCAGTAATGCTTCTTCTGCCACGAATGGTTGCAATCCTTATGGAAGGGTTGGTTCCGATTTCTGAAGCTGCCCGCAACTTTGTGCAGAAGCGATTCCCAGGGAAGAAGTACTACATAGGTTTGGACTCTGCAGTAGTCATCGGACAACCTGCAGTCATCGCTACTTCGCTGATATTAGTGCCAGTGGCGCTGCTAACGGCAATTGCGCTTGCACCCGCCGGCAATAAGGTACTTCCGCTTGTTGACCTGGCAACTATCCCATTCATCGTCGCTTTGATGGTTCCAATATTCCGTGGAAATATCATTCGTGCAGTCGTAGGTGGCGCCCTTGCTATCGGCGGCGGACTATTCATTGCAACTGCCATTGCGCCAACGATGACTTCAATCGCAGTTCAATCTGGCTTCAAGAACACAACAGGTGGAAATATTTCCTCACTCGTTGATGGAGCAAACCCAATGACAGGACTCTTCTACTGGCTTAGCAATGTTGGCGGCTGGCTTGGCATCGGTGCCCTAGGCGTGGGTTCATTAGCCTTTGCCATCTGGGTAAAGATGCGCGTGAAGAGCACCATCTCGGCCTAATAAGGAGTAATCGAATTGTGAGCCCTGTAGCGTGGGGCTCACAATTATTGTTATTCACTATTCGTTTCATTTCTCTTTTACTTAAATTAGGTATTGTTCATTTGGCGAAGACATTCTCTGAAAATGAAAAATACGCTTCCGAAATCAGCCTTTAAAGCTTTCACTATTGCTGCGATTGTCGCCGCTACTGCCGCACTTTCGATAACCACGAGCGCAACATTCGTAGCCTCGGCATCAATTTATGCCATACCTGCTGCGCCAGCCAATGTGACCTTCCACCCAGGTGCTGCGGGAATGGTAGTTAAGTGGGAGGCGGTAAACGCGAATCCACCCGTTACAAATTACATCGTCTCTGGCGGCGCTGGTTCTTGCCCAGTGGTTATTTCGGCCAAGTCTCATCAAGTCGTTACGGTGCCAATTGTTCCCGGTGAAACTACTTTTGTGCCAACCGTTCAGGCAGTTAACTCGTTGGGTATTTCAGTATCGGCAATTGCGGCAAAGCCAGTAAGCGCAGCAGAAGTCGCGAAACTTACCGTTAATCCAAATTATAAAGCTGCACAGCTTCTGGAATTGAGCGATTTCCACGGTGCTATCGAAACTACATCTTCAAATATTGGCGCCGCCGGGTTAGCAGCTGCCTTTGCATCTGACCGCGCGAAGAACGCAGCAACCTTCACTCTCTCTGCCGGAGACAACATCGGCGCCGCACCACCAATTTCTGCCTTCTTTGATGAGCTTTCGACTATCGACTCGCTAAATTCGATGGGCTTAGATGCCTCGACATTCGGCAATCACGAGCACGACAAAGATTTAGCCGCACTGCAGAAGGTTATGGCCAACTCAAAGTTCAAGTGGGTTGTTTCAAACTACAGCACGCTCGCACCGCTCAAAGGCGGGGATAACCAAGCGGTTCCATTTACTGTCATCAACCGTGGCGGAATTAGGATTGGCATTGTTGGAGCAAATACGTCTGAGACACCGTTTGTTACCAAGCCAGGTAACCTAACATTTAGTAATGGCTCGGCCTCTGAAACCATAAAGATCTCCGATGATCTAGCTGCTATTAATAAGGCAATCGCCGATGCTAAGAAAGCGGGCGCAGATTTTGTGGTTGCACTTCTCCACAACGGGTTCGTTGAAAATGATGACGACCAGCCAGCTGGCCCGCTTATTGATATTGCAAATGGAATCAAGGGGGCAGCAGTTGTATTTGGTGGCCATACCCACCTGCAATACAGCAATCTTGAGTTAGGTAGTACCTATAAGTCGGCAGCTCCAGTGATTGGCGAAGTAATAAATGCTGGTACGACTTACAACCGAGTCCAGGTCTGCTTCAATGTGAACACAAAGAAAATATTAGGCGAAACCGTTCAGGTAATTAAGAAATCAGATGTAGTAGCGATGACGCCTGATGCAACTACTGCTGCAATTGTTGCGGGATATAAATCCAAGCTTTCCTCGAAGGTAGATGGAAAGATTGGTCGCGTCTCATCAACCTTTCCAAATAACGTCTGGAATGGATCGACTTACAAGATTCAACGCTCTAGCGAAACTGCTCTGGGCGATTACATCGCAGATTCGATGAGGAATACGTACAAGACCGACTTCGCTATTACAAACGGCGGTGGCATTCGTGACTCATTACCGGCATCAGGCTATGCCGCTGGAGATCCAACATATGTTCGGCCAAAGCTCTATACCGCGGTTGATACGGCTAATCCAGGACCTTATGACATCACCTACGGAGATGCACTTGCGGTCTTGCCGTTTGGAAACTACGCCGTAACCACGACACTCACAGGTGCCGATATCTGGAAGGCTCTCAATGTTGGTGCCTCTGGATATCCAACCGAAGGACGCTTCCCTCAGATCTCAGGATTGAAGTTCACCTTTGATCCAACCAAGCCGGGGTATTCGCTGGTTACTTCCGTTAGCAAGTCTGACGGGACGCCAATTCTGCCCGATACCAAGCGCTACACGATTGTGACCAACGACTACATGTTGTATGGCGGAGATGGCTACACAATGTTTAATCCAAAATCTGGAACTATCAGAGACCTGTTGGTTGACGTACTAGCTAATTCACTCCGAGCCGATGCCGCGGCCGGGAAGGTCACTTCGCTTCCGGCGCTTGATGGCCGAATTACCAAAGGTTAGTCGAAAGACAACTTACTTGAATGGGGGCCATCTTTACGGGTGGCCCTTTATTACAAGAGGAACATTTCCAACTGCCTGCCAATGTGGCGGGGTTGCCCCGAAGTTCTCAAACGGTGGAAGAAAAAGTTATCAACTGCCGTCATCTTTGAAAAGTTAAAGTTTTGTTGGCGCGACTTAATCGTATTAAAATCCAACCAATAAGAATGAAAATAGCCGATTCCACAATGACGCCGATCCAGTCGGCACCCCCAGTTACTTCCTTAGTGAATTGAGCGTTACTGAAGAATTGCATAGGCAAATCCGCTATTCCATGCATGAGTACGGGTGCCCAAATGCTGCCGGTGAAGAGCATTAGCCCACATGCGAGGTATCCAAAAGATGCGGCACTCAGAGCCTGACCTAAAGTAAAAGTCAGGGATTGCCCGCCCCAGAAGAAATTACCAAGGTGCAACAAGCCAAAGTGAATCGAAGAAATGGCGGCCGCGATTCCGACGCCAAAGCCTTCGAGGGCTCCGAAGATAAGACCTCGACTAAAGAACTCTTCATCTATTCCGATAAACATGGAAAAGACAAAACCCTCAAGTAAATGGCGGAGAGAAACGCTGAAGACTGATGAATGAATGAGCCCGGGCAATTGCAGGTAGGCCACGATGGCCAAACCAATAACAAATCTTCGTGACATTAGCCGGCCCTTAAAGCGCCGAAAGGCAACGGGACAGAACAATCCAATGAGGATCAGAGAAGAGATAGTGGAAATCGATCTAGATGCCAACACTTGCCAGAAAGAAGAAACTGGAAGTTTGTTAAAGGGGATTAATCCAATCGCCCACGAGGTTAAGACCGTGCCTAGCAGAACGAGGAGCACAGCATTTCTGGTTTTCAGCATTTTGCCAAAATAACAGGGGGGTCTGACACCTAATACAACTCTCGGGTGTATTTTTGTTGATCTTGCCCGCAACAGTTTTCTTGCACCAGCACTACTTAATTGATATTTACGGTGGGATCTTTGTTGGTTTCACCGCTTATTGGAGCTGTGTATTCGTAATCGAGAAACCAATGCTTGTACTCGAATGAGCAATGTGAGGAGATTGTTAGAAATTTAGGGTGCTGAATGCAATACCTTTTAGCAATGAATTTTTCGGAATCCTTTGGAGAGAGGGTTTATAAATGGCACATGCAGCGTTAGCGCCGGAAAAAACTGATTTTAAGATAGTTCCGACTGGGGCCTTACCAATCATTGCAGTTGTATATATTGCTTTGATTGTTTCAGTAGGGTCGAACAAATTATGGGCTTTGGACTTCTTTCACGTCGTTGGTGGCGGGCTCTGGACTGGTATCGACCTCTTTTTAGGATTTGTAATTGGTCCAATTCTTGGAAGGCTAAGCATCCCAGCGCGGATGGAGTTCTCGAAGAAGTTTATGCCGATGATGTTGGTGATAATGCCGACGTTGGTAATTATGACTTTGGCTGGCGGTTGGCAGTTGGCCCGCCATCAAGATTTCATCTTGTCCTCAGATAAACACCACCCATGGGTGGTTGCCTCAATGATTGTTGTTGGGATTATGGCCACGGTGGCATTGGGAGTATTAGAGCCGGCAAATATCGCCGTCTTGTTCGAGCTGAAGAAAGAGCGACCAAATGGCGAAATTATTGGTCGGTTGATGAAGCGATTCCTCTACACCGCTGGGTTGACGGGCGCCATGCAAGTTGCGACCTTAATAATTATGACAAGGATTGCCACGCTATGAACACAAATAATGATTTCACCTCAAGAAAATTTCCACCGATCGCTGAGATTGCAGTTTCGACTCTTGCTTTAGTCATAATCGGGGGCGTCTATCTCGCCTCTCATCTACCAAACCACATTTCACTTGCTCCAACGACAGCACTTGTATCAATCGCCGCCGCTTTGGTATTAGTTAATGTGAGCTTGTTATTGCGCCTGAAGAATTTCAATTGGAAAACTTTTGCTTTGGTGGCTAAATGGACGCTCTTGGTCTATTTAATTATCAGCGGGACATTGGAATACGTCTTCATTTACGATGGGATGCGCGGTTCGTTATTGGCGCTGATGAGTTCGGCTTTGTTTATCTTTGCCATTAACTTGCCGATTCTCTTTGGATTCACGGTTGCCCGATATGCCGAGAGCCCTGCCTAATTGAGCCAAGGCGGGCAGGTTTTAGGTTTTGGGTTTAGAAAGTTGATCTAATTGGCAGAGAATATGTTCATATTTCTGCTTGGTGGCGCGAGACATCGCGACTTCACAAGTTAAATTGGTAGACAGGTAAGCGTCAAATTGTTGATCGTTTAAGGCAGTGGCTTCTGCGGCAGTGGCGCTAGCAGTTAGTTCTGGATGGAGCATCCCGCGATCACCTGCAAAGGCACAGCAGCCCCAGTCAAAAGGAGTAGTGACCTTCACTGAAATTGCGTTAGCCAAATGTTCCAGATTCCTATTTGATCCGAGCAAGGTGCTTGAACATGTTGGATGAAGTGCGACGGAGTTTAGCTTCGTGGCTATTGTCAATTTTGGAAGCAAGTATTTCGCCGCGAAATCCACGGAATCTATGATTCGAAGCGGCGTATTGGGCATCTCCGAAATTGCTTTGATTAGCCCTTCGCTGCAGGAGGAGTTTTCGCAAACTATTGGGATTCGACCATTATCGCTGGCCGTCATGAGTGAGAGATAAGTTTTGTTAATCATGCTTTGATATCCGATCTTCATCCCCTTGGACTTCCATGGGGTTGCGCAGCATAGATCGTTGATATTCGCAGGAATTGTGTAGGCAAGTCCAGCTTTGTCGGCCAGCGATTTCAGCGAGTCCGAAGAGTCAGAAGAGAACATTGTTGCAATGCAGGATGTAAAGAAGACGAAACTGGCGCTCTCATTTGGGTGCGGAGTGCGAGCTTTGCCGCCCTTTGGAAGATCGCTTGACCAAAGTGGGATCTTTTCCGTTCCGAGCAAAGTTCGAGCTAATCGATTTATAGGTTCGATGAAAACGTTGGGAATTTTTGCGGAGATATTAAGTAACCCGGCAACAGTACGAACTTGCTTTCCCCAGCGGTTCGCCGATTGGTTCCAAAAGCCGCTGTAGATAGCGCCAAGTCGATCAAAACGAAGCTCCCTGACCAGAGTTCCGGTATTGATTCCGACCGGACAGGCACTTTCGCATAAACCGTCAACGGCGCAAGTCTCTACTACCTCGTATTGGGAATCCTTAACAAGTTCGTTGTATAGCTCGCTATTTCCGCCCTCATAAGCACTTGAGATAGCTCGGCGAATAACGATTCGTTGTCTTGGAGTAGTTGTTAAGTCCTTGCTTGGGCAGATTGGTTCGCAGTAGCCGCATTCGACACAGTTATTTGCTATTGCCTCAATTTCTGGAGTGGATTTGATATTTCGCATATGACTTAGCGCATCAGATGAGATTAATACGCCGGGATTTAAGACATTTGATGGGTCGAAGACTGACTTGATTTTTACCATAATGGCGTAGAGCTCTGGTCCAAATTGGCGCTCCACAAATGGCGCCATCATTCGGCCAGTCCCATGCTCAGCCTTGAGTGAGCCATTCTTGGAGAGCACTAGTTCGACCATATCTTCGGTGAAAAGTCGGTAGCGCTCAGCTTTTATTGGGTTGGCAAAATCTTCGCAAACTAGAAAATGAAGATTGCCATCTTTGGCATGGCCGAAAATTACGGCATCCGAATAACCGTGTGTTAAGAAAAGTCTTTGCAGACCGCTGCAAGTAACTTCTAGTTGATCGACCGGGACCGCAATATCTTCAAGCAAAGCGGTTGTGCCTGGGCTTCGCGCGCCTGCCACAGCGGCATATAAACCTTTGCGAATATGCCAAAGCGATTCTCGAACCTGCTGATCGGTGCTCAGAATTGGAGTATTTACCGTTGGAAGCTTGGCGAAGACCGAGTTTGCCACGGTAATCATTATCTCCAATTGCTGATCATCCACGGCCTGATACTCAACGAGCAGCGCTACATGATCCGTTGGAATCACACCGTCTAAGTCCACTTTTCCAGCACGTAGCGAAGCGCCGTCCATTAATTCAATGGTGGCCGGGTTGCTCGTTATGAGCCCGGCTAGCGCTTGCGTCGCAGATCCAATGTTCTCGAAGATTAAAAGACAGGTAGCGGATTTCTTTAGCAATGGGACGGTCCTAAAAATAGCTTCCGATACGAATCCCAAAGTGCCTTCACTGCCGATCATTAAGTGCAGCAAAATTTCAGTAATGGATTCGAAGTCCGCGAAAGAATTGAGTCCATACCCCATGGTGTTCTTTATTTGATATTGCCTTCTAATTTCACCCAAAAGATTAGGATTGTTTTTCAAGTCAGCTTTGATCATTGTCAAAGTTTCGTAGATCTCTGGCACCGCGGACATTAATTGCGAGTCACAGTCGGGATCCGCGGTATTGATGATGGTTCCGTTGTACAAAACGACGGTTGCACTTTGTAGCGTTTGATAAGTGTTATCAATAATGCCGCAAGCCATACCGCTCGAATTATTTGCGATAACGCCACCAATTGTTGCGGCAATCTCGCTTGCGGGGTCTGGCCCGAGCTTTCGCCCAAACCTGGCTAGTCTGGCATTGACGGCGCGGACTGTAGCACCGGGTTGAACTTTGACCCGGGCCCCATCGTCAAGCACTTCAATTTTTCGGAAATGTCTTCGAGAATCAACCAGAATTGCATCGCTTACACCTTGACCGGAAAGACTGGTTCCCCCGCTTCGGAAGGTAACACTGGTCCTATTTGCTGTTGCATAGGAAAACAGCTCTGCTACATCCGCTAGGTCTTTTGGAATTGCAAACGCCGAAGGAATTAATTGGAAATGAGAAGCGTCCGATGAAGTTCGATAACGATCGATACTTCGGGTAGATAACAGGTCCTCATTCATCGATGCTCATTGGCCGTTCCATTAGTACGTACTTCATACTAATATTCGGAAGACTATAACACGGTGGATATTCAATTTTTAGAGAACCAAACTCACTAGTCGGTTTCAATTAGGGGAGAGTCGTGAAGGCACTACGAATAATCGCTCCTCGGGTTGCAGTGGTCCAAGAAGTGCCAGATTTACAGGCGGGTACCGGCCAGCTGTTACTTAATGTTGAACGCGTTGGAATTTGCGGCACCGATGTTGAGCTTTTTACGGGTGAAATGGCGTACTACCGAACCGGACGTACTTCTTATCCAGTTCAAATTGGCCACGAGTGGGTCGGAACTGTAGTTGACGTTGGCGCTGGAGTTTCATCCTCGTGGATCGGCAAGCGAGTCACTGGTGACACGATGCTTGGCTGCGGATTTTGCGCCAGATGCAATTCTGGCAAGACCTATTTGTGTGATGATCGAATTGAATTAGGGATCACGGATGGCTGGGGTGGTGCCCTCGCAGAACAAATGTTGATACCAGAACGGTTTGCATTTGAAATTCCGGATTCAATCTCGATTGCCACGGCGGCAATGATCGAGCCAGCTGGTAATTCACTTCGTAGTGTTGAAGCTGCCGGCTTGAAAGAGAATCAGAAGTTGCTGATCTTAGGTGCCGGAACAATTGGGTTATTAGCGGCGCAATTTGCTTTAGTGAAGAATATTGAAGTTCATGTCGCTGGAAACCGTGAATCTTCCTTAGAACTCGCTCGAGATCTGGGAGTAACTCGCACTTATCACTTTGATGAGATAACCAATGATTCTAAACGCGAATTCGACGCCGTGATAGATGCATCTAGCATTGAATCGATGCCAAAATTGGCTTTGCAAAAAGTGCTCCCCGGCGGCAAGGTAGTGCTCATTGGTTTATCCGCGTCTTCAAGTTTGATCGATACCCGCGAACAAGTGCTGCAAGATGTGACGATGGTTGGAATTCTTTCGGCATCTCCCGGATTGCAGGGAGCCATAAATTACTTTGCATCCGGAGAAGTAAATCCCGAAAGGCTGATTAGCGAAGTAATTGGATTGAACCAGGTAGCAGACCGACTGCAAGGAAATCGCGGCAAAGATGCAAAGTCTGGTCCCAAAATTCATGTCGATCCAAGGAACCAGGAATGACCATCAGTTATTTTAAGGTACTGGCTTTAATAGGTGGCACCAAATGAAACCTACAGTTTGGGATACTCGCAAGTGTCACGTGGGCGAAGGACCGGTAGCGACCGGATTCGAGCAAAATAAGATTTACTGGGTAGATATTCTAAATAATCGAATTCTCTTTAAAGATTTGATTTCAGGCAATGCTGGACAGATCGGCACTTCGGAGAATGTAAGTTTTGTATTGCCGCGCAGCAATGGTGGTCTAATAATCGGGACCGCTCATGGACCCTATTCCTTGGATGCAGCTGGTGGTACTGAGTCGCTACCAACTCGCGCAGATGCCGATGGCTCACCAGATCCAGTTCCAATGCGTTGGAATGATGCCAAAGTAGGTCCTACTGGTGAAATTTGGTTAACGACTAGTTCTAACGGTGTTGCCACTGATCGAATCGGTTTGCACCGATTGAGTGCAGATGGGCTCAGAATTGAAAGAATTCTCTCTGGTATGGAGCTAAGCAATGGCTTGGATTGGAGCCCGGATACTAAAACCTTCTATTTGATCGAAACTGGCGCTCTCAAGCTTCATGCATTTGATTATGAAAACGGTGCAATCTCAAATCAACGGACAGTTATCGATTTCGATCCAAAAATCGAGCAGTACCCAGACGGAATGACGGTTGATGCCGAAGGTGCTCTTTGGATTGCGTTTTGGAATGGCGCCTGTATTAGGAAATATTCACCTAGTTTTGAGCTCATGCAAACCATCGAATTCCCAGTTCGTTTCGTCTCCAGCTGTGCTTTTGCTGGAGCGGATTTATCGACCCTGGTGGTCACCACTGCAACGGGCGACAATGGTTGGCACGACGAGCATGATCTTGCCGGGATGACTTTTACGCTATCTACTGATGTCAAAGGAAAGGCCTCCTATGTCGCTGATTTCTAATAACAACAGGGAACAACAAGGGCGCGTCGCGATCGTCACGGGTGGATCAAGCGGCATCGGTCGCGGGGCCGCTCGTGAGCTTGCGGCGCAAGGAGCTTCGGTCGTCGTACACGGATTAAATTTGGATGAAGCCGACCAAGTTGTAGCTGAGATTTGCAGCGCTGGGGGAGTGGCGGTTGCCATTGCCGGAGCGATCGATGACCCACGTACATCTTTTAATGCTGTTGCTCTCGCGCTAGCCCAATACGGGCATCTCGACGTTCTCGTAACTTC
>SESB01002561.1_pt1 | contig 10464 bp, 17 predicted proteins | sample 3171441 | NCBI WGS metagenome assembly SESB01 (sample SAMN06051867, study PRJNA518727) | freshwater metagenome | biome: subpolar coniferous forest; feature: holomictic lake; material: water; isolation source: holomictic Lake 227, 6 m depth | place: Canada: near Kenora, Ontario | collected...
GTTATACAAGCCATCGAACTCTTCGTTCAGGATGGGCTCAACGATGGACCTAAAGTCCGTACTGCGCATTGGGACAGCCATTTTTTAGCTCCTTAGTAAGCGTTGATAGTGGCAACGTCCTGATGCTCAGAGATCTGAACTTGGACAATCGTATAAGCATCACCCCAGGCGTTGTCGGGACCGGGTGTGATACCGATGACGCGCATGGAGGCGGTGCCACCTGAAGCCACAACTGAGGCTGTGTCCAATGTGCAAGTGCTCAAACCAATCACGGTGGAACCCGAGGTGATAGAGCCAAAGTCAAATTGGTTGCCGATATTGCTAATGCTCACAGAGCCATTTGCTTGGATCTGATAAACAATAGAAGGATCGCGCGTAATATACGCGGTCACATCAGTTGCGGTCGTGTTCGCTAGGAACTTGTTGGATACACGACGACGGCCATCGCTGTCGGTGTACTCAACGCCCATGAAAGTGCCGACGAAAGCATCGCCAACAGCAGCCGGAGTTACAACGCCAGTGGAAGTATTGATCTTCACAGGTTGGTATTGCAACAAGGTCACTGCCGCGTTGTTCGCCAACGTAAAGGCTGCCGGACGCACGAAACCACTTGCGTGATAAACGGGCTGGAAGCCAAACGGTGTGCTAGAAGTAGACATGTTTGCTTTTCCTCAAAAGAGAAATTAATGGATGGTCAGAGCTCTTCAAATTTAGCCCGACCAGGATTTTCGCGCAGTGCTGAAATTCCATCACCCTCAACCACACGTCCGCCTGCAGCTGCTGCCGCTTCTTTGATGCCGTCCAAGATAGACGTAAGCTTCTCATCCTCACGTGCAGGAGCGTCGTGATGAGCTTCTTGCATAAATCGTGAATAGAGAGACCTAGGCAGCTTGAATGCAAGCATCTCGTTGACACCAATAAACCCTTGCCATTCGCCTGTCTTGATGGTTACGTATTCCCAGCCAGGCACGTCTTCGGCTTTAATAGGTTGATAACCCAACCGGATCCGTTGTTGAATGGAGTCGCGGGGGTTAGTAGTGGTCAACCAGCATGTGTGGAAGCCAGGGATCTTTGGGAGATCTGGCAATGCGTCTTGAAAGAATTGAGATCTAAACATCTCAATACGATCATCATCGCTAATAGCACGTTCTTCAGTCACATTGCGGTCTGTGGCTCCACGTGATTGGCGCGTTAGATCAGGGGATTTTTTTAAGCGTTCGTCAGTCATTTTCCTCACTCCTTTCAGCGAGATGAATTGTTTTCACGGTCCCACTTTGCGTACTGTTTTAAGTAGCGTTGGCGTAGGACGGGGTCATCCCAAACTCCAGCATCTGTCATAGCTTGCTTTCGTTCGGGTGAGATGTATACTTCACGGCGAGAAGACTGCGGTGCCTGGTCCCTGCTAGAACCAACGGGCGGACCTCTACGCTGTCCGCGGCGATCGTCGTCTTGACTATCATCACTGCTACCGGCTCCTTTTACATCAGGCAGTCGCTTGGCCACTCGCTTGTCCAGCTCGCGCCAATATGCCTCTGTTTTTGGATTGTAGCCCGCTTCAACCAAAGATTGATCTATTGCCAGCACAATCTTTGATTCTTCATTGCCGCCGTTTGGATCATACCAGCTGTTCTTAGAGACCCAGCTCTGTGCAAAGTTTGCAATGTCCGGGTCAGGACCTGGCTGCGGGGCCGGGGCTTGAGCCTGCTGATGCAAGTTCTGGGCAACCTGGCTATGCTGGTGCTTGTGCATTTGCAGCTGCTGCACCTTTTGCATTGCCTGGTCTCTAATCCGCATAGCCTTGGCAGCATCTTGGCCGTTGCCGGCTTCAATGGCTTGGGCAATGATTCGTTCGGCTGCCCGGACTTCTGCCACCGTGTCGGAGATCTGGGAGTCAATGCCGTAAATCGTGTTGGCCACGGTCGTTTGCTCGACGCTGGACATGCGCTTCTCAAGCGCCTCGTTTCGTTGCCTCAGGAAGTTGAGTTCGGTCTTGTCCCGCTCAATTGCCTGCTTTCTACGTGCTGCGCGGTCTATTTTTTCCTCGCGACGTTTGCGACGTAGCTCCTCACGATCCTCATTGTCTTCTGAGAGTCGCGAGTCCTCTGGGTCTTCATCATCCTCGTCTTCGTCCTTGGCTTTTGGTTCCTTGGTCTCTACGGGAATAAACTCGACTTGCTGAGGCTTACCGCCCTTTATGTCCTCATCATCTTCGATGAGCATTGTTTCTCCAGCCATTGCCTGCTCCTTTCAGCAGTTAGATAAACGCACGGATCGCAGTGGGATCTCCCGTGACCTTGGCAAGAATGTCTAGGTCATTGAACATCACAAATTCGATCTCCTCGTTATCGGACTTTACAGTCCAACGATCACCGCCGTATTTAGGTGCACGGACGTAGGCACCAACCTCACACCAGGAGCCTTCGGGCCACGGTTCCATGGTGTTTCGATTCTTGTAAGCCAATGAACCGATGGCCACAACTTTGGCGATCTGGGTATTGCTGGCTTCCGTCTTCCTGGCCTCTTCTGGGATGTAGATGCCTCCGGCTGTTTGACTCTTGGCTTTGCGGACCTGGACGATCACGCGTGAGCCCAAAGGCTCGTGGCCGCAGTCAACTGCAGGAAAGGCCTCGTCCAATGAGGCGTAAGTGAAGGACATGGGGGTTTCAAGTAGCATTCGCTTCTCCGTATGCTGAGGTTAAAGATCTCGGGTTTGTGCTTCAACATCGCGGACAACGTTGTTAATCAGCTGTATGGCTCTATCAAGGCCGGCGTAGACGCCTTGACGGTGACCGTATTCGAAGCTGATGTCCTTGCCTTCGCCGGGACGGATCTTGATGGCTTCGGCAGCCACCTTTTCCTTCTCGGCTTTAAGGACCGCGATGAATTCAGCAAGCATCTATCAGCGTCCGCCCATTACGGTAGACACTTGATTGGGACCACGACCGCGTTGGCTGTTGGTACCGCCATTGCCGCCGCCTTCGCCAGTGACCTTCTCGGTCGTCATCTTGGCCATGGTCTTGTAGTTTGCGTCTGGCAAGCCAGGCGTTGGTGAAGGATCTTCGCAGATCTTCTTGGCCTTAGGGTAACCTTTACCCATGGCCATCTGTTTGTGTAGGCTGATTGCTGGCATGAATGCTCCTTATCTACGTGGTGAGGGATTTATTCCGGTCCCGGTTGAGACCGCAAATTTTTCGCCGGTTGCTACCTCTAAGGCAGCAAGCTGCTTGGCTGTTTGGTTGTCGGACTCGTTCATCTCCAAGCGAGCTTGCAGTTCGGCGCGCTTGCGCTCGTCTTCGGCCTGCTGGCGCATTTGTTCGCGTTGCAATTCGCCTTGCAACTCTTGAATACGCGCTTGGATTTCCATCTGTTTGTCTTGGCTGCGAGCTTGGATTTCGGCCTGCTTGAGCTGGGCATCTTGAGCCAGCTTTGCCTGGGTTGTCTGAGCTGTGACCTGGTCCCGTTGCTGTTGATTTTCCAACTGCTTCTGGGCGATCTGGACGCTTGGATCCTGAGGAGGTGGAGGCTGCATCTGCTGCAAGGTCTGAATAGCCTGATCAATGATCTGTGGGATCTGACCAAAGGCCTCTTGGCTTTGCTTGGTGACCAGTTGGCTGGTTGTTGCCAGCAGTTTGTCCAGGGCCTTCTTCTCGTCGACGGTAGCGTTCTTCTGGATCTCGCCAACGTCGACTTGGGCTGCGTGAGAAGACTCTTCGTAGATCTGCACGGCATACCAAAGGACCATGTGCTCCTTGATGTGGTCAAGCATCATGGGAATGAATGCAGGTCCAATGGCCTTGTTGTTGCCGAACATTGGGTTGGTCAGGAAGTCAAGATGCACCTGCAAGTGAGCCAGGTGATCCTGCTCTGGGAAGGCCACAACAGGGCGGCGCATCGTCATCGCAATGTTCTCGTTGACTGCGTTCAGCTCCAATGGCTTGGGTGCTGGCAGCAACAGGTCCTTGCCTTGCGGCACCTTGAGACGCTCGAGGAACATGATCTCAACCTTGCGGAGGTCGTACAGCTGAGGCATCTCCTTGGCCCGCTGCATGACGGCCTGCACTTGAGCAAACCGCTGGGCTTCGCTAAAGATGTTGGGGTCACTGACCGGCACCACGTTCATTGGGCCATCAAAGTCGCTGCGCTTGACCAGTAGCTCGCCGGTGTCGTCAAACACCTCTTGCTCGGTCAAATAGGTCTTGTTCAGGCGGAACAGAAGCTTCAGCACACGGCCCATGGAGTCATGCAGACGAGCATGGATCGCCGAGAACACCACCATGCCTTGCTCAATGCGAGCCAGGGTTGTGCCTACTGGCGTGTTGGCGTTGCTGTCAGCCAAGTCCTCAAAGGTGGTGCGGACCACGTTCTGGCTAGCATCAACCAAGAAGCCGAGCAGCTGGAACAAGACCTGGCTTGGCGGGTTGTAAGGCATTGGCATCAGCATCTTGCGGATGTCGTCCTGTCCAAACGAGCCTTCGATCTCCTTGACCTCTGTCGGGTCGACACGGTCCGTCTGGCCGCCAGTCCCTGACTTGAGCTTCAGCAAGCCAGGGAAGTTGTTGATGTGGGCAGAGTCAAGCAAGGCTCGCAAAGCACCTGTTGCAGCGGCACTTAGACCGCCAATCATGTGTGTCAGGCCAATGGGGTAAGCGCCCCGCCAAGGCACGAATGGGAACTCAACCATCCATTGCATCTCTTGCTGGGTCTTGTCTTCTTCTTCCCAGTTGCGATAGACAGCCAACACATTTTGAGTTGCCTTGTCAAGGCTGATGATGTACGGAGCCAAACCATACTTATCCTTGAAGTCATGGATGATGTAGGTCTCGTAGATGGTCCGCAGTCCATCGATGTTGTAGCTGTCTGACTGACGGCCTTCAATCTTGTTGTTGGCTGTCTCGGCCTTTGACTCATCAGGCGGCAGCGGACTTGCCATCAGGTCCACGTCCATGTACATGCCTGACTCAACACGCTTTTGATATTCGATGCGCGTCAAGTACTGGACATGGGTCTTGCGCTCGGATGAGTAGAAGTTGGTGGCAGCAAATGGCAGGTAGACATCATCAATGGCAACGAACTGAGGCACTGGACGCTTCTTGTTCGGGTCCCAAGTGATCTTAAGGTACTGACCGCCGCCCAAGGGCAACTGGGTCGACAGCTGCTCAAGCTCGGACCTGAACTCAGGCATCTGCTCAGTCATCTGCCAGTTCATAAACTTGACAAGGCGCTCGGCCTTCTCTTGCTTGTCCAGGGTCTGCTCGCCGATGATCTTGTCTTTGGCAGGACCGTCAGGCGGGAACAGCTCCTTCATGACGCGGGCAGAGAAGTCCACGCATCCTTGAGTCAGCATTGGGTGCACGACCTTGCTGGCTCCAGTGAACGATGCGCCGCCTGGGGCATCATCACCTAGGCCTGTGCGACGCAAGCCTTCTTCATACTGTTCATCCCGCTTCTTGCGGGCTTCTTTGTCTTTTTCTAGGATGTCGCAGAGTTCGGATCCAAGGTTAGACAACTCCCAGCTGGGCATCGTCTCGGCTAGGTTGGCGTAGAACTCTGACTCTGATGGGGGAGCTGATTCGTCGATGGTGACCATTGCCCCGCCGTCCTCGGTGTCACGGACCGTGGAGTCGTCCTCAACCTCGTACATCTCACCGTATTCTTGTTTGTCGTCCGCCATTCAATGCTCCGGTTAGATCGCGTATGGGTTCACAAGCCGTGGCTTGTTGTCCCGTTCAACTTTGTCTGGCACTTTTCTGGTGACTGACAGACTATTGCGATCGGCAAGCAGCCTAAGTGCCTGGGTCGTTGAGTCCACGAAGTCGTCATGCTTGATCGATCCTTCACCATGAAAGCTGCACAGCTGCGAGATTAAAGGGTCAGCCCATGAACGAGGAGTTCCGGGCCGTTTATCAGATTCTACAACCCAAATGAATCCGTGTGCAAATAAATGTGAGACCGCGTGCAATCGCTGCAGCTTGTCAGCACGGCCAGGATTGTAGGGGTACGCCAGGATGTCCTCACGGGCCAGCATCTGACGCAGGCTGATGCCTGATCCTTTGTCCTCGATGATCATCAGGTCAGGTGACTTGCCACCGAACATCGATTGCTTTGGACCAAGCAGCGGCTTGATCATGGGCCTGAAGTCCTCGTCGCCGTACCTGTCGACCCATTCCTTCTTGACCCTCTCGATCAGGGCTGGCAGGCCGAGGTGATCTTGCCAGCAGTCAAGCAGCAGGAACGCTGGCTTCTTCTCGTGGCGGAACACGCCCCATACCGAGCAGGCAGTTGGGTCAGGGTCATGGCTCTTGCGGTCAATAGACTTCTCAGTGAATGCCGTGTCAAGGCTCATGACTATGTAGTCAAGAGGCGGCAAAGGCTTGTCCGCTGCCCAGAGCTTGAACCAGCTTCGCTTGATGATGCCGGTCTCTTCGGGGTCAATAACCTCGGCGTGGATCTCTTGTCGACCAAGCTGGGTTCCCTCGTACTGTGTGATCTCGGCAAGGAAGGACTTGGCAAGGTTGGCGGCGTTGTCATACGTTGACCCTCTGGTGACATGGATTCGGCTGCCCTTCTTGGCTGAGTCCTTAATGAGCTTGCGAACCAGCTCAATGGGCTTTGGGGTTGTGGTGATGACGACCCGTGGATCTTCGCCCAAGCGTAGACCGAACCGCATCATGTCCCATGTCTCGTCAACGTACTGCCAAGCAGCCAGCTCATCGCACCAGACTCGGTGGAACTGAGGACCGCGCAAACGACTGGGCTCTTCGGCTGAGAAGCCACGGATCGATGAACCGTTCTTCAGGGTGATCTCGCCGATGGACCGGTTGTAGTTCTCAACAAGGTAATGAGGGATGACCCCCATGATGCCAGAATCGCCCTCGAAGCATACGCCCCTAATATCGGCTGAGGTTGGGGCTATGACGCCACAGCGGACCCCAGGATTGTCTGCAGCATAGCTTCCGATGTCCTCTGCTCCAGTCCTTGTCTTACCAAAGCCGCGACCAGCCAAGATCAACCAGATGCCCCAGTCGCCAGGAGGCGTCATCTGCTGCTCGCGAGCCGTGGACTTCCATTTCAGCTTCCAGGCTATGTGAGCCAGGTCCTCTACGTCCAGGGTCGCGAGGTTGGACTGGATGGTCGTTAGCTCGGCCTTAGACAGGATCATTTGCCGCCAGCGTTCAGCTTGCTGATGAGGCCAGTGATCTGACCGACAAGCTCAAGCCTTGCTTCAATGGGACCGCCATCAGGCCCGGTGATCTCGACCGACTTCTTCTTGGCGTGACCGTACTGAACCAATTCCTTCAAGCAATCCTTGCGGACCAAGAGGTCGTGGTTAGGGTCGAAGGCCATCTCTGCCAATGCCTCGAGTGGATCTCCGTGCTTCTCGACGATGCGGTCGAAGATCCCTTGGCGCTCGACGTTGCGCTTGTTGACGCTGCCTTTTGGTCGACCAGCGCCTGGAACCTTCTCGCCTTTCTTGAAAGCCATGTTCAGCACTCCTTGTATTTTCTTCGTGTTATTCTAATACGGACTGCGAAACCGCGTAAACAGGCGACCCCAAATTCCCTATAGTATGTTTTCTAGACGATAACAGAGTGTATCAATACGACTAACTAATTATTTTAATATCGTTCGCTCGTCTTCAAAAGAGGAGACCACCGTGTCTGCTAAAAGGTTTTATTGATACACTCTGTTATGGCTAGAAATATCATCTATAGCGTTTTTGGTCTCCCTGGCTCCCAGGTCATAGCATAACTTGCACAGATTACTGTATAATCTAATCCCAACCACTTAGAAAGCAAGGTGCAGCATGAGCCGACCAATCGAAGCAACATCCCCACTTGACATCGACACCGTCAAGATCATCGTCTGGGCCAGCGAGTATGGCACGGGGCAGCCGAACATCAGTCGCTTGTACGACAAGGAAGCCGAGGATGGCTTGGACCTAAGTCGTGGCACCTTCTTCAATGCCGTCAAGGGTCGCAAGGTCACTCAGCAGGTGATCGACAAGATCGACGAGTTGATCGCCATCAAAGGTTGGAGGGCCAAGTGGCTGGAGCATTGCCGCGAAGAGCACAAGAAGCGCGTCATCCGCGCCTTCGAGAGTCCACCGGCTTACTGTTCCGTGTGCGGCCATGGCTGCCCTAATTGCGGCTCGTCTAAGTCTGAGCAGCGCAGGAAGGCCGTCTTCAGCTACCTCAAGATGGATCCGGTAGACCTTGGCTGCAAGGTGCGTAGCCACGAGGAATAAAAAAGGGGGCTGTTAGGCCCCCTTTGAGATAACGCAAGCCGGCAACTGCTATTCCCGACCGTTCATTGTAATCCAAGCATCTAGCTTCGCATGGAGCCAAGCCCGATTGCGCTCACCGATTGTTTGCCCGTTGGTGGTCATCCGTGGGTCCGTCAGCAGCCTCCCAAACCCTTTATTGGAAGAAAACTCTATTTGCTCCAACGCTGTCTTGACACCGATAATACCAAGTGCCCCCGACTCAAATCCCTCTACTAATACTTCTTCGGTCATGTGTTCTTCTCCTGTGGCATGTCGATAATCTCCTCCAAAAGATGCACGCCGCCATCTGGCCTCACAACACAAGCCACCACACCGATGCGGTTGTCGTCTGTCAAGTATGCCTTGAACGAATACTTAGGCGGCTCCTGCGCTGGCTGTTCTTGCTGATACACTTGCGTGTCATCGTCATCGTTCAGCTTGTCCTGCGCCGCAGCCCGTTTTGATTTGTAGCCTGTCATCACTTCCCCCAAATCGCAAAAACAACCATGACCAAGCCAATGGCTAAAAACACCAAGGCAATCACGCCCTTGATGACGGCAGCAAAGTCATCGTAGGGGTCGTCTATCCCTTGATGCAGCCTTATAAATGCCTCGTTAACTTCTTTGGCCCGCTGCTTGCGTACAGGGCAATCGGGACCGTTGGTGCACTTTCCGTAGTCGCAGCAGTCAGTCATCCTCGTTCTCCTCATGTAGTTCATCAAGTAGTTCGTCTTCGCAGCAGTCACTGACCTCCACAAGCCTGACGTCCACGCCAGTGGCTCCCCAGTACTCGTATTGGCCAATGCCTTCGTCGATGGTAGTAACGCCGCATTCTTGCAAGCAGCTGGCACAGTATTTTTCCATGGTCACCGCTTGATAAACAGGCATTCGTGCTGGTGCCTGATCCCCTTGGCATCAATGTACGTCTCGCCGCAGCCAGCCGACCACTCAACGAGCATCACAAAGAGAAACCCCATCATGATGATGCCAAACGTGGCTTGCAGCAGCCACAATGCAACAGCTCTTAAGTACTTCATACAGTCTCCTTCTGAAAGATCATGTGCAGCATCAACTTAAGGTCACTGACGCCGCCATTGACGAAGTGCAGGTTGGGATGCTTGCGATACTTACCCTGCACCGAGTGGTTGATGAACTTAGTCATCAAGATCGTATGGTCTCGCTGGATAGTTCGCATGCTGAGGGCCTGCTCCGTACCTACGAATGTATAGTCAATGTCCGGCTTGTAGGTCCGGATGGCCTCCATCTGCGCCCCGTTGAGGCCGACGATCAAGACTGTCGGTCTCCGCGGCTTTGGTCTGATGGTCAGCCTGTTGAGCATCTCAGTAGGAGATGGCTGCGGATACAGACGGTCAAAAGTCTTATCAAGTTCAGCAGGCGTGATGGCCTCTTCAGCCGGCAGCTTCTCGTTGAGCTTTGCAAGCACGCGGTCAGTGATGGCCTCGACTAGCTTCTCAAACAGATCGCCGATGGTATCTGGCTGGACTGGGATGGGGGCAGAGGGCCGTGGCGCGGCAGCATCTAGCTTTCGCTTCTCCTCAATGTGCCTGCGGTGGTTGATGGCCTTTTCTCTGGCCGACTGCACAAGGGCCTTGTAGTTGAAGACGCGCTGGTCGCTGATCACGACGCGGCGGTCAGGAGCGATGCAGCCTTCTTGCGCCTGCCCCATCAGGGTCTTGGTAGTCAGATTAGGGCTGTCGTAGCAGATGCTGACCATGCAATCGTGCATGGCCTTCTTCTCTTCTTTTGTCCAAACGATTCTCATGCTGCCTCCAACTTTCTAAAGTAGCCATAGGGTAAGCCCAAGCAGTAGCAGAGATATTCGTCATCTCCGTTGGTTTCTTCGGCTTCGTGAATCCACTTGACTGCTGCCTCGCGAGAGACGGCGCCGACGGACTTAAGGCTGGCGATCTGCGCCTCAAAGCGCTCGATGGCGCTGGCCTCGTCTTGCTGACGCTGCTCGTCCTTGGCCTTGATGATCTTGCCAAGGCTCTTGAATTCCTGCTCGAAATCATCCAATGACCAGCTGCTTGTGTCGATACCGCGCGGGCGGAAGTTGTGTGCGTCCTTGAACAGGTCCCAGTAGATGCACTGAGCCTGCTCAAGCTCTGACATGTCTTCCCAACTTGTTAGTTTTTCCATGATCAGATCTCCTCTTGTTGAACGAGGACCTTGTAACCAAGC
>SESB01002562.1_pt1 | contig 10462 bp, 13 predicted proteins | sample 3171441 | NCBI WGS metagenome assembly SESB01 (sample SAMN06051867, study PRJNA518727) | freshwater metagenome | biome: subpolar coniferous forest; feature: holomictic lake; material: water; isolation source: holomictic Lake 227, 6 m depth | place: Canada: near Kenora, Ontario | collected...
CGATGTTGCACGCGCTGCTCGAGTATCTCTTGGCTACTTATCTGAGGTTGAACGCGGTCAGAAGGAGGCATCTTCTGAGCTGCTCAACGCAATCTGCGCCGCTCTTGGTCTTTCACTTTCAGGAGTGTTTAGCGATGTATCAATGGAGTTAGCGAGCCATGAGAGCGTAACTCTTACTGTTGTCGATGCCGCTTAATAAGTACGCACCTCAAGTAAGCACACACCGCCGCACACAAAGTGCAATTCTTAGTGGCACAAAAAACCTCATTGCAACAGTTGGTCTGGCTAAAATGTCGATGATAGAAATCGCTGATACATCTGAAGTCTCTCGTGCAACGCTATATAACCACTTTCGCGATAAAGATAGTGTTATTGCCGCCCTCTGCGAATCTGAGTGCGCACGCTTGATTGCAATTGCACAGAGCGCACCCAATGCAACAGATGCCTTAGAGCTGCTCTCAATTCAAATCTCGACCGATAGTGCACTAGCAAAGATGCGATTGAATGATCCCGCTCCGCTTGCATTGGGTCTAGCAAAAACAGATACACCGTTGTGGTCAAGTATGGTCGACGCGTTAGCGGCAATTACCGGAAGTCAGGTCCTAGCCGATTGTGCACTTCGCTGGTTAATCGGTCAGATGCTGCAGCCCTTAACGCCCGAGGATTCGCGTTTGCAGGCAGAACTATTAATCTCCCGTGCGAATATCTGATTTGCGTGAGCGTTTAACGCTCTCATTTGGCGCTGGTTCGCACTTCCCAGTAGATATTGCCATCTCTGAACTCGGAAGTCGAAGTGTGAATGAGGCGTTAGCCCACGGGTTCGAACCCGATGAAGTATGGAAGGCTGTCTGCAAAGAGCACCCTAAAGAGACAGAGAAATATAAATACTAATTATGAAGTTACATTCAACTTTAACTGAAACAAATTCTACGCATCCGCCATTAGTTTTAATTCATGGACTTGGTTCAGCGGCAACTGCCTTTAAACCAGTTATTTCTGCGCTCTCGAACTCTTTTCGTGTTATCTCAATTGATTTACCAGGACACGGTAATAGCCCATATAAGGCTGGCCAGAAAATGGAGCCAAAGGCGTTAGGCAGTGCAATATTTGAAAGTATTAAGAGAGAGTATGGAATCGATAGTTTTCACATTGTCGGTAACTCATTGGGTGGTTGGATCGCACTTGAAATGGCGGCAGAACAGCCAGATCGCATCATGAGTCTTACTGGACTTGCCCCTGCTGGGCTCTGGTTGCAGCCAGCCTCGGGCCGTTTACCCAGTGAAGCTCGTTCATATTATTTAGCTAAAGCATTGAAACCATTTATTAAAGTTGGTTTGAAGTCGCAGATGATGCGCTCTATCGGATTCTCAAAAGTAAGCCCCAAGTGGCAAGAGCTCAGTTACGAAACCTGTCTCGATGCAAGTATGGCAATGGCTAACTGCAGTGGATATTTTCCGGCCTGGGATGGGATGCTCACTCGACGCTTCGAAGCGCATGTTGCTGAATCGGTGCCAGTAACTATTCTCTTTGGCGACAGCGATAACACGCTGCCATATCCGATCTCACAGGAGCGCTCATTAGCACCCGCCCATGCCGCCTGGCTTGTCATTGACAACTGCGGTCATGCACCTATGTGGGATCAACCCAAGTTGATTGTGCAAATCATCAGAGAAACAAGCGCAAAAATATAACGCATCTCTGTGGATAAGTTTTTTGTTTGTCGTAGCAATCGACCATGATCAAGGCCAGCAACTGAATGATTTGGAAACCTTTGATTTGAGGCGAAGTGGAAAATTGGACCGTCGAATTCTTCGAAGATGCTTGGGGCCGCATGCCGGTAATGCGTTGGATGGAAAAAGAGTTAGATGAATTCCAGCGCGCAGCAGCCGATGCTGCAATCACGAGAATACTAACAAAAGAGGGCATAAACCTTGCTGGAACACAGTGGATGAAACCACTTGGAGACGGCCTATATGAGTTTCGTGTTAGGCACACAAGCGAGGAGATCAATTCACTTTATAGGCCTTCGAGTAAGGCAAACGGAGTTCACCGTCCGTTGCTTCTTCGATTCTTTCTCAGTTTCCATGGAAAGAAGATAATTCTCCTACTCAGCGCATATGACAAAGGAAAAGCTAGCAGCAAGCACCAACAACAGTCAGAAATCGAGATAGCGCGTAAACGCCTTAAGGCCTGGCGACGTGCGGCAAAGTAGAGAAAATGCAAGATCTGAGGAGTTGAATGTATGGGTTTTAACCCATATCATAAGAAGCGGAGGAGAAGATAATGTCAAAGCAATATACGGATTACTCAAAAAAGATGCGTGCCCGACTTACCCCATCGGGCAAGCATGCAATTAAAGCCTTTGAAGACTCATATGATTTAGGACTTTCCCTCATGCAAGCTCGTCATGCTCGTGAACTAACTCAAAAACAACTCGCAGAGATGGCTGGAATTAACCAATCTGAGATTAGCAAAATCGAGACCGGTTCTCTGGCGATAAACACTGCAACCTTGTTTCGTCTACTAGATGCTCTTGGTGCAACGGTTCATATCGAACTAATAAAACCGAGTATTGTTAAAAAGAGTGGCCGATCGCTAATTAAGGCTTAATCTCTAGAAATCGAAGATCGTGCAGCTATGAAGGCATCAACGCATCTGCGAATCTCAGCATCTGTATGGCTAGCGCTAAGTTGAATTCGAATACGAGCCTTGCCCATTGGAACTACTGGATATGAAAATGCCACTGCGTAGATCCCGCGATCAAATAAAGCTTTAGCCATGGCCACTGCAGTGTGCTCATCGCTAAACATGACCGGAACAATCGCGTGCTGACCTGGTAGTAAGTCAAAGCCATTTTCAATCATTAACGCGCGAAATAGTGCGGCATTGTCCATAGTTTTTGCCGCAAGCTCAGGATGTGCGCTGATTAAATCCAGGGCAGCGATAGTTCCAGCGACAACAGAGGGAGGAACTGAGTTTGAAAATAGATAAGGGCGTGCTTTTTGGCGCAACATCTCAACAATTACTGGATGCCGAGAACTGATATAGCCTCCCGAGGCGCCACCTAATGCCTTGCCCAACGTTCCAGAGAGAATATCGACACGATCGCTGACGCCACAATGCTGCGGTGTACCAGCGCCAGTGCTTCCGATAAAACCGCTCGCATGTGAATCATCAACCATGACGAGAGCCCCATATTTTTCGGCTAAGTCACAAGTACCTTTTAGGGGAGCTAGATATCCATCCATAGAAAAAACGCCATCTGTAACTATGAGAATGTTTGTGGATCCAGCCGCAGCCTTAAGCTGTGATTCTAGATCGGCCAGATCGCGGTTTTGATATCTGAACCGCTTTGCTTTGCATAATCTAATGCCATCGATAATTGAGGCGTGGTTGAGTGAGTCAGAGATAATGGCATCATTGTCATCCAGGAGAGCTTCAAAGACGCCTCCATTTGCATCAAAGCAGGATGGAAAGAGAATCGTCGCCTTGGTTAAGAGAAAGGCTGAGAGTTTTTCCTCAAGAGTTATGTGTTGCACTTGAGTGCCGGCGATAAATCGAACGCTAGCCATTCCAAAACCATATGTATCTAACGCACTCTTTGCAGCCGCAATGACGTCCTTGTTATTTGCAAGGCCTAAGTAGTTATTGGAGCAGAAATTGAGAAGCTCTCTGCCATTGGCGCTCACTTCAACGCGTTGAGGCCCAGCTAGGGGACGTTCGCTCTTTAGAAGTCCTGCAGAACCAAGAGCATCTAACTTAGCCTTGAGTCCGTCGATGAAACTCTCTACAGATGACATTAGGTGTTCCAATCCAAAATTATTTTGCCACAGTTACCTGAGCGGGCAAGGGCGAAGGCCTCTTCCCACTGCGCGGCTGGAAATCTATGGGTTATTACCGACGAAACATCTAGACCTTTTTGCACCATTGAGTTCATGGAGTACCAGGTCTCATACATTTCGCGGCCGTAAATTCCTTTAATTGTAATCATGTGGGTTACAACTTTGGCCCAATCAAAGGAAATGGGTTCAGCCGGCAGACCTAGGGCAGCGATTCGCGCACCATGACCAACGTTGGCAAGGATCATCGGCATAGCCGATTTGTGTCCGCTCATTTCAAAGGCGACGTCAAAGCCCTCTTTCATTCCGAGTTTTTTCATTGTTGTAGAGACATCATCAGTTGAAATATTTATCGCAGCATCCACGCCCATGGCGCGAGCTAAATCCAAACGGTATTCATTAACATCAGTGATTACTACGAATCTAGCACCAACGAATCGGGCAATGGCTGCGGCCATTAATCCAATTGGGCCGGCTCCGGTTATTAATACATCTTCGCCAACGACTGGAAAACTAAGGGCTGTGTGGACCGCGTTTCCAAGTGGATCAAAGACCGAAGCTAAATCTAAATCAATTCCCTCTGGGTGTAACCAGACATTACTTTCAGGAATAACAACAAATTCGGCGAAGGCACCATCGCGATGTACTCCAACGCCAATCGTGTTCATGCATAAGTGGCGACGGCCTGCACGACAGTTACGGCAGAGACCACAGACAATATGACCCTCACCAGAAACAACGTCTCCAACTTTTATGCTGGTTACATCGGCGCCAATTTCACACACACGCCCGACGAATTCGTGGCCTGGGATAAAAGGAGGATGAAGATTCGTATCGGCCCAGGAATCCCAGCTCTCAATATGTAGATCGGTCCCGCAGATACCGGTTTTAAGGGTTTTTATCTTGACATCGCGCTCACCGGTCACGGGCTCTGGTACTTCCCTCAACTCTATGCCTGGCCCGCGCTGGGCTTTATAGAGAGCTCTCATGACGACCCCTTTGGCTAGTTACACGTTAAGAATAGTCACTTCTAAGCTCCGTCGGGTGCGCAGATTGAGCGCTTTTTCACTCACTTAATGCATAAATCTGCCCATGGGTGTCGGTGAGTGCTTCGTGAGGGATTACATGCGCTTTGTGACCTGGCTTGCAAAATTAATGATTGTGGCAGTCCGTGCAACAATTTCTATCCTTTTCACACTTGTAAGCAGGACGCTGAGCCAACTCCTCAAGATCGCCGCTATTTATCGCTTGAGTGTTCATCCAATTTTCAAGGAAATACTCCGCTCCTTCACTCGTAGGTATGAGGCGCGACAGCGAAGTAATGACAACAAATCTACTAATCGTGAGAGTAAATAAGGAGAAAAAATGGGCTGCCGACACAACACTGGATGGTTTGATGATGCATGTGCTCTATGTAAGAGCAATGACCTAGCTACTGCGCAGATAAAGCAAAATGATGAGTTGGCACAAGCCAATCGTCAGTCAGAGCGCGATGCCACGGAAAGGCACCGCGCGACTCAGGCCCAAACTGCCAGCATGGATGCAAATGCTGAGAAGCGTCATAGGGAAGTATTGGCTAATGAGCAGGAGAAGACCCGCCTGGCTCAAGAGATCAAAAAACAAGATTTAGCAATTGAGGGCACCCGTATTGACTTTGAAATGGCCAAGAGCACATGGGATAAGAATCCAAGCTTGCCCGCCGCGATGAAGTACGCACAAGCGCGAATTTCCTATTTTGAGGCTATAGGCAGAGTTACGGGATTTCATATCGAGTCGTTGCCGAGCCTATATGCGGAATATCGCAGTTATGACATTGAGCCCTACGACGGGAATAGTGCGGTTTCTCTGGAGAGTTTAAAAGATGAGTGGGAAGAAGCGCAATCGCTGACCTACGTTGCATCCCTCTCTGAACTTTTTTCTGCCAATGATCCCATTCTCGAAAAAATATCCTCTGGAGCTCAACAGTTGGCGGCCCGAGTTAACAGAATCCTTAATGCTCCAAAAAATATCGAGTACTTAGCCTCTGCAAAGGTGGCCCGAGAAGAGAGAATGGCACGCGAACAGGCTGCCAGGGATGAAGTCGAGCGTATTAGGGCCGAAGAGTGGGAGACCGGTCGCCCGCTACGGGAAAAAACGAAGCAAGTACGGCTCATATCAATTCTTGCCTCTCTTGCAATATTTCTAGTCCCGTTCTTTATAGTCAAATCGAGCATTCTCTGGGCGCCTTTTGTTATCTATCTCGCTATCAAGGTTGGCCGATTGCACCTTTCGCAGTTTTTCTTACCATCTCCCGCCGAAGCAAAAGATGAATCAATTGCAAAGATTATGGTATTTAAATCCTACCCTGATGGTCTATTGGTAGCAGTGCCAGTTACTCTTGCAACTCTATATGTTTCAATTATGTTCTTTGACGTTGTCTACGCTAACGTAATAGTGGCGATTGTCTTTGGAGTAATCATGGCACTACTCATGCAGTTGAATATGGGTGATCGCAATATCACTCGGCTGTATGAGAAGCAATCCTTGCCTAATTTCGCTCTCACTCTAGCAAACGAGCTGTTTAACTTCCTGAGAAATATTCCCGAACGAATAAGAAGTATTCGCCCTTCAGGGCGATATGAATTTTAACCCTTATGTAATTCTTCAAGTTGATTCCACGTGCGATGACAAGGAAATAAAGCGGGCATATCGAGCTCTAGCCAAGGTGGCACACCCCGACAGGGGTGGCAATGCCAAGAAATTTGATGAGATAACCCAGGCATACCAATTTCTTAACGACTCAAATAGAAGAGCTGAATATGATCGTAGCCTGCTGGTGCGGAGCCAGCAGGAAACCTACTCGAGTCGAGTCAATTCGGAGTATCAAAACTCCCATCTTCCTAGTTTTACTATAAGACAGGCATTTAAGCGAATGGTGGATAAAAATTACACCGAGGCTAATCTTAAAGATGAATTCGTGGCCTTCAAATCCGGAAGCAAATCACCTAGTTCAGCCTACTATTCGCGCAACAGCCGACGGTTTTCTTTCCACTATAGTCAATGGTTTAACCCTTCGATCGTAGATGAGTTCATGGTCTCCGATTACATAGCAAACATTGCCATTATGTTTCCGCTTTTTTTGACCGCCAGGATTTTTCCTAGCTATACTCATTTTCGCTCGCTGAGTTCAATTTTGCTCTCAGTAATTCTGCCTTCTGTAATTGCTACATTCGCTATGATCTATTTCATCAAATGGCGAAAAACATGGAAGAAGTTCGGAATACTTGAACGGGTCTTGCTAATTACTATTTGCCTCGTCGTCCTTCAGGCCAATCAAGGTTTGGACAACCTAGTAGCCGTAGTTCTTTGGTATCTAGCGCTTTCGGGAATCCTTAGATCGTATGCCGACGTTCCAACTAGACCTGCCCAAATTTTCTCATTTCTGCGAAATGTCTACGATAAAATTTAGTTCCAAGTCAGGCTATAGCCATCAGTTTCTTTTATGAGACGTACTTCTTTTGAAATTGTAAAGGTCCGATTGTGAATTTTCGCGCCATATTTGATTGAATCGGCAACCTTGAAACTAGTCTGTGCAATAAATTTGGATCCATTTTGTGAAGTAATTTTCAATGAAGGGCTCTTTATTAATTTCCATCCAAGGAAATCTCCATGCAGGAAAGCTCTCTCTTTAATGGGGCAGTTAATTGGGGCAGGCGTTACTTGAATCAAACATGCGTTGAGGGCGACGAGAATAGTGTCAAGCATGAGTGACTTCTCGGCGGCGCTAATGGGTGGAATGGGTGGATTAGGTGCAATTGAATTTGATGGGGCGGTAGATGGTGCTTGGCTCGCCGTCTTAGTCTCGGGTATAGCGCTGCTAGTTGGGAGTTCAGGTTGGGTAATTGTTGTAGAACTAGATTTCGTTGAGGTGGATTTTTGAGAAATCAGCAGGACGTATGCACCAATAATTGCGACGAGAAGAATAGGAATGATAAATAGATTCCTTGATTTCGCCTTCTTAGCTTTTGGTTGTGCTGGAGTGCTGGAGCGGGGAATTATTTCCTTCGCGGCCTTCGGTTCCTTCGCGGCCTTCGGCTCCTTCGCGGCCTTCGGCTCCTTTTCTGGTGTCATCGATTTGAGCATGTGAGCTCGGGTCAAAGGTGGAACTGGAGGATCTATATTTTCGCTCATAACCGTATTAACCGCAGGCTACTAACGATTTTATGCGCAGTTTTCGAGCTAGTTTGCCCGAACAAAGGCAAAGCGCACTCGCCCTTTAAAGTTTGGATTGTTAAAAGTTAAAATCCACTTATATTGCCCATCAATAGGTGCCGAGAATTCATTGACTTGGGTGTGCGAACTCATGTCATAGCTCTGCACAAGGCGATCAGGAAGCCCTTTGCTTACGAGATAAACATCAATTTTCCCAGCATATCCCTGAATTGGGTCGGGGTTGTCGGTGAATTCCTGCATCAAATTGCTCTGCCTTAAATTAAAGATAAATATCGCTTGGGCCTTACTGGGCACTGAACCATCGATATCCATATAGCCAGTAAGTGGCAATGACTGCGAGCCATCGGCTGTTGCCGGTTGAGTGATTGATGCCGCCTGTCCTGAAACCCCAGTTGCTAGGGCTTGTGGTTTCATATTGGCCAATATCACCACAATAATTACCGTCACCAGTGCAGCAACTAACAGCCCCATGGCAATTAAAAAGTTTCGACGGCGATTTACTTTCGAAATAATCATTTCGGCTAGTCGTTCATTTTCAACAATATTTAGTCCGAGACGTTCGAATTCACGGCGTATCAATGGATCGATATTTTCGTTCATCCACTCGCCTCCTTCGGATTCCAATTCTCAATTACTCGTGTTTGCTTAGAAATCATCTTCTTTTTATCCGTGTCGAGAATCTCGGGTAAGAAATTCACATATGTTGCAATAGCTGCCTTGCCTCGAGCCAGATGAGATGCGACGGTTCCCGCCGGTAGTTCCAGGATTGTGGCTACTTCACGGAGGGCGTAGCCGTACTCATAGTGCAAGAGCATTACAGCTCTTTGAGCTGCTGAAAGTGATTTCATTGCACTCTCAACTAATAATCGCTGGGCTAACTCCTCGCCTTCATCTGCGTGAGATGCGATTTCAACAATTTGGTCTAGTCCAAGTTCACGATTGTTATGGGTACGCCGGATCTTTCTCCGCATATCTGTGTGGCGAGAAATCATCACTCGAATCGCGTATGCCTCTAGATTTTCGTGATCTTTGATTTTCTCCCAGCGCTTGAATACATCTGCAAGGGCCTCTTGGAGAACATCATCTGCTAGTTGCTTGTCAAAGCAAATTCCTCGAGCAGCACGAATTAACATCAGTTGGCGTTCATTGACCCATTGAGTAAATTCGCCTTCCTTGGTTTTAGACAAGGAAAACACTGACGATATCCATAGAGGGACTCTACCCAAAGGGCATTTCCGTGTACACAACCTCCTCTATCTAACGCACCGTATAACGAGGCAGAATTTATTCAGATCGACTATCAGTTTTTCCTGCAAATACATGGTGAACCTAACAGTGGACCTCTAGGGACCAAGGGGAGCTTTTGGTGTCCGGAATCAACTCACACTTAAATTGAGTCGAGAGTATTTCGCAAAGCTCTGCCGGAGATGTTGGGAGTTTCTTTATTTCCAGCAAGATACGCGCTACGTCACCGCGAGTTTTCTTGGACATGTGTGTGATTACTTTCTTAACACCGTCAACTTGTGTAAAGACCCTGATCTCTACTGTTTTATTGTGCGGGGGAGTCCAGACACCTTTATAGGTCGATGATCTGCAATCAATGATGAGTGTTGCTTTACGTGCGCTCAAAGTTTCAGTCACTTGAGCGCGCATAGCTGCGTTGTCAATCTTTTGCTTATAGGGCTCGATTTCATCCAGTGGCTTTAGGACGCCGTATTTGGCTGAAATAATCGCTATAGATCTCTGTCCGCGCGATTGGCTTTCCTTATTCAAACTTTGCCAATCCAAGGCTTTATAGAGCACCCCGGTATAGACATCAATTGCAGCCCCAGGTTGTGCGGACTTTTTCTCACTGGGGGGAAGCAGGATTAACACTGGGTAAGTATGCCCTGCTCTCTCATTTATCGAGGGATGAAACTTTACGACCTGAACGCTTAAAGGGTTCAATCAGGATGTAGCTATCAAGTTGAATAATTCCCTCAACGAGAGTGCCGATAGATTCAAGATAACTATTGAGAATCTTTCTGCTAGTCATCGCTACCTCAAAGAGGATTTGATATTCACCAGAGACGGCCGCTAGATATCTAACGTGATTATCGGCAATGAGCTGCTCTGCAATCCTTGGAACATCTGCCGGGGCACATTTAATCCACATCCAGCATTCGACGGGGAAACCGATAATTGCAGGATTTACAACAGCGTGGATGGAGAGAGCACCAGATTCTAAAAGCGCCGTCGTCTTTCTTCGCGCAGTTGCCTCGGTCAATCCACATGCGCGCGAGATTTGATCAAAGGTCGCTCTTCCATTTTTAGCCAGAACCTCAAGAATGAGTTGATCATCGGGTAATAGCTCTATCTCTTTGATTGGGCGGGGCACGCGATCAACAGCGATTTTTTCGCGCTCTTCATCG
>SESB01002563.1_pt1 | contig 10458 bp, 11 predicted proteins | sample 3171441 | NCBI WGS metagenome assembly SESB01 (sample SAMN06051867, study PRJNA518727) | freshwater metagenome | biome: subpolar coniferous forest; feature: holomictic lake; material: water; isolation source: holomictic Lake 227, 6 m depth | place: Canada: near Kenora, Ontario | collected...
AGGCCTACGGCGGCATCTCGCGCTACATCTGCGCGCTGGCTTCGCAGATGGCGCGCCTGCCCGACATGGACGTCAAGGTGCTGGCACCGCTGCACATCAACGGCTACCTCAGGGAACTGGACAAAGATATCGCCGTCGGTTGCTATATGCCGCGCCTGCCTCGGACTGCCCGACTCATCAAGACGCTGGGTTCGGCCTTGTGCCGGCCGATGGGCAGTTTGATGCGAGCCGATCTGGTGCATGAAACCTATTACGCGGCACAGCCGCTGTGTCGCGCCAAGGTGGCGCATGTTCTGACGGTATACGACATGATCGAAGAGCGCTTCCCCGAGAGCTTTGTCGCCGGCTATCCTCTGGCCGGGCGCAAGCGACTCGCGGTAGCCCGTGCCGACCATGTTTTTTGCATTTCCGAAAACACACGCCGTGATCTGCTGGAAATGCACCCGATCCCCGAGGAACGCGTGAGCGTGACTTACCTTGGTTTTGACAACTTGCCGCAATCGGGTTTGCGGGCCCAGGATCTGGTTGGTGCGGCGCCATACATTCTTTTTGTGGCGGGTCGCCACGGCTACAAGAATTTTGAGGGGTTGCTGCGTGCCTACGCTGCATCGGCCTGGTTGCGAGCGGGATTTCGCATCGTCTGTTTTGGCGCCTCTGCATTTTCGCCGCAGGAGCGCACCCTGATGGCAGGGCTTGGACTGGCGCCTGAGCAGGTGCTCCATGTCGGCGGCAGCGATGAACGACTGGCCGCCCTGTACAAGGGTGCCGCAGCGCTGGTCTATCCGTCAAAATACGAGGGCTTTGGAATACCGCCGCTGGAAGCCATGTCGCTGGATTGTCCGGTTATCTGCAGCAATACCAGTTCGATACCGGAGGTCGTTGGCGAGGCGGGTGAGTACTTCGATCCTTTTGATCCTGATTCCATCAGGGTGGCGATCGAGCGGGTGCTGCAATCACCCGAGCGTCGCGAGCAACTGCTGGCACTGGGGCGCAGCCGTTGCGAACTATTTAGCTGGGAGCGCTGCGCAGAGCAGACCGCTGCGGTTTACCGGAGACTTGTTGCATGAAGGCATTGATTTGTGGTGTTGGCGGGCAGGACGGTGCTTATCTGGCCCGATTGCTCCTGGGCAAAGGCTATGAAGTCTGGGGCACCTCCCGGGATGCCCAGATGACGGAGTTTCGAAACCTGCAGGCCCTGCAACTGGTCGATCGCGTCAAACTCTGCTCCATGGCGCCCACCGATTTTCGCAGCGTGCTGTCAGTGCTTGCACAATGCCAGCCCGACGAGGTTTATTTTCTGGCTGGACAAAGCTCGGTTGGCCTGTCGTTCGAGCAACCTGTCGAGACCCTGGAAAGCATCACGGTCGGCACGCTGAACATGCTGGAGGCGATCCGGTTCCTGGGCAGCAAGATCAAGCTCTACCACGCCAGTTCCAGTGAGTGCTTCGGCGATCTGGGTCAGCATCGAGCCGACGAAAGCACGCCTTTCCATCCGCGCAGTCCTTACGCCGTGGCCAAGGCCTCGGCGCACTGGATGGTGGCCAATTACCGCGAAGCTTATGGTTTGTTCGCCTGCAGCGGAATCCTGTTCAACCATGAATCGCCGCTGCGCCCGGCACGCTTTGTGACCCGAAAAATTGTCGACGGTGCGCTGCGGATTGCAGCGGGCTCGGACGAAAAACTGGTGCTCGGGCGACTTGACATCGTGCGGGACTGGGGCTTCGCACCCGAGTATGTGGACGCCATGTGGCGCATGTTGCAACAGGACCAGGCCGACGATTTTGTGATCGCCACCGGTCGCTCGGCATCGCTCCAGGATTTTGTGCAAATGGCTTTCGAAAACCTGGATCTGGACTGGTCTGAACATGTCATCAGCGATCAACGCTTCTTTCGCCCGTCGGACATTGGCTGGAGCGGGGGCAACCCGGAGCGGGCCTACAAGATCCTGCAATGGGAAGCAGAAACCACGCTGGTGGAACTGGTCAAGCTCATGCTCGATGCTGGGCGCAGCGGCCTGGATGTGAGTGCGCCAGGCAAGTTGACCGGTGCGCCATGAGCGATGAAGGTCGACCGCTGCTGAGTGTGCTGGTTGCCGCCTACAACAGTGGGGCGACATTGCAGCAATGCCTGGACAGCGTCATTTCGCAGACCTACGGGAATGTCGAATTGATCGTGATAGACGGCGGCTCTTCGGATGGAAGTGTTGAGGTGATGCGCGCCAATTCCCGCCATATTGCCTATTGCGTCTCCGAACCGGATCGCGGCATTTATCACGCATGGAACAAGGCGCTGGCGCAGGCCAGGGGTGAATGGATCTGCTTTCTGGGATCAGACGATTATTTGTGGAACGAGCAGGTCCTGGCGCGCGTCGTGGCCCAACTGGCGCGCGTTCCAGACGACATCAATGTGGCCTACAGCCAGGTCAATCTGGTGGACGCCGACGGGGGCCTGCTTTACCCGATCGGCGAGCCCTGGCCGCAAGTCAAGCAGCGCTTCAAACAACTGATGTGCATTCCGCATCCCTCGGTGCTGCACCGGAATCGATTGTTCCAGCAGCACGGTGTTTTTGATGAGTCGTTTCGCATCGCGGGGGACTATGAGTTGCTGTTGCGCGAACTCAAGAGCGCGGACGCTTTCTTCATGCCGGGCATCATTTTTTCCGCCATGCGCCAGGGCGGCATCAGCAGCGCGCTTGGCAATACGCTGTCGGCTTTGCGGGAGGTCAGGGCGGCGCAGCGCAAGAACGGACTCCAATGGCCGGGTCGGATCTGGCTTCTGGCCTTGGTCCGTGCCTACCTGCGCGCGCTATCGTGGTTGGTGCTGGGTGAAAAAAGAACGCGGGTTGCGCTGGATTGGGGGCGACGTCTCAGGGGTTTGCCCGCACATTGGAACAAGACATGAGGGCGCAGCAACAACTCGCTCCCGTCAGCGTGGTGATTCCCTGTTTCCGATGCGGTTCGACGATCCGGCGCGCACTCGCGTCCGTCCTGCAGCAGTCCAGCAAGCCTGCGGAAGTTATTTTGGTTGATGATGCCAGTGGTGATGACACCTGGGCCGTGCTGAGCGAACTGGAACGGGCGTATCCGGGCTGGGTCCGCTTGCTGCAAATGGAAAGCAACCGGGGCGCTGCTTCGGCACGCAACGCTGGCTGGGCTGCTGCGAGTCAGCCCTATATTGCGTTCCTTGATGCCGACGATGCCTGGCATCCGAGAAAGATTGAAATTCAATGCGACTACATGATGCAGCACCCGGATGTGGTGCTCTGTGGGCATCGCCATCGCGTGCTCACGCGAGCGGAGGCCACACCGGACTGGACCCTGGAACCAGGGCCGGAAAACATGATTCGCAAGTGGCAACTGCTGCTGGAGAACCGATTCGTTACGCCCTCCGTCATGCTCAAAGCCGATATTGGGCAACGATTTGCCGAGGGCCGGCGCCACATGGAAGATCGGCTGCTCTGGCTGGAGATCATTTGTGACGGAGCTGCGGTCGTGTGTCTGGAGCTTGAACTGGCGGCAACCTACAAGATGCCTTATGGAATGGCGGGTTTGAGTTCCAATCTGTGGCAGATGGCACGTTTCGATATCGACAATTACCGCGTGCTGCACGGCACGGGTCGGCTGTCCCTGTTGAGCGCGGCTGCCCTGATGGTATTTTCTCTTCTGAAATTCGCGCGCCGACTGGCGCAGGTCATGATTTGGCGTGTGGCGGGAAAAGGCTAAGGCATGACGCTCAATACGCGCGCTCCATCACCCAGTGCCATGTTGTACAGGCCCCGGTTTGCCGTGTGTCTGGCGGCCTATAACGGGATGGCCTTCATTAGTGAGCAAATCCAGTCGATACTGGCGCAAACGGACGTGGCGGTGCAGTTGTTTGTCAGCGTGGACCAGTCCTCGGACGGCACGGAAAACATGCTGACCGAGTGGGCACAGACCGAAGCGCGATTGAGCTTGCTACCGTTCGGTCAGCACTTTGGCGGTGCTGGTCCCAATTTCTACCGACTGTTGCGCGAGATAGATCTGGCGGGTTTTGATTATGTGTGTTTCGCGGATCAGGATGACCTCTGGCATTCAGACAAGTTGTCGCGCGCCTGTCGCTTGATGGCGACGCGCCACGCCGCCGCTTATTCGAGCAACTTCACTGCCTTCTGGCCTTCGGGTAAGGAGCACTTTGTCAACAAGGCCTGGCCGCAGCGGCAATGGGATTACCTGTTTGAATCGGCCGGACCCGGCTGCACCTATGTTCTGACGGACAAACTGGCTCTGGCACTGCAGGGTCTCGTTCGTGGTGCAGATGAAAAACTGCCGCGCGTTGATTACCACGACTGGCTGGTTTATGCCTTTGCACGATCGCAAAATTACCCCTGGATCATCGATGATTGGTCGAGCATGAAGTATCGCCAACACGGTCAAAATCAAATCGGCGTCAATGCGGGATGGCAACCGTTTCGATTGCGCGCTCAGAAAATCCTCAGTGGCTACGGTTTCCAGCAAGCCTTGCTGATCGCGGAGGTGCTGGGCTTGTCTGCCTTGCCGCTGGTGCAGCGCGGTTTGCGCGGTGGCCGCCTCGGTTGTTTATGGCTCGCTTTGCAGGCCAGGCAATGCCGTCGCAAGCCGCTGGATCAGCTGTGGTTTTTTGCGTCTTGCGTGCTGCTGGCGCTATTTCAACCGGCCATGAGGGGCGACGCATGAAGGGGCGGATTCTGGTCACCGGTGCCTCCGGCTTTGTCGGGCGTGCCCTGGTTGCACGCTTTGTCGCGCTGCAGCAGGGCGAGGTGATGGCGATGACGCGTGTGAACCCCGTCAATCCGGTTCCCGGGGCTGCTTACCTGCCGGTCGGGGATCTGGCATTGCAGACGCATTGGCCGGCGGCGTTGGACGGTGTCGACACGATTGTGCATGCGGCAGCTCGCGTGCACATCATCAACGACCGATCGGCCAAATCAATCCACGAATTCGAACGCGTGAATGTCACGCCGACCTTGCAATTGGCGCGGCATGCAGCAGCCATCGGCGTTCGGCGATTTGTTTTTCTGAGTTCGATTGGCGTCAATGGCGTTCAAACGGATATTGGAACGGCATTCTCCGAATCCGACAAACCCAATCCGCATAATGCCTACGCGCTTTCCAAATTGAAGGCGGAACGCGGTTTGCTGGAAATTTCCGCGCAGACCGGTCTTGATGTGGTGATCATCCGTCCGCCGCTGGTATATGGACCCGGGGTAAGGGCTAATTTTGCCGCGTTGATGCATGCCGTGCAGGCGGGCTGGCCCTTGCCGCTGGGTGCCGTGCACAACCAGCGCAGTCTGGTGGCACTGGACAATCTGGTTGATTTTGTTTTGGCCTGTGTTGCCCATCCGAATGCCGCCAACCAGACCTTTCTGGTGAGCGATGGTGACGATGTTTCAAGTCCGGAACTGGTGCGCGGTTTGGCGCGTGCGGCCGGGAGGTCAGCGCGCCTGCTGCCAGTACCTGCGGGGGTTTTGTGGGCGCTGGCGGGGGCCGTTGGAAAGCGCGAGTTCATGCAGCGCCTGTGTGGCAGTTTGCGCGTGGATATTTCAAAGGCGCATCAAATGCTCGACTGGACGCCGAAGATTTCCCTGGACGAGGGGCTGCGGCGCGCCGTCGCGGGTATGCAAGCGCCATGACCGGGCAGTCCCACGCAACGCCCGATTGGCACGCACCAGACGCTGGTTCGGCGCGATCAGATATCTCAATCTCGGTTGTCAGTCATTTGCAATTTGAATGGGTTGCCGGCTTGATGACGGATCTGGAGCAACTTTGCGCAGATTCGCGCTTTGAATTGATATTGACACTGAATCAGGATGAGGCACTGCCTTTTGCCCTGAATCAGTTTTCCTATCCAGTCAAACTCATCAGAAACAAACACCCGCTGGGGTTTGGCGCCAACCATAATCAGGCATTTCATTTTGCCGAAAGCGCTTGCTTTTGCGTTATCAATCCGGATATTCGATTGACTGACAATCCATTCCCGGCCTTGCTGGCAGGACTAAAAGATAGTTCGGTGGGCGTTGTCGCGCCGTTCGTGGTGGGCAACGAAGGGGCACCGCAGGACAGCGCACGCCGTTTCCCGACGCCCCTGAGCATATTGCGCAAGGTTCGCGGAATGCCTCCAGCAAGTGAATACCCGAGCGCAAGTGCAGCGCTTCACCCGGATTGGGTAGCCGGCATGTTCATGTTGTTTCCTTCGCACATCTTTGAGAAAATAGGCGGTTTTGATGAGCGCTATTTTCTTTACTATGAAGATGTCGATATTTGCGCCCGCTTGCGATTGCTGGCTTATGAAGTACTCGTCTGCGCGCAGACCCGGGTTCTGCACGAAGCGCAGCGGCACAGTCACCGGAATATGAGGTATTTGCGCTGGCACTTGCAGAGCATGCTGCGTTTCTTTTTGTCGCCGGTTTACCGGCGCATCAGGAAGCGGCATCTTGTATTCGATCCGGCTGGCAGGAATTGAAAGACCATGAAACGCACTTTCGACTTGATCCTCGCGACCCTTGCTGGCATTGTGTTACTGCTGCCGCTCGCGCTGCTCGCACTGGCAGTGCGGCTGACCTCGCCGGGTCCGATACTGTATTGGTCAGATCGGGTTGGACGCAATAATGTTATTTTCAGGATGCCGAAACTTCGTAGCATGCGAATCGATACACCGGCTGTTGCAACCCATTTACTGCTCAATCCGCAGGTTTACCTGACCGTTATCGGAAGCTTCTTGCGCCGGAGTAGTCTGGATGAGTTGCCACAGATCTGGAGCATCATCCATGGCGATATGAGTTTTGTCGGCCCACGCCCAGCCTTGTTCAATCAGCAAGACTTGATTGAAGCCCGCACCAGAAATGGCGTTCATCTGCTGTTGCCGGGTCTGACCGGGTGGGCGCAGATTAACGGGCGAGATGAATTACCAATCGTCCAAAAGGTGGCGCTGGATGTTGAGTATCTGAACCGGAAATCCTTCTGGTTTGATATAAAAATCATATTGCTCACCTTTGCAAGGGTATTAACAAGAGATAATGTGGCGCACTAGGGATGCGCATCGCGGTCCTGATCATCTTCATGAAATGGTATTTGATATGAGTAACTTGATTGATATTCAAGGGCAGATCGAGAAACTGCAGAAACAGGCCGCGGAAATCAAGAGCCGCGAGTTTGACAAGACCGTGCAGGAGATTGTGGCCAAGATGAAAGCCTTTGGCATTACCCTGAAAGATTTACAGCCTGGCAAGGCGCGGGGTGCCAAAGGCAAATCCAAGGCTGTGGCGGGTGCCAAGTCAGCCGCTGGCAAAGTGGCCAAAAAGGCGAAGGGCGCTGCCGTCGTGGCTGCCAAATTCAAAGGGCCGAATGGCGAAACCTGGAGCGGGCGGGGCTTGTCGCCGCGCTGGCTGAGCGCGCTGCTGGCCCAGGGGCACAGCAGGGAAGAATTCGCTGTCAAGAATTAAAAAGTCAGGCCGCAAGCGCAGAGCGGTGCTTGGACCGGCCTTTCGCTTGCACCTGATTTAATTTGTCCTGTCACCATCACCTTGAGCACACCACACGATGACCGACGTAAGCAAGATCGAGCCGCGCGAAAAAGCCGAGATTCTGGCGCAGGCGCTGCCCTATATCCGCAAATTTCATGGCAAGACCATGGTCATCAAGTATGGTGGCAACGCCATGACCGATCCCGCTCTGCAGGCGGATTTTGCCGAAGACGTGGTGCTGCTCAAACTGGTCGGCATTAACCCGGTGGTGGTTCACGGCGGTGGACCACAGATTGAAACGGCGCTCAAACGACTTGGGAAGAAGGGCGAGTTTGTTCAGGGCATGCGCGTCACTGATGCCGAAACCATGGAAGTGGTGGAGTGGGTACTGGCGGGCGAAGTGCAGCAGGACATCGTTGGCCTCATCAACCAGGCCGGTGGCAAGGCCGTCGGATTGACCGGTCGTGATGGCGGCATGATTCGCGCGCAAAAGCTCCGCATGGTTGACAACACGGACCCCAGCAAGGAGCATGACGTGGGTCAGGTTGGTGACATCGTCAGCATAGACCCCAGCGTGGTCAAGGCTTTGCAGGACGATGCCTTCATCCCGGTGATCAGTCCGATCGGTTTTGGTGACAACAACGAGAGCTACAACATCAATGCTGACGTTGTGGCAGCCAAACTGGCCACCGTGCTGAAAGCTGAAAAGCTGTTGTTGCTGACCAATATCAGCGGCGTGCTCGACAAGGCCGGTAATCTTCTGACCAATCTCAGTGCCCGTCAGATCGACGAACTGTTTGCAGATGGCACCATTGGCGGCGGCATGCTGCCCAAAATCGGTGGCGCACTCGATGCTGCCAAGAGCGGTGTCAATTCGGTTCACATCATCGATGGACGCGTGCCGCATGTGCTTTTGCTCGAAATTCTGACGGATCAGGCTTTTGGCACCATGATCCGGTCGAAGTAGATTGGCCCCCACGCTCCGCACTTTCCCGGAATCGGCCTGGGGCCGATTCCGCATGTCGTCGCTGCACCTTGCAGGCCGCAGCTCGCGAGACTCTTCGCCTCTGTCGCCTGTCCAAAGCTGCTCAAGCAGCTCTGGAGCCGCAGGCTCCAGCCCCCTCGAAAACCCTTGGACCGGCTGTGCGAGAATGAATTTATCATTCTGCTTGTGACCATGTCTGACGTCGAATCCTCTCCTTCGCTATCTGCCTCAAATTCTGCGGGCACTGAGCTTGTGCCGACCCCGCGCAAGCGCCCCAAACCGGGCGAACGGCGTGTGCAGATATTGCAAGCACTGGCAACCATGTTGGAGCAACCGGGTTCAGAACGCATCACGACAGCCGCACTGGCAGCCCGTCTGGATGTGAGTGAGGCCGCACTGTACCGCCACTTCGCGAGCAAGGCGCAGATGTTCGAAGGCCTGATCGAGTTCATTGAGCAGACCGTGTTTTCACTGGTCAATCAGATTGCCGATTGGGAGAGTTCGGCAGAACGGGTCGCTGCAACGCCGGATGCCAGCGCCGGGCGACGCCAAGCCATCAAAGTGGTGTCCATGCTGATGCAGTTCGCTGAGAAAAATCCCGGCATGACCCGTGTCATGGTGGGTGATGCACTGGTATTCGAGAACGAACGTCTGCAGCAGCGCATGAACCAGTTTTTCGACAAGATCGAGGCCACGCTCAAGCAGAGTCTGCGCGGCAGTGCGGAGTCGGGCGGCTCGGCAACACCCAGTGTGGATACACAGGTGCGTGCCTCGGTGCTCACGGCATTTGTCGTCGGCCGACTGCAGCGCTTTGCACGTTCGGGTTTCAGACGCCTGCCATCGGAACATCTGGAAGCAAGCCTGGGACTGATCCTCTGACTGCGGGTTAACCCGGTCTACCCTTAGAAAATTCTCTCTAGAAGCAAGACGGTTTCCCTGTCGCCGGGAAACTTGATGCAAAATAGCACGATCGTTCTATTTTGTCTTCCATGAGTGTTTCCCAGTTTTCCGTCAAGCCGCTCAATTTACGCAACCGCCAAGGTGTTGCTGGTGGGCGCGTCTTGCAAAAGGGTGAACAGACCAAGCAGGCGATTGTTGAAGCGGCGCTGGGCCTGGCTGCGCAGATCGGGCTCGAGGGCCTCAGCATCGGCGCACTGGCCGAAGTGACGCGGATGAGCAAGTCAGGTGTTTTCGCGCATTTTGGCTCGCGCGAGGAACTTCAGATTTCGGTTATCCGCGAGTACTACGCTCGCTTTGCCGACGAAGTTTTCTTCCCCGCAATGGGCGAGGCGCGCGGTTTGCCGCGGGTGCGTGCGCTGTTTGCCAACTGGATGAAGCGTGTCGCCGTTGAACTCCAGTCTGGTTGCATTTTTATCAGCGGCGCAGTTGAGTTTGATGACCGCCCGGGCCCGGTACGTGATGCACTGGCGGGTTCGGTCAAGGCCTGGCTGGCGGCCATGTACCGCGCCGTTGTTCAGGCCAAGGAAGAGGGGCAACTCGATGTCGATGCAGATGAGAAGCAGATGGCGTTTGAAATCCACGGGCTCATTCTGGCGCTGCACTACGAGGCAAGGTTTCTGAAAAATCCTGAAGCCATTGCGTACGCGAACACGGGCTTTCAGAACATTCTCGCGCGCTACGGCAAAGCAACCGTTCCCGCTTCCCCGATTTCCGAAAAGTAAAACCCATTTTCAAGGAGTAAGCAGCATGCCAACCTATACCCCACCCCTGCGCGACATGCAATTTGTGATGCACGAAGTGCTCAAGGTTGTTGATGATTTCAAGCAGATGCCGCAGTACGCCGACATGGACGTCGATACCATCAGCGCCGTACTGGAAGAGGGCGGAAAATTTGCCTCCGAGGTCATCTTTCCGCTCAATGTCAGCGGCGATGCTGAAGGCTGCACTTACGATCCGGTCAGCCACGCCGTGACCACACCCAAGGGCTTCAAGGAAGCGTATCGGACCTACATCGACGCGGGCTGGGCGGCGCTGG
>SESB01002566.1_pt1 | contig 10438 bp, 6 predicted proteins | sample 3171441 | NCBI WGS metagenome assembly SESB01 (sample SAMN06051867, study PRJNA518727) | freshwater metagenome | biome: subpolar coniferous forest; feature: holomictic lake; material: water; isolation source: holomictic Lake 227, 6 m depth | place: Canada: near Kenora, Ontario | collected 2014-07-08...
TTACAGGATCGAAGGTGCCTGCACTGTAATTCGGTAAACCTGCTGCTTTTGCATAGGTATTGTATGCGGTGACGTCCCAGGTACTTGAATACCCGGCCCATCCTTCGTTCAACTGCCCCCAGTCCTGCCAGGTCAAACCGAAATCCTTGCCATACAGGTACTGACTGGCGGCAATCTCATGCTCGATGTTCATGCCATCACCAATAAAGAGGATAATGTGCTGCACACCAAGATCTTTTGCTGCCGTCATCATCGCCTGGTAGATCTGTGTATCATCGACAATATTGGTACCCGGATACCAGCTTCCTGCATATTGCCTGAACAGCTCCGCACCTGCACCTCTTGCCTGGAGTGTTACCAACTCATTGGTATGACCGAGGGTGCTGTAGGTAACATCGCCGGAAGGATAAGTCGACTTGCTTGACCCCACAACCTCTACAGGCAAATTACCCTTGCCCAACTCCTCCTGAAGACGCAGATAGCTGTTCGAGTGATCGCTCGTGACAATCATCAGTGTATTTGACCAATCCATGCCGTTCACCCCTGCATCCACCACAGTTTCTGCTGTTGTGACTGCCTGTTCGAGGTCAAACACCCCGCCAACCATATCTTCGTAACCATTGAGATGGTTGCTCCAGTCAATATCACCCTGTTCGAACATCACAAAAAATCCTTGTGGATCCTTGTTCAGCACCGACAACGTGGTCAAGGTCATTTCCGAAAGAGTCGGGTCTTCGTCTGTTGCCGGGGTACTATCGGTCGTACTTCTTGTTATGGTTGGTGTGCCGGGAGTGTCCGCAACGTTATAGTATTCGAAGTTTCCGCCCGACGTACCAAAGAGACCGAACAGCTTGTCTCCTGCCGTGATATCCAATCCCGACGCAGCAACTGCCAGGGCCGTTCCTCCATCAACACCGGTTGCTCGCTCGACAAAGGTATAGTGCGTACCATCTGTCCCTGCCTTGAAGGCGTCGTAATCGTCATTGAAACCATTGTGATTCAGATCTGTACTGGCACCCGCATAATTTGTAACTGCCTTCGCAAACAGTTTGTCGAGCCCGCCGCCAATAACCACATCAGGCTGAGTATGAAACAGAATCTCGTGAGCAATATTCTGGTAGTCGTTGCGATTAACATTATGGCTGACAAAAGAGGCTGGTGTTGCATGTGAGAACGGCACGGTACTGACCACACCTATGGCAAATCCAAGATCAGCTTTCAGAGTCTCGGCAATGGTCGTAATTTCACCTCCAGCCGGGTCACCACTCTGCCATGCAACATTGCCGCCATCAGTCTTCACTCCGGAGCCAATGGCGGTGCCAGCCGATGCGGAATCTGTCGAAGGCCACGCGCCAGAAAGGGCAAAGTAGGCATCCCTTGCTGCACCGGAATATTTCAGCGTACCCTGAAGTTCACCATCGAATTTCAGCCATGAGGGCAGTGGAGTGCCATCAGCCAGTGTTGCACTGTAGGTCAGGCTGTCGCCGGCATCCAAATCCTTGAACGTTCCAACGGGCACCATCAGGCTGAACGCTTTATTTTCCTCGGTCGATACATCACTTATTGCATGTGCCACCGAAGGCGCATCATTCAGATTGGTCAAGGTGAACAAACTGACCGTTTTTGCATATTCGTTGGCAACAAAAAGCAGATTCTGGCCACCGGGACTGCCATCGCTGGAAACAAAGGTGAGCCCCTCAGGGCCCGCCCCTGACTCGGCACCATCACCGCTGAGAGCTTTTGAATCATCAGGATTATGCAGGGATTGAACAAAACTGACATGCTGGGGATCCGTTACATCATAGACCATAACAGCACCTCCGGCACGCTCCAAACCAACGAACGCGAGGGTTTTTCCCCCTATATGCCCGATTGCAATGCCTTCAGGTTCCGGCCCTTTGTTGTCGGAACGCGTATCGACGAAGATACCGGAAGTCGAAGGATCAGCCGAATTGAAGGTGCCTGTCGAAGCGGCAAACTGCTCTATGTGTGAGCCACTGTCGAAAACAATGGTACCCTTGGCATCAAGAATACTGAAAGATCGTGCGCCATAGGCCTGAATTTGTTCGATAACTCCGTCACCATTAATGTCACCGTTGTTGCCGGGTGCAAGAGAGATTCTCAAGTTGCCTATTGCGCTGGTATTCAGCAGATTCCCATACCTGGCGATCAACTGAGGATCCAATGAAAAGTTATGACCACTGACTGGATCGACGTAAGTGCCGATATCTTTAAGTTTCACGGCATCAGGTGACATGAAATCATTACGATCGTCTCCTTCATTGGCAATAATGTAGCAGGCATTGCCATCAGAGCCTGTAAACGAGCCGATTCCATCAGGCATGTACTGACCCAATACAGGCAAGTCTGTCCTTGGTGTGTAGGTACCCTTGTCACTGCCATCCAACGGCAGGCCAAGCCAGCTTTTGAAACCGAGTGGAACAATATCGGTAAATGTGGCGGTGGCGATGTCGAGAATACCAATCGCATTATTCTCCTGCAGGGTCACAAAGGCCGTTTTTCCGTCAGGCGAAATACTGATATACTCCGGTTCAAGGTCATTGGCAACGGTAACTCCATCGAACAGGCGAATGCCTTCTGCCCTCAATTCTGTAAATTTATCGTTGAATGCGGCAAATGAGGCTGTCTTGACCGTTGCCGCAGCAACACCCTGGCTGAGGTCTATGATAGTGACCGAACCTTCAGGGTTACTGGCAATGCTGGCCATTTCACCTTCATTGGCAACCAGAACGCTCTTGCCATCGGCGCTGAAAGTCAGCATATCGGGATTAGCTCCAACCATGACGCTGCCCAACGTCATCAGAGACGGGGATGCTAAATCACCATCTGCATCAAGAAAATAGACGCTACCCGGCAAGGTTTTGTCGGAAGCAGCGACAGCAACAGAAACAATGCCGTTTTTGACTGCGACGCTGTTCAAATCATTGCTGCCAAGCGGAATCGTCGAAAGGAGTGTCATATGAAGAGCGGCATCCAGGCTGACAACCTGCAGACCTGCGGATGACGTAACAAAAAGTCTGCCACTTGCAGCATCAAATGCCGAGATTTCAGCTCCGGCAAGAGAAATGGCAGAGGCAAAAGCAAAGGATTCTGATCCACTTGCAGTCAGGCCAAGTGTATTGCTCACTTCAACATTGTGAAACGATGCTGTATCGTTACCGCTTTTGTCCTGGAGAGCGTTTGGATCATTACCGGTGGAAGGGTCCATGTATGAAACCGTGACGGCCTGAGAGAGATTCAATGGTGTTGCGAGCGTCAGAATGACCTGATTATTAACCACCTGAAGGCTGCTGACAGACTGAACCGTCTCTCCATTGCTTACGGTGAACTGCTCCTTCAAGGGAAGATTGATTGTATCAAGCTGAACATCAAAATACAAACTCACTCTATCGCCCAAACCATCCAGGCTGGAGTTTATCAGTTTATAACTACCATCATTTGCCATTTTTGGACTCCCTGATTTAGTTGATTGTGTTGATCAAAAAACTTCAGGAAAATGATACCGCATTCATCAATCACTATTATCAAGGCACTGAAACAATTGAGTTACAGAAAGGAAAATTCCTCTTCCATTGCTTGCCTGCACAAGGCAGCAAACACCTGTCTTGGGGGATACCCTTTTTGTTATAAATCGGTTATAACAACAGCACCATGAAAGCGCTTGTCAGGAAAGACCACCCGCCCTTTGGAATTGATGACAATATGGGGATGCCCGGATTTTTCAAGCAGGCGCAGAAGTTTGACCAGCTCTTTTTTTCCGGCAGGCTTGATAATGATATCTGCCAATGCCTCCACTTTTTTGACATCATGATGTTTCAGTTCATCCTGTAAAAAAAAATCACCTTTTATTTCAGCCCTCAATTCATCAAGTCGCAACATGAAAGACTCCTTTTATTGTAATGATGACCGCAAACCCTCAATCCGCAGACAGGTAAGACGGTACACTAATTATAAAAAAGCAAAATAGTGTTGTGGAATAGTTACGGTTGTGCAACGATTCTGTGAATTTTGTTTTCTCTCCTTGTTCCGGGAGAAACAAACGGTAGTATAGTGCCAATATGTGTTAACGTAGATGAGGCCCAACGCTGTCCACGGTGATATTTTTTTGTGCCTATCCTCAAAGTGACAGGAGAATAATCAACGTTGGATGTGTTAAAAAAAAACAGGAACTTGTACATCGGAGTACAGAACCAAATCCATTAATGAATTTTTTTTAGTACTATACCCATAATCATTCAAACTAATTCGTTGCCAGTGCCAAAAAGAATCGTTGAACGCTACGAGCAGACCGCTGATGGTCTTGTTATCGTTGATGTTGCCGCAAGGCGTGTCGAGGATCTTTATGAGGATTTCGACAAAACGGCTCCATACCACAAAAAGGATCTTGACGAAGATCTCGCCTACTATCTCACAGAGTGTGTGCGTGAAATTGGGCGAGTTGATTTTGTTATCCGCTTTATGTTTGAGTGTTATCCTTCCGAAGAGTTTATGCTGCGGGTGCGTACCAGTGTCCATAAATTTTTTATCTACCAGCAAGAACTCGAACGTGACGCAATGAACAAGATGCTGAGAAAGGCAGCTACACTTCTCATTATCGGTATCATTATTCTCGGCCTTTCGTTGTGGGTCAATCATCTCTTTGATATTGAAGGCACGCCCTTATTTCTTAACACTGTTTTTGCCGAAGGTCTTACCATTGTGGCGTGGGTTTCGGTATGGGAGGCGCTTGCAACCTTTTTGCTGAATTGGCCTCAGCATCTCCTCCTCATCAGGATTTTCAGGAAAATCGCTGAAGCTCCGGTGCAGTTTCAGCCACCTTCGAATACTCATTCCGAAGGTGCAAATGCTCCGAAAGGAAGTTAGCCAGTTCTCACTATGGCTCTCAAGGTATTACAATCCTGAAAAAAAGCGGTATCTCTTGAGCACGGCGAAGTCTCATGATTGCTCATTTCATTGACAAGTCGCTATATACCAATAGCCATACTCATGCAAGAAGATGAAGGCGGGAAAAAACATAATCGAGAGAATCTTCGTTCAGAACAATCCTCGAGAAACCCGTCGAATCGAGTGCCATCGGCTGGTTGCTTCTTTCACTGATATACTTTCGGTTTTGCCTGCCGTTATACCAGTAAACAAGCCGGATTGTGCTCCCCTCAATTTCAAGAGCGGTGATGCCACGTTTTCCAATGGTACAACCAGAGTTGAAAACGCTTGGAATGGTGAGATTGTTATAGATGCCGCTTCGAAGACCGGAAACCTTTCCCTTTTTGTAACATCCGTCGAGTTCACTTTTAAGTTCAACAATATTCAGCTTGATGGTGGCCCGTTTTTTACCATCAGCAGACGAATAAGCCCTGCAAAGCTCCTCAATCCTGTAATTCAAAAAATCTGCCTTTGAAAGTGACTCAAACAACGGACGATGGGTATGGCCAATAATGGAGACAATTTTTGACTGGTTTGAAAACTTATAAATCGATTGCTCAATGGCGAATCGTTGACGACTGTTATAGGCAACAGAAAAGTTCTTTATACCAAAAGGTTTGGCTATATAGCGGAGAAAAAATATAACTGCACGGCTGAGCATGGAACATGTTTGCCACATAAACAGCGCTGCCTGATGACCATGAAACAGCAAAAGTGTTTCATCTCCATAATGAAATTTGAGTGATTCAACAAGCGATGAAGCAAGCCGATACTCCTTATTGTCAAGAAGCGCAGCATCATGGTTACCCCAGGTTTTCCACAAAAATCCATTTTGCCCGAATTTGAGAAAAAGATCGTAAACGTCACTCCACTGGCAAACTATGCTTTCAAGGGAAAACTTAAAGAGTTCCTCGATATCGCCATTAAGCACAAGACTGTATTTTTCGGGCAGATAATATCTTTCAAGCATGGTTTTGACCAATTCGGAATTTTGCCGAAACTCGTCAAGCCGACCACCATTGCCCATGTGCAGGTCACTGAGGATAAGAACCTTCGATGAATGCTCAAGAGTAAGCGACTTCGCTCTCTTGAGCAGACGATCAAGATGAGGATGCTTTTTAGTTTGAGGGCTCATGGCATCCCGTCATCACCAAAACAAAGCCCCAGGATACGCACTCTAAACTTTGGATCATACTTCATGATAATCTTCAACTCAGAATCTGTTCATTAGTATTAATTTCAAGCTTTTTTTTGATGGGTTATTTTTTTCAAGGTGATTGATTTGATTAAGAAGGTTAGGCCAAAACGGTCACTGAAACTATCAATTTATTGTGTACACAAATTAATCTCTTTTTTATTAAGAACAGGTAAATTCCTCTTGTTTGCTCCTTTTTTTAAACACCGATTTCAATGTGTTTTTTGTTACAAAAATGTAAAATCTGTGCCAGGAAACAGGATGGCAATTTTTGCTATTGTTTTTTTCGGCCTTTGGCCCGCAAGAAAAGCTGCGTACTTCAAACCGCCAAAAAGCCATTCGCTCCGAGTAAGCATCCGGGCTCAGGCTGCGGCAAAACAAACATTTAACTTTTTTGGCGAAATCTCTCGAAATACAAACCACCCGGAGTTCTGTTAATTATTTGAAAACAACCATCAGAGCAAAATAGATATACGAATCCTCTTCATATATTGTTGAAAAAATTTATTGTCATGTCATAAGGGATATACATTCCTTTAAGCTATTTGTACAGAATAAAAAAACGTCAGGTTCATTAACGGAAGAAGGCAGGAATACATGACAAAAACAGCCCACACAGAAGAACTCGAATCAATTCACGAATGGCGTACAAACACGTCGGATACCGTGGTTCCGCTCTTTTTATGACAGTCACCTTATCGAATAACGACTCACTTGAGTTTTTGGCAAAAGAGCTTAAAAGGAGCCGACTGGAAAAAAAATTCACTGTAGCAGATGTGAGTCAGTTGACCAATATCAGGAAGCAGTACCTGGAACAACTTGAGGAGGGGAATTTCGGTTTTCTGCCAAAAACCTATGTCTGTGCCTTTGCAAAGGAATACATGAGGGCGATGGAACTTGACTGCATCGAAGCCCTTGAACAATGCGAAAAAAATCTTCAGTTAGACGGAACAGGTAACAAGGATGAGATCGTCAAAACAGGTTCTGGACATAACGACAAGAACCCTTTGGGCGAGATAAACATCCATAAATCGAAGCTTATAAAGTCCATACTACCGTTATCCTTCGGCATGTTTGCAGGCGTTCTGATAGGAATTTGCTCCAGTTATTACGACCATAGTACCAATACTTCAGCTCCACGTCTGCCAGTCGGTCAGTCACTGCAGGACACACATCCGCAAAAAAAAACACACCGTTCAAAGCAACTCGTCATGTCAGCAGTGCAGGCCAAACCTTCCCCTCTACGACCACGCTCATCGGTGTCTGCTGTTGCTCCTCCGCCCACGCCTGTTTCAGCTATTCAGAATGAGGCAACAACCCTGATGAGGCTGTTGCCAGATTCCATACGGTGAATAATCCTGACAAAACCCTTAATGGCAATCGAGGTGGTTATAAAAAGCAATTGCCTTTAACACATAAAGCAACCCGAACTTGCTCTTCATTAATAGGTTGAGCGTTCTGCCCACAAATCAAGTCTCCTCCAACTTTCTTCAGGGCGCCCTCAAGTGCAATCAACTGGTTTCCTGAACAGTCAAAATTACCCTTGACCTTTTTCGGTGCATCATCAAGTGTTGCGAGCTGGTTCCATGCACAATCAACATTGCCCTTGACCTTTTCAGGGGCCCACTTGAGTGAAATCAGTTGATTATTTGAACAATTAAACCCATCAACTTTGTGAGGAGCGCCTTTGAGTGAGGTCAATTGATTACTGGAACAATCAAATGCTCTTACTTCTTGAGGGGCCCCTTTGAGGGAGGTCAATTGATTAGCCGAACAATCAAGAGTGCCGCGCACTTCCCGAGCGGCTCCTTTAAGCGAAGTCAACTGGTTTTTGCAGCAAGAAAAATCTCCCCTGACAACATCAGGGCTGCCTGCCAGTGAAGCAAGCTGGTTACTGGAACAATCAAAATCGCCCTGCACCCTTATTGGCGCACCCTGGAGTGTTGCAAGCTGATTATCGGAACAGTTAAAATCACCGCCTACGAGCAAAGGAGCGCCCTCAAGTGAGGAAAGCTTGTTCCCTGAACAGTTAAAATCTCCTTCTACGATATCCGGACAGCCTATGGTTTCCGTATTTTGAACTATCTCCCCTGTTAACGAAGTCAACTGATTTGCGGCACAAGAAAAATCTCCCATAATGAAGGCTGGACAACCTGCAAGAGAGGTCAGTTGATTGCCGGAACAATCAAAATCCCCTTTAACCTCCTCCGGACCGCCTTCAAGTGAGGTCAACTTGTTCCCTGAGCAGTTGAAATCTCCTTTTATTTTTTTGGGACTACCCTCAAGTGTGGCAAGCTTGTTGCCTGAGCAATCAAAATCTCCTTTTACCTTCTCCGGGCACCCTTCAAGTGACGTTAATCCCTTATTGGAACAGTCGATGTCGCTTTTTCCATCCAGCTCCCCCATGACATCGCCAAACGTTACTTTTTTACTCATAGCATCCTCCGTTGAAAAACAGGTTATCGACATTTAATAACAACTTACTTTCTGTGGTTTGTCTGTGCATTTAACGCAACACTTCCTTATGGATAATTTCGCCGGTCACGAGATAAATGACCTCCTGAGCAATCTTTACAGCATGGTCGGCAATATGCTCGATATACCTCGATATACTCAAGATCGCAATAAGCTGGCTCACATCAGCACCCGAAATTTTGATCAACGCTGTTGCCTTGTTAACGACTGAGCGGTGCATTGCTTCAATCTCTTTATCAAGAACGGATACCTGATCAGCAAGAACTTGCTCTTTCAGGGAAAAAGCCTCAATTGACTTTTTAACCATTTCAGCCGCAAGCACACCCATCTTCTCGAAATCAAAGGATTCGATGATCTCAGGAGTGATTTCAAGCATAAGATCAAGAGCGTGAAGCGAGAGATCGCCAATTCGCTCCAGCTCATCATTGATCATGATAATGGTCATTATAGCGCGCAGGTCACTGGCAACAGGATGCTGAAGAGCAAGAAAAGAGAGGCATCGCTCTTTGAGGTCAACCTCTGCCATATCAATTTCATAATCAGCAAACTTGCTCTTTTCTGTACCGAGTTTGTCATGCTGTACAACCGCATGAAGTGAAAGCAAAAAATTCTCCAGCACTTTATTGGCAAGTTGAACCAGAACTTCAGATAGTACTGTTATTTGCGCATGAACGGGTCGTTCTGACATAAGAGTTTTTGATGATGAGTTGAACGTTATAAAAAAGTAACTACGGCAAAAGAACTGCGCAGGAAATAACCGTTGTCCACAGACCATTTTCACCCTCTGCGGTCGCAGTAATGTTATACAAATTGATGATTTTATGACTCATTTTGTAAATACCTTCACGCTCATCCCGGTCCTTGTTGGGATCAAACTCAATACCAAGGGTGGTTGCATTGCGTCATGACATTTTTTTTTGGGCCGATCGGGCTAAAAAAAGAGCCTGACTGTTCACTTTTTGGCCCTCACTGATGATCTTCGAATATGTTGCATCCGCATGCATCTCCCATGCCTTGACATTATCGCTTATAATCAAATCAAGATCCGTTTTGACCGCAGTGATGATCATTTTATCAAACACCGGAAAAAGAGTCTCTACCCGGTCATCGAGGTTTCGTGGCATGATATCCGCACTTCCAAGATAGAGTTCCTCCTTTCCTCCGTTATGGAAATAGTAGGCCCTGCTATGCTCAAGAAAACGCCCGATCACACTGATAACGCGGATGTTTTCACTGATACCCGGTATCCCTGGCTTCAGGCAGCAAATCCCCCTGATAATAAGGTCGATCTTCACCCCTTCGCACGATGCCCTGTAAAGTGCCCGTATGGTTTTGCCATCTACAAGAGCATTCATTTTCATGATTATGCTTCCCTTGTTCTCCTTCCGGCTCCACTCAACCTCCCGTTCAATCATCTCGATAATCCTTTTTCTGGTATTGATCGGCGATACGAGCAGCTTTCTGTACTCGGTATGCTTTGAATATCCTGTCAAGGCGTTAAAGAGTTCTGCCACATCGTTGGCAAGTTGCTCGTTGACGGTAAAGAGGCTGTAGTCGGTATAGATTTTCCCGGTTGCGGGGTTGTAGTTTCCTGTACCAAGATGGAGGTAACGCTTCAGCTTGTTTTGCTCACGTCGCACAATCAGGGTAAGCTTTGCATGGGTTTTCAGCCCCGGAAGACCGTACGCGACATGTGCGCCGACATCTTCAAGTGCCCGCGCCCAGATGATGTTATTTCCTTCGTCAAATCTTGCCTTTAGCTCAACAAGAACAGCCACCTGTTTACCCGCTTCAGCCGCCTTCATCAAGGCTTTGACAATTGGC
>SESB01002567.1_pt1 | contig 10427 bp, 7 predicted proteins | sample 3171441 | NCBI WGS metagenome assembly SESB01 (sample SAMN06051867, study PRJNA518727) | freshwater metagenome | biome: subpolar coniferous forest; feature: holomictic lake; material: water; isolation source: holomictic Lake 227, 6 m depth | place: Canada: near Kenora, Ontario | collected 2014-07-08...
ACCTGAATATTTTTCAGCGATAATGAAGAAAGTTGGCATAAAAGGGACTTACGAGCCTTTTATGGTCAAACCAGGTGAGATCGAAAAAGCGGTAAGAGAGATCAGAATTTTGAATGTATCCGGCGCCAATGTCACCACGCCTTATAAAGAGGCAGTCATCCCCTATCTCGATGAACTCTCCGAGGGTGCGACAATTATCGGTTCGGTTAACACCATTGTTCGGCAGGGGGATAAACTCAAAGGGTATAACACGAACGCCATTGGTTTCATGGGCGCCCTGAAAGACATCGGTTTTGACCCTGCCGGCAAATCAGTCCTTGTGTTCGGGACAGGCGGTGCGGCCAGGGCGGTTGTCTTCATCCTTAACTGGGTTCATGCGAAGTCTATTCTCGTCACAGGCCGAAGCCAGGATAAAACCAACTCAATCGTCAATCAGATCGGCGGAGAGGCGATATCAATGGATGCCCTAACAGATAGAATCCTTTCGGTAAATCTGGTGGTCAATGCAACGTCGGTATCAAGTCCCGATGAAGGCATTGAGCTGGCGGAACTGGTGGGTCGTCTCCAATTGTCGGATTGCGAATTGGTGATTGACCTGAATTACGGTCGCCCCCAAAATTTTTGGCAGCTTATGGCTCAGAGCAAAGGCATCCGCTTTATGGACGGTCTCTCGTCACTGGCCAATCAGGCTCGGCGCACCTTTTCCCTGTGGACGGGAGTTGATGTCAAACCTGAAACGGTGGTAACCGCCATGAGACTAGCGAAGGTTACGGTAACGTCTCCGTAGCTGTTATTTACAGCGTACATGGCCCAAGCCCCGATCGCCTTTTTTCGTTATGGTGGTTCGGAGTTTGTTTTAAAATCCGTCATTTCTTGTTGACAGGAAATGCCAAGTTGACTATAGGCAAACTTTAAATGTTTCGCTGATGCGGTGCATGGATAAAATTTCCTGTCCGCATTACTTTTTGAAATATCCGAATCAATGTTGTTAAGAGAATGAGGAGTACCCTTTTTTTATGAAACTGGATAAACTGTTATCCCAACACAAAACCGCTCTGGTCAAACGCTGGTTTGATGAGGTTGTGAAAACATATCCGGTTGATACTGCCAGGTTTTTAAAGCAGCAGAAAGATCCTTTCGCCAATCCTGTTGGAAGAACCACACTGAATGGTCTTGAGGCGATGTTCGACGTTCTGGAGACCGGGGTGGACAGGGAAGCCCTCAATTCTTTTCTGGATCCCATTATCCGTATTCGCGCGATTCAGGATTTTACTCCCTCTCAGGCCACTTCCTTTATTTTATTCCTAAAGCAGATCATCCGGGATACTCTCGGCAAAGAATTTCAGGATCCGGATGTGATGGCGTCTTTCTTGAACTTTGAATCCAGAATTGATGATCTATGCCTGATGGCGTTTGACATCTATGTTAAGTGCAGGGAAAAACTTTACCAGATTCAGGCCAATGAAATGCGTAATACGACATTTCGCGCGTTTCAGAGGGCAGGCCTGGTAAAGGATGTTCCGGATGAGGATTTGCCGGGACTGCGACTGATAACGCCGACAAAAAGCGGCGACTGCAACAAGTGACGGGTATTCGGGTCAGTGGCTTAAAGGCATAAAAGAGAAAGGCGGCAGGTAACGAAACCCTGTACTTCGTATCCTGCACTCCGCACTTTGTATCCTGCAAGCCACAGCGTTCAATATATATTTTTTTAGTTCCCGCAAAATGTATGCTGATTAGCGGGGCCAAAGAGCGAGGTGATGGTCAATGAATGTAAAGTACATGTATTCCCTGTTGGCAGTGATTGTGTTATTTCTGCTGGCCTATCTGGGTGTGGAGGCAGCAGGGCTCGAACTTCTGTTCGGGATCGTCATACCCTATGTTGCGGTGGTCGCCTTTATCGCAGGCATCATCTACCGTGTGATGGGATGGGCGCGTTCCGCCGTGCCGTTTAGCATTCCTTCAACCTGCGGTCAGCAAAAATCGCTTCCCTGGATCAAGCCCAACAAGTTTGATAACCCCTTCACGCCGGGTGCGGTGGTTGTGCGGATGATCCTGGAAGTATGCTGTTTCCGGTCGCTTTTCCGCAATACCCGCAATTCCATTCAGGAAGGGTCAAAGCTGGCGTTCCAGTTGGAAATCTGGCTGTGGCTGGGAGCGCTTGCGTTTCATTATGCGTTTCTGACCGTGATTGTCCGGCATCTGCGCCTGTTTACGGAACCGGTTCCAGCCTTGATTAAACTGGTTGAAACCGTGGACAGCTTCTTCCGGCTTGAAGTTCTGAGCGATGTCGTAAGAATCGGGGTTCCCGGCGTTTACATATCGGGTCTGGTGCTTTTGGCCGCAGTGACTTTTTTGTTTATCCGGCGGATTGTGATTCCTCATGTTAAATACATTTCCCTTCCTGCCGATTTTTTTCCTTTATTTCTTATTTTCGGAATCGCCTCTACCGGCATTTTGATGCGGTATTTTTCAAAGGTGAACATTCGGGCGGCAAAAGAGCTGGCGCTGGGTCTGGTTTCCTTTCATCCGACCATTCCCCAGGGCATCGGCCCGGTATTTTACGTCCATCTGTTTTTTGTCTGTATCCTGTTGGTCTATTTCCCCTTCAGCAAACTGATGCACATGGGAGGTGTTTTCCTGAGTCCCACTCGAAATGTGCCGTGTAACACCCGTGCAGTCAGACATGTCAACCCATGGAACTATCCTGTTGAAGTTCATACCTACGAAGAGTATGAAGAAGAATTCAGGGAAAAAATGATAGAGGCTGGACTGCCAGTGGAAAAGGAGTAAGTAAATGTCAGACTTTCCAAAACCTGATGAATTGTTGTCCAATATAGATCGAACACCGCCCCAGACGGACTGGATGGATACTCCGGTGAATATTCGAAAGGGAATGTATTGTTATGCGGCAAATCCCAAAAGCGTCGCATATACACACCTTCCTTTCCCGCACCAGTGGAATCCGATGGATGAGGATTGGAAGCTTCCCGAAAACTGGAAGGAAATCCTTCACGAAGGATTCAAGGTAAGACTGGAGAGGTTCCGCTCTTTCAAGCTGTTTATGGATATCTGTGTGCGCTGCGGAGCCTGCGCCGACAAATGCCATTTTTTCATCGGAACCGGCGATCCCAAAAATATGCCGGTATTAAGGGCGGAACTGCTTCGCTCCGTTTACCGCAATGATTTTACTGCAGCGGGAAAAATTCTGGGAAGACTGGCCGGCGCCAGACCCCTGACCGTGGAAGTTTTAAAGGAATTGTGGTATTATTTCTTTCAGTGTACAGAATGCCGGCGGTGTTCGATTTTTTGCCCCTACGGCATCGACACGGCGGAAATCACGATGATGGCCAGGGAACTCTTCAACCTGATTGGCCTTAACATCGACTGGATTGCAACGCCAGTCGCCAATTGTTATCGCACCGGTAACCACTTGGGGATTCAGCCCCATGCATTCAAGGACATGCTCGATTTCTTTGTGGATGACCTTGAGGAAATTACCGGGGTTCGGGTGGAACCAAATTTTAACAAAAAAGGCGCGGACATTCTCTTTATTACACCGTCCGGAGACGTATTCGCAGATCCGGGCACCTATACCTGTATGGGATATTTGCTTCTTTTCCATTATCTGAAAGAAGTCTATGGTCTTGATGTCACCTGGAGCACCTACGCTTCCGAAGGCGGCAATTTTGGCTCCTTTACCTCTCATGAAATGATGAAGCGCCTTAATTCCAAGATGTATGCCGAGGCCAAGCGTCTTGGTGTCAAGTGGATACTTGGCGGGGAATGCGGACACATGTGGCGGGTCATCAACCAGTACATGGATACCATGAACGGGCCTGCTGATTTTCTGGAAGAACCAGTGTCTCCCATCACCGGCACAAAGTTCGAAAACGCCAAATCCACCAAAATGGTTCACCTCTCGGAATTTACCGCTGATCTGATCAAACACGGTAAACTGAATCTGGACCCCAGCCGCAACGACAATCTCATTCTGACTTATCACGATTCATGCAATCCCTCACGCGGCATGGGAATGTTTGATGAACCCCGGTATGTCATCCAGAGTGTGGCCAATAACTTCTATGAGATGCCGCCCAACACCATTCGGGAGCAGACATTCTGCTGCGGAAGCGGTTCGGGGTTGAATGCAGGTGAAAATATGGAGCTGCGGCTTACCGGCGGTCTTCCCAGATCCAATGCCGTCAAGCATGTCCACGATAAATACGGGGTCAATATGCTGGCGACAATCTGCGCCATCGACCGCGCCGCGCTTCCGACGCTTATGGATTACTGGGTGCCAGGGGTTGGCGTTACAGGGGTTACCGAAATGGTGGCCAATGCGCTGATCCTTCCCGGAGAACGTGAAAGAACCACGAACCTGCGCGGAGAGCCGCTGCCAGGAATGGAGGATGAATAATGAGTGATAAGAAAATATTTCTTATGAAAGACAAGAATATATTTCTTATAAAAGACAAGAAATATATCATCGCGGGATTGGTTTTTTTTATCGCCTTGTTTACATTCCCTTTCTGGTACAATTCGGGAAAGGCTGCGCCCGGTCCGGAGCTTAAACTGACCGATAAGGCCAAAGAGGCAAAAGAATGTGTGATGCCGACAGCGTACATGAGGGCTGAGCACATGCAGCTTCTTGATATCTGGCGGCAATCGGTAGTTAGAAATTCCGACAATATCTATGTCAATCCCAGTGGTAAGGCATTTACCATGAGTCTTTCCAACACCTGCCTGGATTGTCACTCGAACAAGGCTGAATTCTGTGACAAATGCCATGACTATGCCTCGGTAAGACCTTACTGCTTTGACTGCCATATCGACAAACCGAAGGAGATAAAGTGATGGAAAGCAGCAGCAGAAGACGCTTCTTGACAATGGCCGGGGTTGCTGTTCTTGGCATCGGCGCCAAACCGGTTCTGGATGTTCTGGCAGCCGGGCAGGGAGAGGTTGCGGGCTCGTTTAAACTCAAAAAAGGGGAAGGCGCGCTCAATGCCAAGCAGTGGGCCATGGTCATTGACACGCGCAAGGTAGAAAAAGCCTCTGACCTTGAGCCCATGATCAGTGCCTGCCACAAGATTCACAACGTTCCCCAGATGGAGAACAAAAACCACGAAATCAAATGGATATGGGAAGAAGAGTACCATTACGCTTTTCCGACGGCAACCAGCAGATACATGAACGAGCATGCGGAACATATTCCGTTTCTGGTGCTGTGCAATCATTGCGAAAACCCGCCCTGTGTGCGGGCTTGTCCCACAAAGGCGACGTTTAAACGGGAAAGCGACGGCATCGTCATGATGGATTTTCACCGCTGCATCGGGTGTCGGTTCTGCATGGCTGCCTGTCCTTACGGGGCCAGAAGCTTTAATTTCAGGGATCCCAGGCCGTTTATCAAGGAAACCAACAAGGAATTTCCAACCCGAATGAAAGGGGTCGTTGAAAAATGCAATTACTGTGCTGAACGGATTGCGGTCGGGAAACTGCCGGCCTGCGTCGAGGCGTCCAACGGCATCCTGACATTCGGGGATCTCTTTGATCCCAATTCTGCGGTCAGGGAATTGTTAAAATCCAATTTCACCATTCGACGGAAACAGAGCCTGGGCACAGAGCCCTCAGTTTACTATATCGTGTGAGGTGGTTATGCTTGAATTAGCCTTAAAAGGAAATAAAAAATATTTCGGCTGGATAACAGCCCTTCTGGTTCTCGTCGGCATCGGATTTGGAGCTTATCTTAATCAGCTCGGGTTCGGTTTGGGAATCACCGGCATGAGTCGGGACGTATCCTGGGGGTTTTACATCGCCCAGTTCACCTTTCTGGTCGGGGTTGCCGCCGGAGGCGTGATGGTTGTGCTCCCGTATTATTTACATGACTACAAGGCATTCGCCAAGGTCACCATTCTGGGTGAATTCCTGGCTATTGCCGCCATTACCATGTGTTTGCTCTTTATTCTGGTTGATCTTGGGCAGCCCATGCGAATGTTCAACGTTATTCTTTACCCAACTCCCAATTCTGTACTGTTCTGGGATATGATCGTATTAAATGGTTATCTCTTCCTGAACATCGTGATTGGCTGGAATGTTCTTGAGGCTGAAAGAAACAACGTGCATTACCCGAAGTGGCTCAAGCCCCTGATTTACCTTTCCATTCCATGGGCAGTGGGCATTCATACGGTCACAGCCTTCCTGTACTGCGGTCTTCCGGGCAGGGGATTCTGGCTTACAGCCATTCTGGCTCCCCGGTTTCTTTCCTCGGCGTTTGCTGCGGGTCCGGCCCTTCTGATTCTGCTTTGTATGATTATCCGAAAAGTCACCAATTTTGATCCGGGTAAAGAGCAGATTCAGTCCCTGGCCAAGATAGTTGCCTATGCCATCTGTTTGAATGTCTTTTTCCTTCTCTGCGAAGTGTTTGTGGTATTTTACAGCCAGATTCCCGAACACATGGATCATTTGAGATACCTGTTTTTCGGACTTCAGGGGAAAAGCTCTCTGGTTCCGTGGATGTGGACGTCCATGGCCCTGATGGTTCTAAGCATCATTCTTCTGGTCAATCCGACTACCCGCAAAAATGAAAATGTTCTGACAGTCTCCTGCCTGATGGTTTTTGCAGGCACCTGGATTGACAAGGGGCTGGGAATGATTTCGGGCGGTTTTGTGCCGTCTCCGCTTCATCATGTCACGGAATATTCGCCTACGGTTCCCGAGCTTCTCATTACGATAGGTGTTTATGGCGCCGGGTTCCTGGTGCTGACCATTCTCTACAAGATGGCGATTGGCGTTAAGGAAGAAGTTCGGTCTTAATTATTCATTGCGTTACCATTCGAAGGGCATCTTTTTAAAAAAGAGATGCCCTTTTTTTATGGAAGTCGCAGAAAGGTTATGAAATCATTCATGGAGCTTTCAGAAAAACTGGCGACAGAAGCCGGCCTCAAATGGGAGGCATTGCAAGATTCCGTCAATCGCCATGGGGTTGCTTTTTCTGAAGACTCCTTCAGAGGATCACTTCGTCCGGTTTTGGCATTCAGCGAATTTGTGTCGCAAAGCTGTATCCGCTATCCGCTGATGCTCCAGGACTTGGTTCAGTGCGGAGACCTTTTTCGGTTGTATTCGAGGGAAGAGTACGGCGCCAAACTTCACCAGCACCTGGCGAATGAATTGACTGAAACTTCCCTGGGAACATGTTTGCGGCATTTCCGGCGAAGGGAAATGGTCCGTATTGCCTGGAGGGATCTGGCCGGATGGGCCAAGCTTCAGGAAACCATGGACTGCCTGTCTTTATTGGCTGATTCCTGCTTGAATCGTGTGGAAACGGTTTTGTACGACAGGCTTTGCCTGGAATACGGAACTCCAGTGAATGCCAAAGGAACGCCGCAAAGGCTGGTGGTGCTTGCGATGGGAAAGCTTGGCGCCGGTGAGCTGAATTTCTCATCGGATATCGATCTGATATTCGCCTATCCAGATTCCGGCAGTACTGTGAACGGGCCAGTGGATATGAGCAATGAGGCTTTTTTCATTCATCTTTGCCGTCAGTTGATTGCCGTTCTTTCCAAGCCGACTTCTGAAGGGTTTGTGTTTCGGGTGGACAGCAATTTAAGGCCTTTTGGCGAAAATGGTCCCCTGGTGATGAGTTTTGACAACATGGAGGATTACTACACGCGTCAGGGCCGTGAATGGGAGCGATATGCATGGATCAAGGCGCGGGTGGTTGCGGGAGACTTTGTGGCCGGCTCTCAGCTCCTTTTGAGACTTAAGCCATTTGTGTATCGACGTTATCTGGATTTCGGTGTTTTTGACGCGCTGCGGGAAATGAAAATGAAAATATCCCGGGAAGTCACCCGAAAATCAATGGAGGGAAATATTAAACTCGGTCATGGCGGGATTCGGGAAATTGAATTTTTCGGGCAGGTTTTTCAATTGATCCGGGGAGGTATCAATCCCGAGCTTCAGGACCGCTCCATTTTGAAGGTGCTTGGTCTGCTTGCCGGAAAACAGATAATATCCCAGAAAGTACATGATCATCTGCTTCAGGCATATATCTTTTTACGCCGAACTGAACACCGGCTGCAGGAATTCTCCGATCAGCAGACGCATCAAATTCCCGTGGATTCAGAAGGGTGCGAGCGCCTTGCCGCTGCAATGGGATTTTCAGACAGACAGTCGTTTAATGATGAATTATCACTACATAGGGGCCGGGTTCACAGGCATTTCAATGCTCTTCTGGAAAATCTGCAACCAAGTCCATCCGCAGCAGTCGGCCCATCCGTAGAATCCGTTCTTAGCGGCGTATGGCTGGCTCCAGCGGACCGGGAACAGGATCAAAAATCGCTTCAGATATTGGGATTTCTTCATCCCGATACGGTGCTGGATTTACTGGACAGTCTTCGCACTGATTCAGCGACTCGCGCGCTAAGCAGGGAAGGTCGGCAGCGGCTGGATCGCCTGATTCCCTTCCTTCTGAAGGAAATTCTTCCTCTTGATCATCCGGATCTGGCCCTTAACCGGGTCATGGATATTCTGAAGGCCATAGAGCGTCGCACCAGCTATCTGGCGCTTTTGCTGGAAAACCCGCATGCCCGGATTCACCTGGTTAAGCTGGCTCACGCCAGTCCGATGATCGCCACGTTGCTATCCCGGCATCCGGCTCTTCTGGATGAGCTTCTTGATACCCGCACGCTTTACACTCCACCCAGAAAGGCTGAGCTGGAGTCTGAAATTGCAGAAAAAATGCGCATGGTTCCTTCCCACGATCTGGAATATCAGATCGAGCAGCTTTGTATCTTCAAACAGGTCAATATGCTTCGTGTGGCGGCTGCGGATGTAACCGGAACGCTTCCACTTATGCGAACCAGCGATCATTTGACAGAGATCGCTGAAACGGTGCTAAATCAGGTGCTGGAGCTGTGCTGGAATAATCTGGTTGCAAAACACGGAGCGCCTTCCAGTTCGCTTGAGGGCATTGCCTGCAGCAGAGGGTTTGCTGTGATTGCTTATGGAAAACTGGGCGGAATCGAGCTGGGATATGGCTCTGACCTGGATCTGGTATTTCTTCACGCTGGATATCCGGGTGAAACCGATGGGGATATCCCGATTGATAATTCCCAGTTTTTCGCCCGGTTGGGGCAGCGGGTGATTCATCTACTAACTGCGCGAACTCCTGCCGGCAATCTCTATGAAGTGGACATGCGGCTGAGACCCAGCGGCAGCTCTGGAGTCCTGGTAAGTCATGTGGATGCTTTTGAACAGTATCAAACCGAGAAAGCCTGGACTTGGGAACATCAGGCCCTGGTAAGGTCAAGGCCGATTTGCGGAGATATTCGGGTTTGTGAACGCTTTCAGACCATTCGGCGAAAGGTGATCTCACAAATTAGGGACCCCGAGGTACTTCGACTGGAAGTCGGGGAAATGCGCGAGAGACTGCGCAGGGAACATGCCGGAAAGAATTCACAGAACTTTGATATTAAACAGGATATCGGAGGAATTGTTGACATTGAATTCCTGGTTCAATATCTTGTACTTTCAAAATCCCATGAACATGTTGCGCTACTTCAGTGGACTGATAACGTCCGTCTTCTGCAAACCCTTATTGAGACCGGAATTGTGGAGGATTATCAGGCATATTTTCTCAAGGAAGCCTATCTGACGTATCGGGCTGTTGTCCATCGGTTAAGCCTACAGGAAAAACCGGCGCTTGTTTCCGAAGGCAGGTTTCGATCCCTGCGGGAAAATGTAGCGACGATATGGAAGCATTTTTTGCCGACTTCGTAAACGTCTGTTTCGTAATTCCAGCAGAATGAATGGCCATCATGCAATGTATTCCAGTCTTAACAATGCTGCCTTCTTTCTTAATATGCTGAACATTTTTCTTGACTAAACATCTAATATAAAATACAAATGAATTTTACTAATAAATTTTATTCAGGAATGGTTTTCATGGGAATTCAGGAAAGAAAAGAAAGAGAAAAAGAGCGGCGGCGGCAGCAGATTATTGTGGCGGCCAAACGGGTATTTTCGGAAAAAGGGTTCAGCAAGTCAACAATGGAAGACATTGCCAGCGGAGCCGAACTCAGTCCGGGAACCTTATACCTGTATTTCAAAAACAAGGAAGAGTTGCATGCATCCCTTTCATTAAGGATTCTGCAGTACCTTCATATTCGGGTCGAACATGTCAACAAGGAAACGGATCTATCGCCGGAGCAAAAATTGGAGAAGCTGATTGAGGCCATGTATGATGTCTATGATTTCGATCCGCTGATTATCATCAATATGTTTCACCTTCAGTCCAGCGAAACGTTGAAAAATCTATCTCCCAGGTTTATGACCCAGATTGAGGAGCTGTCTCGTAAATCCATCGCCGCCATTTCGAATATTTTTCGGGAAGGCGTCGAGAAAGGCGTATTTATAGAAAAACACCCGGT
>SESB01002571.1_pt1 | contig 10419 bp, 13 predicted proteins | sample 3171441 | NCBI WGS metagenome assembly SESB01 (sample SAMN06051867, study PRJNA518727) | freshwater metagenome | biome: subpolar coniferous forest; feature: holomictic lake; material: water; isolation source: holomictic Lake 227, 6 m depth | place: Canada: near Kenora, Ontario | collected...
GTATGTCAATGAATCAATTGTGCTTACTGCATCCACAATAGGTGTGTCTAATGCAAGATGTTTGAAATTTGGGTGCCAACTATATCCTGAATCACATCCTGTATGTAGGATAGGAACATCGTTGATGTTTTTGTAAATTTTGCCGTGGTTGAGCGCTTGTGGGATATCCCATGTCTCTGGGGCTGTTGGGTCCTTCTGGAAGAACCCGGCGCATGTTAAATTACAACCAAATAGACGAACCCAAATACTGAGAACACCCGTTCGATTGCCTTCACCTTGTACCGACCTAAAAATAGGTTCACCTAATCTCAGTACCATAAAATTACTCCATAAATAAAAAACATAATACATGATAACATACATCATAATTATTTTCAACAAAAAAATGTCTGTCGCGTGATCTCACCCACCACAGACTCTAGTCTAGAGGAAACTATATGACCAGCTCATCCTGTATTTATTACGTTTACGCATACCTAAGGTCAGAGGATTCTGACACTGGAAGTGTAGGAACTCCTTACTATATAGGAAAGGGTAAAGGGCCCAGGGCATGGAACAAACACAAAAATGTTCCTCTACCAAAATCAAACAAAAACATAGTCATACTTGAATCATCTCTAACAGAAATAGGGTCATTGGCAATAGAACGACGAATGATAGAGTGGTATGGTAGGAAAGACAATCAAACTGGCATACTAATAAACAGAACATCTGGTGGCGATGGTGTGACCGGACCTAAGCCCAATTTCAGGGGAACGAATCACCCTAGATATAAAGAACCAGTCATAAAATCATTTATATGCAAAACGTGTGGTGAGAAAACAGAATTCTCAACCAAAAATGATAAAGAAAGAATATTTTGTAGTAGAAGATGTGCAGTGATGCATGTGAAGCAAGAAGGTCAATGCAAACCAAGAAAGAGAAAGTAGTTCAATCTTTGACAGCAGATGAGGATATAACTAAGTATTCAACCCAGTTTTTGGCTGATTCCTCAGTATCAAAATATACACACCTAGTGAAATAGAACAATTCATTGTGTGCAACAATTAAAATGTACCCATCTATGACAGATACCTTGAAAAGCCAATCACCTCTTCTTACCGTAGGTAACGATGCGATGTTTATCATATGCAAGAAAATGGGGTCTTGCGACCCCACCCTGTTTTACTCTTGCAAGAATTTCTTACCTCGAGTTGGCTTTTCCTCGTCTGAGATTTCGATCTTCTTGGACTTTTTTTCTTCTGGGACAAAATGCTCCAGCCACAATTTCAACATACCATTGGTCATAGATGCGTCCTTGACGACGACAGAATCTGCCAATGTGAAGTTGTGTTCAAATGCACGCTCTGCGATACCTTTGTAAACATAGTTTGCGTCCGGATCTGTTTTTACCCCACCCTTGATAACCAATTGGTCGTCTTTAGTTGTGATCTCAATGTCTGACTTACCGAAACCTGCTAGCGCCATTTCAATGACAAAATGGTTGTCATCAACCTTCTTTACATTGTATGGTGGGTATGTTGCAAATTTGACTGTGCGATTTTGGAGTTTCTCCAATTCATCCCACATACGGTCAAATCCGACCCATGATGCTAGTTGTGGTAGATCTTTAGTTGTAAAACGATCTTTTAGTGTTGTCATGCTATCTCCTTGTTAAGCAAGATTTAAATTCAGCAGACCCCGAAGGCATCTGCTATTTGGGACCATCCCAAATTCTTATTCAGCTGCTGGGACTTCGGCTGGTGCCTGAACCTGTGGTGCAGCTTGACTACGAATGTTTTCCACCAGACCTGCTACCTGTGCATATGGCAATTGTGCCACAGCATTCAGAATAGCGTTTGCTTCGTCAACGGTGAATTCAAATTTCAATTTTTGTACTTCTGACATAATAGTATCTTTCAAGTTTATTTACGACCAATATTGTACTTGGACTCAAGAGTCCATGCACCCTTCTCTTTAAATGCTAACACCTTGATGTTGGATAGATTCATCCGATCAACAATTCTGCTTGCATCTAAAACCTTCAACAATCCCCACTCTTCCAAAAGATTTGCGATTGTGTTTCTGCGCTTCAAATCATCTTCTGATAATGACGATTCCTTCCCATCCAAGAGGAACATTTCCTTAAAATGGGTTATGTAATATTTACCCCTCTTATGCAAAATGTGGCACGACTGGTATAATTTTTTGTCCTTCTTCGAAGCAACTCCAATTCTAGTCAATGTCTCCTTGATCTTGAGGAAGGAATCTGGTTCATCAATCTGAACTTCTATTAGATTTTCGACTAGTTCCATGTTTACCACCTTGCTCAAATTTTTCACGGATCAGTTTGATCTGATCTTCACTTAGTAATTTCATATATTGCGAAGCAACATTAATGTTACATTTGTATATATCCATTACCATTTGCAAGGTGTCAGAGGTCTCCTCTTTTTTTAACCATTTACCATATCTTTTTCCCTTAGGAATACCGTAATAGAAGAAATCATGTTGCAATTTCTTGTCTAGGTTATACATCATGTTCACTTGATTAGCAAACATGATTGTATCCTGTGTAAAGGAAACACCCTTATTCACAATGAATGGGACGTAATCCTTTTCATCTGCAGGTTCGTTCAATAGGTATTTTGACTTCTCATTGAACGATTTGATAAAATCAAATGGTGAGGTCATTTCATTTCCATTGAATACCACTCAACATCAATTCGGTAAAGAATGCTGCTGTGTTGATCTCTTGGTCTTGAACCTGACTTGCCTGAACCTGATATTGGTTAATCAACATGATCAATTCTGGAACACCTGACGGTTGGCACTTCTCCGATGCCTTGTCATAAAATGTACGGAATACCCTTCCTGGGTCAGAATCAGAATTTTGTGCAACCCATTTACGGACCTCATTGAACTTCTTGTCCCTGACATTCTTCACCAATTCATTGAATGAATCTTCGGTGAAATCAACAAGGATACCTGCATCAATCTTACCACCAGATGCGTATCGTTGCAACTCATTCAGACAACGACGGAAATCTGGGAAATGTTTGTTGATCAATTCTGCAACAACTTGCTTATCAAATTCGACACCTTCCTTTTTCAAGATATCTGTTGCACGTTTGAAAAATTGTGCAGCCATCTTTGGCTTCTCTGATGCGGGAATCTTAAAATCAATAACTTGACTTCTAGAGTGCAATGGTTCAATGATCCTGTTTTTGAAATTACAGGTCATTATGATGCTATGATTGTGTGAGAATTCCTCAATGAAATTACGGAGAGCTGCCTGACCCTGTTGGGTGATACCATCAGCTTCATCCAATATCGTCACCTTCTTCGAATCACTAAATGATACCGTCGATGCAAATTGTTGAATTTTCGTACGGACTGTGTCCACACTATTTTCAGATGATGCATTGATGATCATCCAATCCGCCCCAACCTCATTGCACAATGCCTTAGCTAGGGTTGTTTTGCCCATGCCTGCCCCACCCGAGAAGAGCAAGGTTGGGATCCTTCCTTGCTCCACATAACCAGAAACTGCCTTTTTGATTCCCTCAGGTAACACACAATCTTCAATTGTTTGAGGACGATACTTTTCAACCCACAGGAACTGATCTACGTCACGGACGCTCATAATATATTCCTATGTTAATTAGGCAAATGTGCTATTGGACTCAACTGCAATATAAACAACCAACTTGATTGCCTTGTGACTGAATTTGGAAATCTTCTTGGAAGAAATTTCCACATCATAATCGCCACCAATCAACTTCATCTTTTCGACCTTGAAATATACCTCAAATGTGTCTGTCGTCTTTGTGTCCAGGTCGATAACATAATTATTTGATGTTGGGTTCTTAACGTCCAACACCTTGATACTGACTGTCTTTCCATCACCAACAACTGCAACATCACCCACACCCAATGCAGCTGACGACTTCTGAATCTTGCTTAGATTGTCGGCACTCAATGTGAATTTGATTTCTGCAGCTGGCATCTGAATGGATTTTGTGGGCACTGTCAACAACGACGAATCCGCATACACATACTTTGTCTTGATGCGACCTTCAGAGATTTCCAAATACTTATCCTCGAATTCAACTTCGGGTGCTGTGAAAAGGGAAACCACACCAAGCAATTCATTCAGGTTAAAAATGCCTGCTTCTTCATCAAATGTTTCTGCAACCTCAACTTCTGCCATAATGTCCTTACCTGCCGACATTGTAGAGAGTTTATTCCCTGGTTTGATCAACAGGTTGGTATTGATGTTGGCGAATGCCTTAAGGATATCCAGGGTTTCTTTGCTAATTTTCATAATTTAAATTCCACTTTTGTTAAACATTATTCATTGTGACAGATAGTTGATTTTTAATCAAACAAACTTTGTTGCCCGATCTATTGGGTCTGAAGCATATCCGTAATTGTTGGAGGGGTTCTGGAGTCCAGTGTAATTCCAGCTCTTGTGAAGAGAGCTAACATCAAAGGATTCGCGTTGCTCTGGGGAAGAGATTGAAATAGAAACTTCTTGGCCCTGCCCAGATGTTGTCCCGGGGATGCTTTGCGCCATGCTTTCATTTTGTTTTTGCTCGTCTTTGCCATTTTCATTTCCTTCACTATAAAATTTATCTACCTCATACAAAAAGAACACACAGCAAGCTGCATGTGCCAAATGGTGCAACCCATCATCTGGATCGTTTTCTTCACCACGTTTCCATGCCCAGATATGTCTCTCTAGAGCATCAAAATAACGACGTTTGCGGTCAGGGACTTTCTTCCAATTTTCACGATCATACTTTTGAGCACCGACCGTCAACACCTTAACCATTTCATGCAATGCATTAGGTGGTATCAACCCATACTCTGCTTTACCTGCATCAAACTTTCTTCCTTCACTCATTAACAACCTCCACTTTATTTGGAATATCACGGGGAATTGAATTGGGTGGTACGATCAGATAACGTGTAAAAACCCCACGCACATAGGCGCCTGATCCCAGGTCTACTATGGTGTAGGGTTTATTCTCTATCTGGACTTCACCCACAATAGTACATGAGACCTCCCCCGAGGTTCCCATGATTTTTGCTTGTGTTGCCATTTAGCTGATTAGATTCAACAATTCGGATGCTGTATATCCGGTGAAATATGTCACAACTGTTGCTGCAACATTAGATCCTGAAGATGTGTCATACCAAACACCTTGATCTGAATTGAAATCGTATCCCATGCGCTTGATGTGATCCCATGCCACAACCTCATTCAATGGTGTGGATGTTTCTGTACCACATGTGCAACCATCGCAATTTTCACAACCATCTTCATCACCGCAATCGCTTGTTTCAGTATAAGATGTTGTCATACCGTCCAGGAATGCCTTGACTGCTTCTTCAGATTCGCCAGATTGATCAACAAGGCGCTTAATGACATGCTCAATCTTCGCTGTTCGGGCAGTATCTTCCCACTCGAAGTGTCCATCCCAGATTGTGAAATACGCATCAAACACATCACTCATTGACTTCTTTGCAACTGGAGTTGCATTTGGTGCCACAACAGCTGAGGATGTGAAATCTTGTTGTACCAAATTCGTACGCCATTGGTTGTCAGCAACTTCACCAACAACCTCATACTGCCATGCGCGACCCTTTGCGTTCTTGTAATCCGATGGGATAGACACAACATCTGCTGGGTTGATCTTCAACAGAATGCATCGTGCACCAGATTCGCTTGTACCGTAATGTGGCAAATAATCCTTACTGCAGAAGTGCAATCCACGTGAACATGTTGCATTGCGGTTAGAGTCAACCTCGGTTCGGGGCATCGAGAGGACCTTACCGACACTATTATCCATCGTTCCGGTGTAGATGTCCTTGTAATTTTCCTTGATGATCTTGTATGCAATGAAACAACCATCTTCGGTGATAGGCAACTTGCATGCTTCCAAGAACAAGTACAATTCGTCCACGGCGCTCTTTTCTGGATTTGCCAACAAGTTTGCCATGAACTTCATCATAGGACCAACATTGAACCCTTGTGCAGCCTGATCCAGGATACGATCAGTGATCGCATTGGACAATGGAACAGGATCGAATGCGCCAACCTTATAGAATGCAGCACCATCCTTGATGATGAACGACACAGGACCGTTGGTCTCTGTTCCAGCGAATGCCTCAAATGCCATTTTCGCATCTGCAATCGTTTCTGCTTCCATATACTTCTTTGCTTTGATCAAAGCAACAAACTCTGCGTACTTTGCGTCCGCTTTCTCAATGCACACTGTGTTACCTGTAATAACATTGACCAATGTTGCAAAATCTTCACCCATGATAAAACTATACATCTCAAGACTCCTTAATGTGATAACCAATTATACAATGATCTGCCTTTATTTGCCAATCATTTCTAAATAATCTTTTACTTCCAATACTTCCCATCCGCTGGCACAATATTTCAACAACGGATACTGTGCCAAAATTTCTTTTAGCATTGCCTTTAGATTCAGCGTAAAACTATGCTGAATTTCAGGTTCTCCCATCAACCTTGCCAGTTCGTTGTACTGACCCGTCAACGGTGTACTCATTCTGTATTGAGAGTACTCAACCGACTTTGCAAACTTCAAAACATCTTCCACTTCCTTTCGCTTGTCATTCCATAATGAGGTTCCTGTTGTTTCAATTTCGCTTACAAATTTCCACATATGTGGGATGTTGCCTGTGTGACTATATGTGTTGTATCCATAGTTGTTGTCAAACATCCGATATGCCGCAAATGCCAAATCCTCTTTCTTTAGATCTGGGTTCGTCTTAATCGCTGTGAACACTTCTGCTATAGCATCCTTCACATGCTTAATGCCTGCAGGTGGTGTATCTTTGCGTTTAATGGTGATGATGGTATATTGATGATGCAACTTAAGATACTGCATATGATCATATACACCAGCTTCCAATTCGCTATGATCACGGAAATTTCCTGTGAAAATATACGCGTATTTACCTGTCGCCGTATTCACACGAATCCTCTGATACGAATTGCGCCAGATTGAATAATAGTCACCCGTTGTTGCCGTTTTAGTTTGCACAACCCTAGGTGTCTTTGGCAAGCTTGATACCTTCAACAATTTCTTCTTGAAAATATCAGGTACCGTCTTTTGTTCCAATAGGAACATGTACTTACCATGCGTATGATTGCCACGGAGACGTGAGCCACCGTCGTAAGCATCCTTATGATAAAACTCCAATCGGTCAAGAGAACCGACCTTTACCTTCAGGGTAGATGTGTTCGTCTTTGGATCAAAATGAAAATATGCATGATGTGTCTTCCAGCAATTCCAACCAGTTTTGCATTCAGACAAAGTCTTACCATTGAATGCTTGCACCTTTCCTGTAATTGGAATAACGACACTCAACACATCTTCTGGAATGTTGATGATCTTATACTTTCCTGCAATAGCTTCTTTGAACAAACGCTTGACTGGGTCACAATTATTGAAACTGTACTTGTCTCCGAATAGTGTCTTTAGAACCTTGAACACCAATTCACGGTATTCCAATTCATCCTTAGCTACCGACAAGCCATCGACAATCAATGCGATCATTTCATCATAAACGATCTTCAACTTTGCATTGATACCATCCACAGTGTGCTTTGTATATTGCAACTGTTCGCGTGAAATGCTCAATTCCATTTCGCCAATATCAAATTGCACATCGAACGGCAACCCTAGCAAGAATGCATACTTCGGATCCACCTTGGATGAATCTGGTACATATTCACGGTGAGATGAAATGAATGTGGAACGCTTGGCGTCGTAATAACCACCTCGGTTGATCAACTTCCAGCAAGATCCCTCGAGGATTGCCTTCTCAGTATCGAACCGGATTGTTTTATTTGTGAAGTGTGGCTTCACTGGGAAGTGCTTGTAAACACGAGTAACCAACTGTTCCCACAAACTGATTTTATCTGTTGGGATGGGAATGACAATTTCAATGCCTGTTTCATCCGTCTCAGACACTTTGATGCGGGTTAGTGCTGGGATTCCTTGTTCATTAATGAAAATCAAGTATTCCTTACGTTCACCGTCATGCATACTGATAACATTCCATGTACTTGACACAGCTGCTACAGATTTGAAACCGATTCCCCAACCGCCGATTGTTAGGTTCGATGCGGTCTTTGTTGATTCGCCGTATGTTGCAAGCAATTTGGTAACATCAGACTCGCTCAAACCACGGCCAAAGTCACGGATTCTGAACTTGTTATCCAACCGTGTTGGCAATGTAATGTCAAATGGAACGTCTGCCTTGCCGGAGATCACATGTTCGTCATGTGCGTTAGCTGACAATTCATATAGAACTGCGAACTCTTTATCAGAGTACAAATAATTGGACAGCATGGAGAAGATCTTGTAGGCATTGTCGGATACCTTAAAATCAATAGCCCCACTGATGTTTGTTTCAACATCCCTTGATACATCAACTTTCACAATTCACCTTTCATAATGTTGTGATTCATTGTAAAAGAGATGTACTTTAATGTCAAATTATACCGTGTCCATTACTGTAAAGTTGTTCTTCTTGGTGAACTTCACTGTACTTGCGAACTTGTCTGCGATAGACTCTCGGTGACTAATCACGAACACATTTGAATCCTTCAACCCATAGAGCAAGCTGATCGAAAGGTCCATACCGATCTGATCAAGTGAACTATCGAACAATTCGTCAAAGATCACCAGGTTGCAATTGACCGAATTCTTCATCTTCGCAACATCACGCCATGCGAACACCAATGCCAGGTCAATACGTTGCTTTTCACCTTCACTGAATGAGTCATAACTGAATTCATCACGGTACCTGGATTTTACAACCTCGTTGAAATTTTCATCCAAATTGAATGACACAAAGAAGTCCAATGCGTTTAGGTACTTGTTTACCAACTTGTTGATCACTGGAATATACTGCTTAATGATTTTCGACTTGATACCATTGTCCAATAGCATATTGTATGCAATGTTCTGGTAATGGGCATCCTCAACCATCTTCTTTCTTTTTGCCGACAATGACACAACTGACTTTGCCAACAATTTCAACTTCTCACGGTCAGCGTCTATTGATGATGTGTCAGAAACAAGATCCTGTAATTCCTTGTTGTACTTTCTAATCAATAGGTTGTTACCATGAATGTTCTGATTACATTTAGATATCTCAGCATTGACGTTGTTCATCTGGTCGTTCAATTCATTCATCGTTGCTATTCTATCATTCAACATGTCTCTTGAAGCTGCTACGGATTGCATTTCCTCCTGATACTTAGCAATGACTGCATCAATTTCACCTATGATGTGTCCCTTGTGATCATCACCAATGCCCTGCTTACATGTTGGACATGTGTCAGTGTTATGATAGAAACTCTGACTTTCGGAATGTTCCTTAATCAATTTAGTCAATCGCTTTTGTTCCAAGGACAATTCACTTATCTTTTCTGCAACATCAGAGAACTGTTCCAATTCAACTGTAAGACTAGATACCACAAACTCTTGATCTTCGATTTTAGCTTCTTCTAGAGCAATGTCTGCTTTAGCTTGTGCAATTGCAGCAATGATCTTTTCGGATGCATCTGTCCTTTCCTTCTTACGGGAATTTATGAATGTTTCTTGGAGTTCAATCTTTTCCTTCGCCGACTTTATTTCCAACTCGGTGTCTCGCATGTTCTCTTTGCCGTCTTTCATCTTCTGAAATAGCAATTTGTTCATAACAGAGAAGATACGAATGTCCAATAGATCCTCAATGAACTCACGTCTCTCATGTGGTTTCAACTTCATAAAAGGAATGTAAGAACTTGAACCCATTACGACTACTTGTGTGAATGCACGGTAGTTCATTTTTAGAATTTGGGTCTCTAGGATCTTCTGGTAATCCCGAACATTGGGATCCTGATTGACTAATTTACCACCTTCAAGGATCTCAAAAATGTTTGGTTTGATGCCACGACGTATTGTGTATGACTTCTTCCCAATCTCGAATTCCAATTCAACCAAACACTTCTTCTGATTGATAGAGTTAACCAATTGTGGCTTAGTGATATTCCGATATGCCTTACCATACAACGCGAATGAGATTGCATCGAGTAACGTAGATTTACCAGAGCCGTTTGTTGCTGTGATCAAACATGTTTGGTGTCTATCTAGGTCAATCGTGACAGACGAATTGCCGACTGCCATAAAATTTTCATATTTTATTCGTTTGAACTGGATCATTCTACTACGCTTAGCGCCTCCACATATAATGACTTAAGGATACCCTTTAGTTTATCCTTATCCTCGGAAATATCCAATGCCTCAACATATGATTCTGTAAGGGACATTGTATCTTCAATTTCCAATTCATCATCATCTACTGTGTTTGCATCAAGATCACCAAAATCTTCAACAATTTTAA
>SESB01002572.1_pt1 | contig 10413 bp, 6 predicted proteins | sample 3171441 | NCBI WGS metagenome assembly SESB01 (sample SAMN06051867, study PRJNA518727) | freshwater metagenome | biome: subpolar coniferous forest; feature: holomictic lake; material: water; isolation source: holomictic Lake 227, 6 m depth | place: Canada: near Kenora, Ontario | collected 2014-07-08...
GCGTTGAGAAGGCTGGTGCAGTTTCATATTGAGGCGGGAACCGATATCATCATAACCTGTGGAACGACGGGTGAGTCACCGACACTTTCCGGAGATGAGCAGGTTGAGATTATCCGCACGGTACAGGATGAGGCTGGAGGAAAAATAATGGTGGCGGCTGGCGCGGGCACCAATGATACAAAACATGCGGTGGAGCTTGCAAAAAATGCTGAAAAAGCGGGGGCCTCAGCTCTTCTGTCGGTTGCTCCCTATTACAACAAGCCTTCACAGGAGGGTATCTATCAGCATTACAGGCATATCTCAGAGGCTGTCTCTGTGCCGATTATTATCTATAATGTTCCGGGAAGAACCGGCAGCAATGTAGCGGCATCAACCATTCTCAGGCTTGCCCGTGATTTTGAAAATATCGCAGCAGTCAAGGAGGCGTCAGAAAATATCAGTCAGATCTCAGAGCTTCTGGAGGAACGTCCCGACCATTTTTCTGTGCTGACCGGAGAGGATTCGCTGATTCTGCCCTTTATGGCTATGGGTGGAGACGGGGTAATTTCTGTAGCGGCCAACCAGATTCCATTGCAAATCAAGCAACTGGTCGAGGCGATGAGGAGGGGTGATCTTGATGGGGCACGCTTGATCAACCGGCGCTATCGCAAGCTGTTAAAACTGAACTTTATTGAGAGTAATCCTGTGCCGGTAAAGTACGCTTTGTCACGAATGGGTATGATTGAGGAGAACTACCGTCTGCCGCTGGTCTCCCTTTCACAGGAAAACAAGCAGATCATCGATCAGGAACTCAAGACTCTGGGGCTCATCTAACACCATCTCATTTCAGCTCCTGTCAGAGGCAGGGAGCTGAAATGACCTCTAACCTTCTATACAACAATCACTCCAAGGTTTTCTGCAAAGCTGTCAAGCTCCTCCTTCGTCCGCTTCTCCGTAACGGCAACAAGCAAGCCGGTTTCGCCGTGAGCAGCCAGGTCATAGCCGGCAAAGACCTTTTTCTCAAGCATCCGTTCAACCACAACAGCCGCAGGAATTGGTGTTTCAACAACAAACTCGCGGAAATACGGCGACGAGAACTTCAGGGAGAATCCCGGAAGAGCTGCTATTTTTCCAGCCAGATAGTGAGCCTTCTGGGCTGATTGTACGGCAACCTGCTGAAGTCCCTCTTTGCCAAGCAGCGAAAGATAGACTGCCGCCTGAAGGGCGTTAAGCGCCTGGTTGCTGCAGATATTGGAAGTGGCTTTTTCGCGCCGGATGTGCTGTTCACGTGTCTGCAGGGTAAGAATAAAACCATCTTCTCCATCCCGGTCTTTCGTCATGCCAACCAGACGGCCCGGAATTTTGCGGACAAGCGGCTGTTTGACGCTGAAAATACCAAGATAGGGTCCACCGAAATTCTGGGCATTGCCGAGCGGCTGCCCCTCTCCCACAGCAATATCAGCCCCGTAACTGCCGGGTGCGGCAAGTACTCCGAGTGAAAGCGGATCGGCGGAGACAACAAAGAGCGCACCGTTTGCATGGGCAACAGCTCCAATAGCTTCAACATCTTCAAGGCATCCGTAAAAGTTTGGCTGCTGGACAACCACGGCCGCCACATTTTCAGTGACCAGCGCTTTCAGAGCCGTAACATCGCCAATGCCATCCTGAAGAACATTCTGAATAACGGCGTTATGGCCGGAGGCCTCAAGATAGGTTTTCAGAACAGAGTGGTTCCAGGGATGCAGCTTTCCTGCCACCACAATCTGGCTCCGGCCGGTGACGTTCATGGCCATCAAGACCGCTTCAGCAAGAGCGGTTGCCCCGTCGTACATGGACGCATTGGTGACATCCATCTCATAGAGACGACAGATAAGGCTCTGGTATTCATAGATGGCCTGCAGGGTTCCCTGTGAGACCTCTGCCTGATAAGGGGTATATGCCGTATAAAACTCACTGCGTGAGGCAATGGTTTTAATGGCTACGGGAATAAAATGGTCGTAGGCGCCGCCTCCAAGATAGCTGACATAATCGGAGGTGCTCCGGTTGGCCGAAGCGATCCCTTCAAGGAGTTTGCGTACCTGGGGCTCATCGGAGGCGGGAAGAATATCGAGAGCTCGTTTCAGCCGGATCTCTTCAGGAATATCGGCTATAAGATCATCAAAGGAGTTTGCGCCGATGGCCTTGAGCATCTCCTCTCTTTCGTTTGCGGTATTGACTATAAATGGCATGAGTTACTCCCCCGTCAACTGGCGGTATGCCGCTGCGTCAAGCAGTGCATTGACGGCTGCCGGATCGGCAACTTTCATCTTGACAAGCCAGCCTGCGCTGTAAGGATCCTGATTGACTATTTCCGCAACATCAAGCTGAGGGTTCAGCTCAAGAATTTCACCGGCAACCGGCGCAAAGAGATCGGCAACGGTCTTTACCGCTTCGACGGTTCCAAAAATTTCATGCTCTTTCAGTTTGGTTCCGGCAGATTTCAGCTCTACAAAAACAATATCGCCAAGTTCAGACTGGGCAAAATCAGTAATGCCGACCAGTGCGGTACTGCCGTCTTCAAGCAGTTTAATCCATTCGTGGTCTTTGGTATAACGGAGATCTTTAAGAATAGTCATGGCAGAAGGTGAAAGTGTGTTGATGGAGCCTGCTTGGCAACGTTTGTCATAAAACAAGGTAATATTTTTTGCAATCCCTTCAAATCAGGGAAGATGGCAATTTATGCAAGTCGCTGCCTCATTGCCTCGTAGAGCAGCACGCCTGCCGTCACACTGACATTCAGGGATTCGACACAACCAGCCATGGGAATCCGGACAACATGGTCACAGAATTTCACCGCTTCCGGGGCAAGTCCGCTTCCCTCCATACCAAGCACAATTGCGGTGGCTTTTTTCATGTCGGCGTCGGTGTAATTGAGTTCTGCGTCCATATCCGCCGCAATCACCTGGACATTGCACTGGTGAAGAAATTCAAGAGCGCGCACAAGGCTCTTCACCTTGCAGATTCTTATATGAGAAAGTGCTCCGGCAGCGGCTTTATGTACAACGGCATTAACCGGCGCTCCTTTTCCTTCGACAAGGACGACGGCATCAGCCGCGACCGCTTCGGCTGTTCTGATAATTGCCCCGATGTTGTGGGGATCGTCCAGACCCTGTAGTACAACAAAGAGCGGAGAGGTATTGCGGGGGGTGGCCAGAACCTCCTCCAGCGAATAGTAAGTGACGGTGCTGATGAGAGCGCAAACACCCTGATGCTTCGTGGTTCCGGCAATCAGGGAGAGTTTTTCAAGGCGAGCCTTGCCGCTGACAAGCTTCAGACGCCTTGCGGTGATGACAATTTCCTTGAGTTTCGGATGAGAGGTGTTAAATTGAAAATAGATCTTTTCAATACTTTCAGGCTTTTGCTGGAGAAGCTCAAGAACGGCATTTCTGCCATAGACAATGTTTTCGGAGTGTTCCGCGTCCATAGAACCTCTTATCCTGTAATAGGTGTGATCAAAGAAATAAGCAAAGAGTACGGTGTCAGGTAATGTCAGAGACATTCCCGGCAACCAGCAAGCATCTTTATGGGGAAAAACGGAATCTAATTAAATTTATCAAAAATCAATTTTTTTAATATCTTTTAGGACATATTGATTTGATTTTCTGGCTGCGAGTGTAACTTTCTTGCTTAAGTTAGTTCCTTCGCGGATTACCTATCAGTGCGCTACACATTTACACTCTTCTTTCGTCAATAATAATCGGATGACTGCCAGTATGAGCCAGACTTATAAAACAATGGAGGGAAATGAAGCTTTGGCTCATGTCTCTTATCGTACAAGTGAAGTAATTTGTATCTACCCGATTACTCCAGCATCACCGATGGGTGAGTATTCTGAAGCATGGGAAGCCGAGGGGAAAACCAACATTTGGGGAACAATTCCAAAAATTGATGAATTACAGAGTGAGGCAGGTGCCGCAGCCGCAGTTCACGGCGCATTACAGACCGGAGCTCTGACAACAACCTTCACGGCATCACAGGGCCTCCTGCTCATGATTCCGAATATGTATAAAATTGCGGGCGAACTCTCCCCCTGCGTTATCCATGTATCGGCCCGTTCCCTCGCCGCACAGGCGCTTTCAATTTTCGGTGATCATGGCGATGTGATGTCAGTCCGCGGAACAGGTTTTGCACTCCTGGCATCCAGTTCCGTTCAGGAGGTCATGGACATGGCTCTTATTACGGCGGCAGCCACCCTTGCATCGAGAGTTCCATTCCTTCATTTCTTCGACGGATTCAGAACATCTCATGAAATCTCGAAAATCGAGGTCATTGCCGATGAAACTATAAAGATGATGATAGACGACGACCTTGTCAACGCGCACAGAAACCGTCGCCTCAGTCCTGACGCCCCTGTCATCCGGGGAACTTCCCAGAATCCTGATACCTATTTCCAGGGAAGGGAAACCGTCAACAGTTACTATAATGCCTGCCCTGATATCACTGAAAAGGTGATGGAGAAATTCGGAGCACTCACAGGCCGCCACTATAACCTTTACGAATATTATGGTGCTCCTGATGCTGAACGTGTTCTTGTTTTGATGGGTTCCGGGGTTGAAACCGCCCGTGAAACCATGGAATATCTCAACGGGCAGGGTGAAAAAGTCGGTGTCATTCATGCCCGACTTTTCCGTCCATTCGATATTACACGCTTTGTAAAAGCTTTTCCCCCTACTGTTACCTCTGTCGCTGTTCTTGACCGCATCAAAGAACCGGGAAGTGCTGGAGAACCACTTTACCTTGATACTGTCAATGCCCTGTTCGAAGGCGTACAGAATGGGCTGCTGAAAACCATGCCAACCATTATCGGAGGTAGATATGGTCTTTCATCCAAGGAATTTACGCCTGCTATGGTCAAATCCGTGTTCGACAACATGGCTTCCGTGACACCGAAAAATCATTTCACGGTCGGCATCAACGATGATGTGACCAAGTCAAGTCTTGACTATGATTATTCTTTCTTGATCGAACCGGATGAAATGTTCCGTGCTATCTTTTACGGACTTGGATCGGACGGCACCGTCGGCGCCAATAAAAACAGCATCAAGATTATTGGTGAAAACACCCCGAACTTTGCCCAGGGCTATTTTGTCTACGATTCCAAGAAAGCGGGCTCAATTACCACGTCGCACCTGCGGTTTGGACCCCAGGAGATTCGTTCTGCCTATCTGATTACCGAAGCACAGTTTATCGGATGCCACCACTGGGTCTTCCTTGAGATGGTCGATCTGGTCAAATATCTCAAGAAGGGGGGAACCCTGCTTCTGAACTCTCACTATGCTGCCGAGGAACTCTGGGACAAACTGCCGAAGATTGTTCAGGAGCACCTGATCCGCAAAGAGGCGAAACTTTATACCATAGATGCCTATAAAGTAGCAATCGCGAGCGGCATGGGCCAGCGTATCAACACGATTATGCAGGCCTGCTTTTTTGCCATATCCGGGGTGCTGCCCCGTGAAGAGGCTGTAGAAAAAATCAAGACCTCCATAAGACAAACTTATGGGAAAAAAGGTGATGACGTTGTAAACCAGAACATACAGGCGGTAGATAATACCCTCTCCAATCTGCATCAAGTCATCATCGGAGCTGTTGCAGACAGTGCAAAAAAACTTCGTCAGCCTATTGTCGGAGAGGCTCCTGATTTTGTCTGCAACGTCCTGGCAAAAATCATTTCCGGCGAAGGTGACAACATTCCTGTCAGCGAACTGCCTGTGGACGGAACCTACCCGACTGGAACTTCAAAATTTGAAAAGCGCAACCTTGCCGATGAAATTCCGGTCTGGGAACCAGAGCTGTGCATCCAGTGTGCGAAATGCACCCTTGTATGCCCGCACGCTGCTATACGCGCCAAGGTGTATGATCAGAAATACATCGGCAATGCACCGCGCACGTTTAAATCTGCTGAAGCAAAAGGGAACAGTTGGGAAGGGATGAAATATACCATTCAGATTGCCCCTGAAGATTGTACCGGATGCGAAGTCTGTGCTCATGTCTGCCCTGCTCGGGATAAAAACACCCCGGGAAAAAGGGCCCTCAACATGAATCCGCAGCCGCCTCTTCGTGAAACCGAGGTTGACAATTGGAATTATTATCTGAATATTCCGGACTTTGACCGAAACAACATCAATTTAAAGCTGATCAAGGAACAGCAGCTTCAGGTACCTCTCTTCGAGTTTTCCGGCGCCTGCTCCGGATGCGGTGAAACACCGTATATCAAACTCATGACACAGTTGTTCGGGGACCGTCTTGTTATCGGTAATGCAACGGGATGTTCTTCGATCTACGGCGGAAACCTCCCGACAACACCCTATACGACAAATGCCAGCGGTCTTGGCCCTGCTTGGTCAAACTCGCTCTTTGAAGATACTGCTGAATTTGCTCTCGGCTTCAGAATTTCCATTGACAAACAGCGGGAATATGCCGGTGAACTCTTAAAACGAGTGGCTTCTGAAATCGGTGAAACACTGACGAATGAGATACTGAATGCCTCTGAAAGCAATGAGCCGGAAATTTTTGAGCAGAGAAAGCGGGTTTCGATTCTGAAAGAAAAGCTCAGTCTGCTTGAGTCTTCTGACGCTAAAAATTTGCTCCCGCTGGCTGATATGCTTGTTAAAAAGAGTGTCTGGGGCGTCGGTGGCGATGGATGGGCTTATGATATCGGCTATGGCGGCGTTGACCATGTGACTGCCGGCAATAAAAACATCAACCTTCTGGTGCTGGACACCGAAGTGTATTCAAACACTGGTGGACAGGCATCGAAGGCTACACCGAAAGCTGCAGTGGCAAAATTCGCATCAGCAGGACGAACGGTGACAAAAAAAGATCTCGGCTTGATCTCGATGAGCTATGGCAATGCCTATGTCGCCTCTGTTGCCTTTGGCGCCCGCGACGAGCAGACATTGAAAGCATTCCTTGAAGCTGAAGCCTACAACGGACCGTCCATTATCATCGCCTATTCGCACTGCATTGCTCACGGCATCAACATGTCTACAGCGCTTGATAATCAGAAAGCCGCTGTTGATTCCGGACACTGGATACTCTATCGTTACAATCCTGACCGTTTGCTTGAAGGCAAGAATCCGCTGATTCTTGATTCAAAAAAGCCTAAAATACCTGTGGCTCAGTTCCTGAATATGGAGAACCGCTTCAGAATGCTCAAGAAGAGCCATCCAGCTCTTGCCGATGAGTACTACGCAGCAATCCAGAAAGAGGTCGACGCTCGCTGGGCGCATTACGAATACCTTGCGGCCCGCACGTTTGGCGGCGAGTAACACGTTACAAAACAACTGGTCTAACAAAAAACGACGGGAGTTCCCGTCGTTTTTTGTTTCCACCGCATCCGCTTGCCTGTTTAAGCCCCCCCCGCAATAAAAGCGCTATTTTATTTTGCGTTTTCGAGACATCTCTTGCATATCCATTGCTTTCTGCGTCCAGCCAAGCTTCTCATACACCTTGCTGAGATGCTCCGGGATTTCAGCCTCCCGGGGGTCCAGTGCAATGGCTTTTTCCAGAATTTCCCGAGCCTTTTCGTATTCTCCCATCTTGAACAATACCCAGCCAAGAGTATCGAGATAACCTCCATTGACTGGCTCTGCGGCAACCGCCTTCATTGCCAGCTTTTTGGCCCGTAGAAGCTCTTTGCCCTGACCGGCAAGAATATACGCAAGGTTGTTCATCATGAGAATATTGCCTGGCTCCAGATGAAGAACCGTTTCATAGAGATGTATACTTTTATGGGAGTACCCGAGCTTGTCATAACATAATGCCAGGATACTGCATGCCTGTACATAAAATTCTTTCTGCTTTTGTGCATTTTTCGAATCTACTGCCTTTTCAAGAAGTTGTAATGCCGGCTTTACCTTGCCTGAATAAAAGAGCAGTTCCCCTTCCATCACCTGCAACCTGAAAGTCATACGGGTTTTGCCAGAATATCGTTTTTTAATTTCACCGATCATAACAGAAGCGGGCTCTACAAAAGAACTCTCCTGCGATGAACGTGCTATAAGAATTTGAGCAAGCTCGATTTTCTGTTCCAGAGTTACCTGATCAGTTTTGTAAAACAGGTCAAGATCTTCACGAAAAGCAGGAGGATTGCCGGACTGGACTGCAACATCGAACAATGCCAGCCAGACAGGAAGAACGTGAGGATCACTGCGAAGTACCTCCCTGAAGGTACTGGCAGCAAGATCATACTGTTTCGTCTGCCGGTAAAGTTCCCCAAGGGTAAGAAGAAGTTTTTCTTTTCCATCGCCTCGCTCAAGAAGCTCGGTCAGGGTACCTATCGCATCCTTATAGTGGGTGAGCTTGATTTCCATAAGCAGCACCTGAGCCAGGGTAGTCTCGTTTTTTGGATCAAGTTTTAAAAGATCCCGAAAAGCCGCAAGAGCTTTCTCCGGCTGATCGGCAGCGAGATATTCCAGAGCAAGGGTAGTAAGGGGTTCTGTACTTGCCGGTTCAAGAGCAACAAGTTGTCGGGAAAGCTCAACAGCCCGACTGTAATCATGCATCTGATGAGTTATTCCGGCAAGCAACCTGAGATAATATTTGTTACCGGGATTGAGCGTAACGCTTTTTTCGCTGTACAGACGGGCGGAATCGACAACGCCAAGGCCAAGGTATGCTTTCGAAAGAGCATAATGGAGCGCTGCGTTTGACGGCTCAGCAATCAGGAGCTTCCGATAACCGTCAACGGCTCCAGAATACTCTCCTTTGGCGCTTTGCAGAGTCGCTGCAACAAGCTCTCTTTTCGTGGTTTCAGAAAGCGAATCGCTCCCGGTGGCACTGCCGGAAAGAAAAGGCCTGGAGGAACAGGCCGAAAGGAAAATAAGACAGATAAGCGGCAGTTTATCGATCAGGCTTCGCATCAAACAAGGGAAGTTCATAACTGTTGTCGGCACCGGTTGAAAAACGGATAAACGCCTGACGGGTTGCAACCCGTCCCCTTGTTGTTCTTGTAAGATAACCTGCCTGAATAAGATATGGCTCATAAACCTCTTCAATGGTATCACGCTCTTCTCCCACCGAGACGGCAAGAGAGGCAATCCCGACAGGACCTCCATTAAATTTGTTAACGATAGTCTCCATGATTTTTTTATCCATATCATCAAGCCCCTCCTCATCAATTTCAAGACAGTCAAGGGTTTTTATAGCAATATCCCTGTTTATAAGCGATATGCCTTCAACCTGTGCGAAATCTCGGGCTCGCCGGAGCAGCCTGTTGGCAATACGGGGTGTCCCCCTTGAGCGTCCGGCAATTTCCGATGCAGCTTCACCATTGATGCCGATACCAAGAATACCTGAGGCCCTGATAATAATACCTTCAAGAAGTTCAGGAGCATAATAGTCAAATCGGCTGTTAATACCGAACCTTGCCCTGAGAGGGGAAGTCAGAAGTCCGGAACGGGTTGTGGCTCCGACAAGGGTGAAGGGCTCGATACGCAACTGAACGGCCCTTGCAGAGGGACCGCTGTCAAGCATGATATCGATGCGAAAATCTTCCATGGCTGAATAGAGGTACTCTTCCACTGCTGGCGGCATACGGTGAATTTCGTCTATAAAGAGCACATCTCCTTTTTGCAGCCCGGTCAAAAGTCCCGCAAGATTACCCGCTTTATCGAGCAGAGGTCCTGAGGTTGACTTGATACTACTCCCCATTTCAGATGCAATAATGTAGGCAAGTGTCGTTTTACCGAGACCTGGCGGCCCGGACAACAAAACATGGTCGAGTGCATCGCCTCGCATTCTTGCTGCTGAAATGAATACTTTGAGGTTATCGGTCAACCGCTGCTGGCCAGCAAAATCATCCATACGGAGCGGCCGTATCTGCTCCTCAAGTCTCGATTCAACCGCATCGGGGGGGGTATTCAGTAATTCTATTCTCAAACAAAAAACATTACAGGTTGAACGATAGTCAGTGCATTCAGAGCTTTATTCGTGGGTCCGCCACGGCATAGAGAACGTCGGCAAAAAGATTGCCAAGCACTATCAAAGAGCCGGAGATAAAGGTGTTGGCAATAATCAGCGGATAATCCCTTGCAAAAATAGCCTCTACTGTTACTCTTCCCATGCCTGGAAAAGCAAAAATTACCTCAATAAACAAAGCGCCGCTAAAAATAAAGGGCAACGAACTTCCCATAAGGGTAATCACCGGTAAAAGAGCATTTCGAAGGGCGTGCTTGAAAATCACGACCTTTTCCGGTAACCCTTTGGCCCTGGCGGTACGGATATAGTCCTGCCGGATAACTTCAAGCATGCTTCCCCTGACATAGCGAGCTATACCGGCAGCCCCGTTGATGCTGAGCACCGTCACCGGCAACACAAGATGCCAGAACCGGTCAAGCACAAACTCAACCGGGCCGAAGCCCTCTGCACCAATTTCATTCAGACCTGAAGCTGGAA